>Ga0335396_10004623_pt1 | contig 14769 bp, 24 predicted proteins | sample FRY02_FD_205743 | JGI IMG/M metagenome (GOLD analysis project Ga0335396, IMG submission 205743) | Freshwater microbial communities from Lake Fryxell liftoff mats and glacier meltwater in Antarctica - FRY-02 (spades assembly) (version 2) | ecosystem: Environmental > Aquatic > Freshwater > Ice >... | reverse complement strand
CAGTCATCTCGTCCAGCATTACGCTTCCGCCGGATCTGTGGGCCAAGCTGGACCGCCTGCGCCGAGACCAATCACGAAGCGCATTCCTCGCGGGCAAACTCCGAAAAATGAGAGCCAAGCCCGAGGACACGAAATCATGACCGACGATTTAGCCGGCAAACCGATCTTGGCAGCATTGTACGTACAACCTGGAGGAGCCTATTACGGATTGCCCGGCGTAGATGCATGGGACGAAATCAGAGACGCCCGCCGATACGACGGACCCTACCCGGTGGTAGCTCATCCGCCCTGCCAGCGATGGGGGAAAATGTGGTTCGGACAACCGCTCACGGTAAAGTTGACTGGGACACGAAAAAAGAAAGGTGACGACGGCGGATGCTTCGCCGCAGCACTTGCATCCGTCCGAAAATTCGGCGGAATCTTGGAACATCCTTGGGGAAGCCATGCCTGGCCAAACTTCGGCCTGAATCGCCCCCCACGCTCCGGAGGATGGATAACCGCCGATATGCTCGGCGGGTGGACATGCTGCGTAGAGCAAGGCCAGTATGGCCACTATGCCCGAAAGCCGACGCTGCTCTACGCGCTCGGAGTTCAGCTGCCAGAGCTTCGATGGGGCCACAGCGAGGCCAAGTATGATCCAGCCGTTGTGGCCCGCATGGGACTAAAGCGAGCCAAACGCCTCGGAGAAGTCGGAGCGCGTGGCGGCGGCACTAACTCGACCCCGAGAATCCACACGCCCGCCCCGTTCCGCGACTTGCTCTGCCGCATCGCGTCTTCAGCGACCGCAATAGGTGAGGCACGGACAGACATCGCCCAATTAAATCCATGAAACAAAATACAAACACCGAGGCGGAAACCGCCCAAATCACGGACAGCCAAGCGGATGTCCAGCAACAACCAGCCAACACTATGACAACCACAACCGAACAAATCGCAGCACAACTCGACGCGACCTACACCGCTGAGGGAATAAACATGTATAGTGCCGAAAGATTCGGCTGTTACCAAATAGAAACATTCGCAGATTTTAAAAAAGCATGCGCCTGGGTAGCTGACGGAATCGATTACGAAGAAGTTGATAACGGCGAGCGCAGCTATGTCTACGTTGTCGATGGCACTCTAGATTGCCTTGGAGCTGTCGACACTATCTGAATCCTAAACCTAAAATAACGGATGAAAGCGAAATTGAAAATTGACCCTTGGGATCGGCTGGTGGAAATCTTGCCGGTCCTTAACCAGCACGAAATCGAGAGGCGTTGTGGCTTTCGCAAGGGGCGGCTCTACGACTGCCGGGCCGGGAGATCCACGCTGTCCTCGGCCGAGCTCGAAACCGTCCGGAAGCACGTGGCCTCCCTGCTACAATGATAAGCGCCTCGGCAAATGATGCCGAGGCGCTCGAGGTTGTTGGGGATTGTTTAGTATGCCCTGGCAAGGATAATATCCCGGCCAGCTGCCGACACCTCGCAATGGCTCGTGATGCTCAGAGCCCAGAACGTCTCGCCCATTGCCTGCATTTCGACGCGCTCGAGCGCATGGATGAGCTGGCCGTCAAACCAGACGCCTAGCGAGAAGCATTTTGGGCAATTAATCAGCTTTCCGACCGGGAACAATCTGGGGATCGTTCCCTGTCGGTAGCATGGCCGGCGGAAGTCCGCGACAACCGGGAGGCGGCGTGAGGAGCTGCACACCTTTGATAGCTTGCTCATGCCCCGATCAGTCTGTATGTTGACACGCCAGACAAATCACAGATTCCGATCGCAACGAACGGAACTGCGACGCTGGATCTGCTCAACCTCATCGAGATTGAGATTGCCAGTGGGCCAATCGCGTTGACCCGCACCGCGTGTGCGCTCTCGTCTCGGTAGTGGCTGCGGATTTGGTCTTCGGCTAGGGTTGCTAGTTTTGCTTGGTTTCTTGGCATCATTATCATGTTGGGTATTTTTGGTACTGATTGCGATGCTCCAATGGTGGGCGCGCAATTAATAGAGACCAAACTATGAGCCGCGTGGACGCGTCAAGATAAATGTAATTCCGGCTGCGGAGCAGGAGGGCCTTCCCGGCCTTAGGGATATGGTCGGCCGGGGCGAACTTGGGGCGTTGTTGCTCTTTGGCCCTGCGTCTGAGTCCGGAACTATCTCCCTTGGTGTCGGGGTCTCCCCACTACGCGTAGCGGCTTAACGCTTCCCGAATTGATTCGTATCACCGCGTTCTCCTTCGGCGTATCTCCAATCAATTGCAAAGTTTCTCGCCGATTTGTCCTCGGCCCGGTGCACTCGGACGGTCCGGCCGGGGTACCTCCCCCCTCCGGCCCCGGCCTCCCCTCTCCCCCCGCGTGGCGTGACCGTCCCGGTCGCATGCCTCGTCGTTTCCCCCCGCGTGGCGTGACCGTCCCGGTCGCATGCCTCTGCCCTGGACCACCCCCGACCAGCTGGCGAAATTGGCGTTTGTTAGCTTTAAAACCGCTCATTTTTACCGATGGTGCAAAAAGGTGTTGACCCGAATTCCAAAATCTGAATACTCGAAAGATCCCAAATGCCAACCGCAGCCAATACACATTCGATAAGCCTAAGCCTAAAAAGGGCCAAGCAATCGGGCGCAAAAATTGCTCCCTCTACAATAACCGCGGCAACGGCAATAGGACAACGGCGGGGAGCCTTAGAATTCCTCGCCGTTCCACTTTCCAGACTCCTTCTAAACTATGAGTGAAATCATCGAGCCGGTTCTTCAGGTGGTTTTCCCCCAATCGTTTGTCGCCGGTATGGTGGCGGGTGCGGTGTGGTGGCAGATTATGCTTTTCTTGGTGGGCGCGATGATCAAAAAATTTGCGAGTAAGCGAACCCGAGCGGCAAAAATTGGACCGGCCGGCGGGAAATATACAGGGTCCGAAACGGCATCAGGCGTTGCTCCCCCGCCGTTGCCGAAAAACTAGGGGAGCGCAAAAAAAAAATGATCCTATTAATGGAAGTACAAATGGTAACAAGTGGCCTCGGGAAGAAAAGCCAAGGGGTCCAACTCGCACTTGCTGATGCGGCAAAACCTCAATGCCTGGTCCCGTTTTCTTTATACGTCTCCGATCCGGCGTCGAAGGAAGTGACACTGGGTTGCAAGGTAACCGACCTTGTGGGAAAGAAGATCAATGTGATGGCGCTCGAGATGTCTCCTGCGAACTTCGGTTCAGGGATTAACATTAGCGGCGATTTCGCGCTGGCAACCAATTCTGACAAGAATATCAAGTAAGTGATCAACGCACTGTCATATCATCTCTTTAATGTTAAGTGGCAACTTGTTTGCACACTGACATTTGGGGCCAATTGGAACGCGAAAAAGACCCGTAACAAGGTTGATCGCGTGTTCGGTTGGCTTCGGCGCATTTACGGTTTCCATTCGGGTTCGGTCGTCTTAGACGGTCAACCCTTTGTGGTGTCTGAGGAGCGCGGTGAGATGAGGGACAGATATCATGTTCATATGCTGATTGCGGGACTCCCCGAGCAGCCTTCCCGTGCCGACTGCTTCGCTATGCAGTGGTTATGGAAAGACGGCTTCAAGGGGGGTTTCGCAAAAATCCGTCCTTATAACCCGTCCCTGTCGGGGGTGCGTTATACCATGAAATCGCTCGATCTAAGCGATCTCCGCGCCATCTCTTCGGAGTCAGGCCGCGAGAAGGCTCGAGCGATTTCAGGGTGCCATATCGGTCATACAACTTCCTTCGCTGGGGCTAACGCCTTTGAGGTGGGAAAAATTGGTGATCAGTCTAGCAGGGATTTGATGGTTATGGTTTCGCGTGGCTGCATAGTGTTGTGTGCAGGCATTGCAAGTCCTTCTGTTAGGCGCTTGGAGCGGTCCAAGCGCTTTTACCAGCTCAGAAGGAAGGAACTGGCCCCCGGCACAAAATCGAAAAAACACAAGGTCTCGGCCTGATGGGGTAACAGGGCGCTCTGCGCTGTGCTGTATCTTGTCCGTGGGTAGTTCTGCCCGGTTTTGAAATGAGTCCCTCGGGGCTCACCTTAGAGCGGTTTAGGGGTGATCCTGAGCGTTCTAGAGTGGGTCCCGCCGGGGTGGGTGGTCCCGGCGCGAAGCGCTGGGGCCGCCTGCCCCGTAGCGGGCTACTTGAAGACAAGGTATGCCCAAAAATAATCGCACAATGAAAAATCCCCACCCCTCCCCCCCTCTATCCCTCCTTCGATCGAGAAGCGATCTCTCGATCAAGCAAGAGGTCGTCGCGTTTGGGCGCGGCGGCCTCGGCAAATTTTGAAACCATGATGACAGCTGCAATTATCATCGATCTGCCCACCGACGTTACGGCGTTCCCGTATTGGGCGTTTTGCGTCGGTGTGCTGCTTGGGTTTCTAAGATTCTTGCTCGTCCGTTTCCTGCGTGACGTGCTCGATTAGAAAAAATGAAAACACAAAAAGAGAAAACTGGTCCCCTTGCGGGAGTCGTCGTGTTCCTTCGGAACAAAATCGGTGCAATGCTCGCCTGCCTCGCGGTCGCGGTCGTTTATATGAGTGAGACGGCTTCGGCGGTCGCGTACGATTTTGACGCGGCTTCGTCGGAGGTTGCTGATGGTATCGATGGCGCGATGTCGAAAGTTGGGCCATTCGCGATCGGGTTGTTCCTCCTGGGAATTATCTTCTTGCTGTACAAGAAGTTCACCCGCAAGGCTGGTTAATTAATTAAGGTAAACTCAGGCGGGGACGCTCCCGTTTTTTTCTAAATGACCGAGGCGCAAGGAGACGAAATCATCAGGATGCTGGAAGGCATCGCTCAAATTAATTTAGGAATTTTATGCGGTATAACATTGTTAGCGTTTTGTGCGGGTTGGCATTTCTGGGTGGGTCGCTAGTGGCTCAGGACCCTGAGGTTGACATCACCGTGAATTATGAGGCGGAGGGCAATAATTACATAAGCATCACCTCGGAATTTGTTGCCTATATCGAAGCTAACTTGGACGGTGCCTCCGTCCTCTTGGCCGCCGATGATCCGGGGATTGCTGCCCTCGCGGCGTACATAGTCACCCATCAAGCATCCATGGAGAGTGCGCTTGGCGACGTTCAGGGTTGGCTGTCCCAAGTCTACGACTCCCTCGTTAGCCCCGTTGATGGGGCGACGACGATAACGGCGAGGATGGAACAAATCGCTGCGACGCTTGTTGCGTCCTTGGCTGCTCAGTCGGGCATTAAATTGAGCGCGGCCGCTTCCGCTTCTCAACTCGCGGAAGTAGTCGATCTCCTCTATGATTTGCAAGACGTTTTGCTGACGAGTGCATTTGTGGCTGATGATCAGAATTCTTCTCAGCTGGCGAAGCTAGAAAACATTAGGTCATTTTTGGCTACTTCGATTGTTAGGTTGAACTCTCTGATCGCCGGATCGACCGCCACGGTCGATGAGCTCGCGGCGATTAACGCGCTCATCTCTACCGGGTTCGCGAATACCGTCGATGCTGTCGCCGATGTGCAGGTCGCTTCGGCGGAGCTCCTTTCGCAATTGGTGGGACTGAGGAATGACTTCAATGACACTTTTGACACTGGGCAGATTTATGACTACCTTTCGTACTATGGTTATTCTCTGGGATTCAACGGCGTGCTCGATGCGGATCATGTGTCATACGGTTCGCTCACCGGCGCATCCGTTCTTGCGACCTCAATAGAGGCGAGGGCCATGAACGCGAAGCTTGCTGCCGTCGCGACAGACATATCTTTGCTTGGCGACCTTAGCGCGGATCAAGTCGCCGAGCTCGAGGCCATGAATCTTAGCATTACCAAAGCTTCTTTAGATCTCCTCGCCCAAATGGACGCCGAGCATCAGGCGGTCACTGGGTTCCTCGGTGATTTGGTCAACCAGTCCGCTAGTAACGGTTCATCCATCGACGATATTTGTGAGTGCCTTGATGTGTTGATCGAGATAAATTCCACACTCATTATTGGTGTCGATGTTGATAACGACGGGGATTACGATGATCCCGATGACAAGATGCCTTTGGAGCTCTTGTTGCGGATTATTTGCGACAAGATCGAGACGAACGGCGAGAAGCTCGAAGAGCAATTAACTCAGGATGAGGTTAGCCCACCGTCTCCACTGGTCGTACCTGGCATCAGCCCGGACACGCTTCCGACGTTGCCTCCGGTTGAGCCCCCTGACGATGACCCAGTGCTGCCTGTCCCACACGTCGATCAACCATCGAATCCTTTCGAGACGGCCTTTAACGGCATTGGTTTGGGGCGCATGGAAGCGATTGTGATTCCTGGCCAATATGGGGGCGTTGGGGATATCGATGCGATGCTTGCGAGCGGTCCTTATGCTACGATGCGCACTGTCTTAACGATTGCTCTAATCATGGTGCTTTACATAGGGTGCTATAATCGGTGCGTGGTTAACGTCCAGACTTAGATTTTATGCAAACGATACTTGATTTCCTCGCCGAAGCGTTTCAGAGATCCATTACTTGGTGGGGTAGTGCCATCGGTTCGGTAATCAATGCCGTTTACAATGCGAACGTTTGGTTGTTGGACGCCATTTTGACAGTAGCCGCTATAGCGTGGGATTGGATGTATCCGAAATTGCTGCAAGCGATTGCTTGGGTTTGGGCTTATTTCGAGGCTGCTTGGCATCAATACGAGCTGGCTTTGGTCGGTTTTGTCGCCAGCATAGCTGATAATTTTCCTTCGTTCCCGTCCGTTTACGGGATTGTTAATACGTTTCTTGATTTGCCGACCATTCTGGCAGCGTTGTCCGTCTGTATTGGTATTGAGCTGACCTTAATGACGGTAAAGATTATTCTGAAACTTTTTCCCGGGATTTATTAGATGATTCGCGCCGTTACTGGTCGTCCGGGCGAGGGGAAGACGTGCTTCGTGGTTTCGCAAATCATTATGCCGGTGCTGCTCTATAGCCGTCGCGTTGTGGCGACGAATATCAGTTTCAAGTTCGATGGGATCCGGGCCGAGTTCGAGCGGGTTGGTTTGGAGTTCGACCCGGCGCAGCTTGTTGAGTTGAAACCCGGCGCGATTGGCGGGAGTCACGGTTTGGGCGCATCAAATTCCTCGGCGCGGTTCTGGGAGCAAGCCCCGAAGGGCGCGTTGGTTGTCCTCGATGAGGCTGGGGAGTTCCTCAATAGTTATGACTACGTTGGCAAAGGTCAGGGGGCGGCGCGGATTCTTGGCGAGTATGCGCGCATCCACAGGCACGTTGGGCACGACACTTATCTCATTGTTCAATCCCTTAGCCATATCGCGAAACAACCGCGTGACCTGGTCAGCGAACATATTAGTTGTTACAATTTCTGCCAGCACCCTGTGCTTGGCATTATCAAACTGCCATTGTTCCTCGTGCGTCATTGGGATATCGGGGGCGCTGCCAATGCTACGGCAAGCAGGGTCCGGCTGCACCGGCATCGGGCGCGGGATTTTGCGCTTTATTACACGGACGCTTGCGCATCGATGTTGACGGTCGCTGAAGGGGAGGGGGAGCTTAAAAAGGAAGTTGCCCGTAAGGGGATTGTTAGGCGGGTCCTCGGGGTGTTTGCCGAGAAACCAATTATGTTGGTTCTCTTTTTGGTCGCCGTTGCGTTGTGGCTTTTTATGGATTATATGTTTAGTATGACGAAATCCGTGAAGTCTGGTTCTCATGAAAACGAAAACGAAATCGAAACCAAAGTTCTGGGCGGCGCTGGGGATGGCGTCGCTAATTCCCTTCTCGATGGCCGCACAGGAGCTGCCAGTGAAGGCATCAGGCGACCCGCCTTTAATGGTTTTGCCGGAAAAGGCTCTGCCCGGGGTTACGAACTCCGGTCTTCCCACCCTGGCGCAAGTGGCAAATGAGGCGGGCGTTATTGTCGTCGCTGAATCGGTTGTTCTTGAGGCGCGGGTGTTTCGGTCTCCGCCTGATTTCCCGTTTGGTGATTACCTTCGGGCGATCGCGGAGGTTCATGGCTGGGCGGCGATAAAAACGCCCTGGGGGTATCAGATAAAAGCCCCCGATTTGGCGGCACCCTATATCGTTCCGAGGTCTGCAGTTGGGGCTGATGGCCTGCAAGGTGTGGTCGGCGAGGAGTGGCCGGCGGCGCGAACTGAGGACTATTATGTTGTGCGTGCGCCTCAAGGTTCGTTTCTTCCTCCGGTTGCCGAAGCCTCCGGGATTACCTATCGGGTTAGCGTGGTGCAGGTCGACGCCCTCGAGCTGGCTGATCTCGGCATCTCCATCAACGTTCTGGCGGAGGTCCAGAAGTCGCAGTTTAGTTTGCTCAGCCAATTTACGTTCGCGGAAGTCTTGAAGAGTGGCGCTGCGGAGGCATCCGGAGTCTCGGCGCTTGGCATCGGAGCCGCAGTCGGCTTGGCGAAGTCGGCCGGTACGATCAGCGGAAGCTGGTACGTTGTCCTTGAGGGTAATACGGTCGAACCGGCGATTTGGTCTGAGCAACAAACCCGTAACATCTATCTGGAGTCGCGGAATGTTAATGATTCTCGGGTAGCGGTCGATCGCGAACAAATCCAAGCCGGTAAGCGCATCGAGATTCTTCCCGTCGGGAATGGTTTCTTCCGCTTCCGCATCGAAGATCTCTCGATCGTTGAAGATGATGTTCGCGGTCTCTCCGCCATCGGGGTTGTCGACTTGCGCGGCCGTAAGGCGTCGTGGATCTACGGCGGATCAATCGAAACGAAGCAACGCGGCCTGTTTCGCCGGAAGACTGAGCGGCGCGAAATAAGCTATTTGGTCACGGCGGAGGTTCTGCAACGAGAGCCGGGCGTGGCGGTTGCGGAAGTCGTCGAGTCGACCGCGATTTCGCTTCGTGGCGCTCGGGGGCCGGGGCAGTCTGATTTGACTGGCGTCCAGAAAAAACTACGGCCGTCTTGGTTTGGCAAGGACGTGCGCGGCCCGGCCAATGGTCTTCGACGCTAAGGAATTGATTCGTATCACCGCGTTCTCCTTCGGCGTATCTCCAATCAATTGCAAAGTTTCTCGCCGATTGGTCCTCGGCCCGGTGCAGTACCCCTGGGGCGATGCGTTGAGTACCGCCTATAGCAATGCGGAACGGGATGGTTCGAGGACCATTGTTCCACGTGGAATGTTTTGCTTCGATGTCTTGTTAGCGGAGCGCAAAACCCGCTCCGAAAGAAAACGTAACAATAGCTTGACCTGCTACGAAAATAGACGTAGTTTTAACACACTGAGAACGAAACAACTCTCCGACCAACCAAATGAAAATCACAATAAGCCACGACGCATCATCAATAGACCCGACCGCCACCTGCGGAGAGGAGCAATTCGCCCGAGTCAAAGCGGCGCTTGAAGCCGAATATGAAGCCGCCATCCTCAAGGAATATCCAGACGCCGATGTCGATTGCGGAGGCTACGACACGACCTGCTCGATTCGAATCACCGGGACAGACATTTATGATCCAAGCGAAATCCGGGCCGACATCCAAAGGATCTGCGAGGAGGTGTTCGAGACCGGGATGTTCTGGGTATGAAGCCGACACGAGGTGGAAAACGAGCCGGAGCCGGGCGAAAGCTCGGATCCGGACATGGGCGGACAGTCATCTCGTCCAGCATTACGCTTCCGCCGGATCTGTGGGCCAAGCTGGACCGCCTGCGCCGAGACCAATCACGAAGCGCATTCCTCGCGGGCAAACTCCGAAAAATGAGAGCCAAGCCCGAGGAGCGCCCAACGAAATCATGACGACGAAACGAAACAAAGCCCTGCGATGAAGTCTGGCACGTTTTCCTTTTTGTCTGTCTGCGCAGGCATCGAGGCCGCCTCGGTCGCGTGGGAGCCGCTAGGGTGGGAGCCGGTGGCATTCTCCGAAATTGAGAAATTCCCCTCCGCCGTGCTCGCTCACCACTGGCCAGATGTTCCGAACCTTGGCAACATAACCAAGTGGCTGGAATGGCCCACCGAAATCCTTTCCGATGCCAAAATCCTTGTCGGCGGAACGCCTTGCCAAGCGTTCTCGGTCGCTGGCCTCCGTAACTCCCTCGCCGACGAGCGAGGAAGCCTCACCCTCACCTATGTTAAAATCCTCAATGAAATCGACAAACAACGCGCTCGCCTTGGACGACCCCCCGCTATTTGCCTCTGGGAGAACGTCCCCGGAGTCCTCTCTACAAAAGACAACGCCTTTGGATGCTTTCTGGCGGCATTGGCCGGAGAGCATGACCCTCTGCAACCGCCAGGGGGAAAATGGACGGACGCTGGTTATGTGCGCGGCCCCGAAAGAACAATCGCTTGGCGGATACTCGACGCCCAACATTTCGGCGTTCCCCAACGACGCCGCCGTGTCTTCGTTGTCGCAAGTGCTGGAGAAGGGTTTCGTCCCGAAGAAATACTTTTTGAGTCCGAAGGCGTGCGCCGGGATTGTGCGCCGAGCCGCGAAGAGGGGGAAAGAATTGCCCCCTGCCTTAACTCAAGCGCTAAAAGCAGCGGCGGAATTGGAATGAGCAACCAAGAGCTTTTCTCCCAAGGTGGCGGCGGATTGGCGTGGGGTGATGAAATCGCACCGGCTGTAACGGCGAAGTGGCCTGCCGATATTGCTCCGACTCTGAACGCTTGTTTTGGGGACAAGCTAGGTCTGGAAAATCAGCATATCAACGGTGGATGCGGCCTTTTTGTCCCCGCCACCGCACACTCTCTCCGAGGCGCAGGCTTCGACGCCAGCGAGGACGGAACGGGACGGGGAACGCCGATTGTCCCTGTTGCGACTCAGCCAGGGGACATGCAAGTCCGCCGACTCACCCCCGTCGAGTGCGCCAGACTTCAAGGATTTCCCGATTTTCACACGCTCATCCCGTGGCGCGGCAAACCCGCCGAAGCCTGCCCCGACGGGCCGCAATACAAGGCCATCGGGAACTCTATGGCTGTCCCGGTCATGCGATGGATCGGGGAACGCATTTCGCAACTGTCCGCCAAGCCCTAGTAGCGCCAAAATAAATCTATGAAACAAAATACAAACACCGAGGCGGAAACCGCCCAAATCACGGACAGCCAAGCGGATGTCCAGCAGCGTCTTCGGCTGCTTCTTGCTAAATTTAGGGATGTTGTCGCCACCCGCCGAGAGTTGGCGGGATACTGGAGCGCAACAGGCTTTTCCGTTAGCGCATCCAGCAGCGTCCGAGTCGCGAACCTATTTGAGATATGCGCGGACGAACTCGAACGGACCATATTAAACGAGCCGGATAACCCAACTCGCGCAGGAATGCTGTTCGGCGCTCTCGAAGAGCTGCAAAGTTTGATAGCTGATTTCCGGGCAATACAAGACAACCAGCCAACACTATGACAACCACAACCGAACAAATCGCAGCACAACTCGACGCCACCTACAGCGCCGAACAACTCGACGCCATCCGCGCCAACCGCCGCGACGAACGCCTCGCCGAACGCCTCGCCGCCGGAAACTTCCAGTCATGAAGCCGACACGAGGCGGAAAACGAGCAGGAGCCGGGCGAAAGCTCGGCTCCGGACATGGGCGGACAGTCATCTCGTCCAGCATTACGCTGCCGCCCGAGCTATGGGCCAAGCTGGACCGCCTGCGCCGAGACCAATCCAGGAGCGCATTCCTGGCAGCCAAACTCCGAAAAATGAGAGCCAAGCCCGAGTAGCGCCAAAATAAATCTATGAAACAAAATACAAACACCGAGGCGGAAACCGCCCAAGTGAGCCCCTACCTGCTCGCCTACGACGCCTACCATGCGGGCCACCGCCGCCCCGCCTACACATGGACCGACGCCCTCGAGTTTCACCTCCAGCACGGGGCCCTGCTCGCCACCCCGTCCTATTTCGTCCTCGCCCGCCCCGTCCTCCGCAGCACCAGTCCCGAGGACCAGCTCGCTTTAAGGATTATTAACGTTCCCGCGCCGCCCGAAGCATGGCACATCTGGGCCGCTGCGGGGAATCTCCGCGACCTCCGAGAGGCAGCGCACCGGCACGGCGCCCGGTGGGTCACCTTTCAGAGACGCGACCAGCAGCGACTTCACACACTCCGCCTCCGGCCCCATGCGCTCCTCAGCCCCCCCCCCGCCGCCCACCCCGCCCGCTGTGGTCCCGGCCCATAGCCAGAGCCAGTCCAAGCGCGACCAGGCCGCCCGCCGCCGGCGTCGCGAAGACTACTCATTCGACGACACCATCATCGGCACATCCGCCCCCCCCGCCGGCACCCGCCAAACCCTCGGCACCTGATTTCCCATGGTAGCCGACCCCCTAGCCCAACACGTCCTCGACCTCGACCAGGCCCTCGCCGCGCCCCGCCAACCATTCCTCGATCTCTGGCAGGACCTGGCCGAAGTCTGCCACCCCCGGCGCAACCAGATCCAGCAAACCGACTGGGCCCCCAACCGGCAAGACATCTCCCAGCTCTTTGACACCACGGCCATGCGGGGCAACAATCTCCTCGCCAACGGCCAGGCCAGCCGCATCACCCCCATGGGGGCCCGCTGGTTCGTCCTTCGCCCCCCCGACTCCATCGCCCACCTCCCCGCCGCCCAAGTTTGGTATCAAAAAGCCTCCGAAATCCTCGCCAAAAAGCTCTACAACTCAAATTTCTACAACCGCGCCCACGAGCACTACAAGGACCGCGGCGCATTTGGAATCGGAGCCATTGAGGCCATGCCCGCCCCCAATGGCGAGGGCCTCCACTTCACCTCCTACCCCGTCGGGACCTACAGCGTCGCCCACAACGCAGCCGACGAAGTGGATACCATCACCCGCACCTACACCCGCACCCCCGGCCAGATCCTCGAGACCTGGGGGCCGAAAGCCGCCCCCGCCCGCATCCTCGCCCTCTACGACGACCCCGCCACCCGATTCCAAAAGCTCGAGATCGTCCACGCCACCTACCCCCGCCGACCCCAGGACCGCGACCCCCGCCGCCTCGACGCCCGGCACATGCCCATTGCCAGCGTCCACGTCCTCAAGGGAGACCTCCACGTCCTCTCGGAGTCTGGCTTCCACGAACTCCCCACCGCCGTCTCCCGATGGGAGCTCTGGGGAGACTCCCCCTATGGCTGGGCCCCCGCCTACGTCGCCCTCCCCGACGCCACCCAGGCCAACCACCAGGCGCAAATGGTTGACGTCCTCGCCGAGCTCCAGGCTTTCCCTCGCATCCTCTACACCGCCGGGCTCAAAGGCGACATTGATTTCAAATCCCTTGGCCTCACCTGCTGGGATCCCGGCATGGGCGAGGCCGGAAGACCGACCGAATGGCTCTCCGCCGGCCGCTACGACATCTCCAAAGACTCCCTCCAAGACAAGCGCCGCGCCATCGAGGAGGCCTTTTTCGTGCCCCTCTTCAACGCCATCAGCAACCTCGACCGCGACGTCACCGCCACCGAAGTCAGAGCCGTCGTCAACGAGAGCCGCGAGCTGTTTCACCCCATCTTTGCCTCGCTCACCCGGGAATTCCTCGTGCCTACCCTGCGCCGAGCTTTCTCGATCCTGTTGCGTCAGGGAGCATTCCCGCCGCCCCCCCGCTCCGTCGTCCATGCCGACGAGACCGGCCCTTTTATCGCAAATCCCGACGTCGAATTTGTCTCCGCCATGGCCCTGGCCCTTGAGCAAAGCCACCTCACCAACCTCAACGACATCATCGCCGTCCTCGGCACCCTCGCCGCCTCCGACCCCTCCGTCCTCGACTGGCTCGACATCGACGCCGCCGCCCCCGCCCTCGCCCGCTACAAAGGCCTCCCCGCCGAATTCATTCGCAGCCCCGAAGCCATCGACGCCATCCGCCAAGGCCGCGCACAGGCCATGCAATCCCAGCAGATGCGCGATGTCACCGGCGCCGTCTCCGACCTCGGCGGCCCCGAAGGCGTCGAACGCATCCTTGGCCAGCTCCCCCCCGGCGACGTAGCCTGACCCTCTACCAAAACCAGATGAACAATGAGCACAGACCCGACCCAAACCCCGTCAACCGCCGCCGCGAAGAAGGCCGCCAAAAAGACCTCCTCGCCCAGCAACAAGCCGCCGAAATCCGCGCCGCCTACCGCGAAGTCTTCGACACCACCGCCGGGAGCCTCGTCCTCGGGCTACTCTCCGCCGCCTGCCGCGAGCGGCAGCCAAGCTTCCTTCCCACCGGCCCAGGAGGAACATACGACACCCACGCCGCAGCCTTTCGAGATGGGCGCAAGTCCCTCCTCCTCGACATCCGCGACATCCTCGCCACCTCACCCGAGCAAGCCGCCCACATCCCCACCGCCACCCGCTGAGGCCGAGCCCTCGCCGGATCCCAGCCTTGGCAAAGGCTCACCCGCCTACTTTGCCTGGGCCGCCCTACACCTCCCCGACAACGAATTCTTAGAGCTCTACGGCCAGCGGCGCCGCAAGATGGAGGCCCGCTTTGCCCCCGACCTCGCCCTCGCCGCCCGGCGCGCCGAGCTCCTCACCCGCAAAGACCAGCCCGACTGGAACCAGACCGACAACCCCACCATGTACGCCAAGGCCGCCCAAGAGCGGGACGCCGCATCAGAGCTCGCCGCCAAAGCCGCCTCCGAGATCGCCCACCAATGCCAGCAAGGAATGGAACGCCTCACCAAACTCGCCTCCCAGTAACCCCACCAACCAAAACCACAAAACCATGATCCCACCCACCGCCACCCCAGCAGCAACCCCAGCAACCCCAGCAGCACCACCAGCAGCCGCCGCAACCCCGCCCGGCACCCCAGCAGCACCCCCAGCAGCCGCCGCAACCCCGCCCGGCCTCGCCCTTGGCCCAGCCGGAGCCTTGCCCAAAGACTGGGCCCTCCAGATCGGCGATGAATACGCCCCCTACAACGACCAGGCCA
>Ga0335396_10004619_pt1 | contig 14779 bp, 17 predicted proteins | sample FRY02_FD_205743 | JGI IMG/M metagenome (GOLD analysis project Ga0335396, IMG submission 205743) | Freshwater microbial communities from Lake Fryxell liftoff mats and glacier meltwater in Antarctica - FRY-02 (spades assembly) (version 2) | ecosystem: Environmental > Aquatic > Freshwater > Ice >... | reverse complement strand
ACAGCGCGGGCATTGGGATCAGCTTGTCCATCAGCAGATGCGCGCGAGCGCGGCGAGACATTAGGCGAGTCACTGGCGGAGGCGGGCTGCGCACGCGATGGCGTGCGCCGTGGTCGCTGCGGAACATCTTGCGCTGGATCGTGCGGACGAATCGCTGCAGGCTCTGCAGTCTGCGGCGCATTGTCTGGAATTGTCTGACCGTTCACGGCGCACGAAATCGCCAGCAGCATTGCAGTGTGGATCATCGAACGCACGGCATTACGCTATCACAGGACGCCATCACAGCGCGCCATCACAGCGCGCGTTGCGTCATCAAATTGTCCTTGTAACTCGTATCATTCGTTCGATGACCGCAACGACTCGTCCCAGCATCGTGCATTCGCGACTGATTGTGGGTCTAGAAATTCATATCGAATTAGCGACGCGTTCCAAAATGTTCACTAGTGCGCCAAACTTGGCACACCCCGATTTTTTCGATGCCGCTCCCAACACGCTCGTGGATCCAGTCGTGGCCGCGCTTCCCGGCGCACTGCCAGTGATGAATCGCAGGGCGATTGAGATGTCGATGATGGTCGGTTTCGCTCTCAACAGCACCATCGCAGCGATATCCAAGTGGGATCGCAAGAATTATTTTTATCCTGATTTGCCCAAGGGATATCAAATCAGCCAGTACGACATGCCGCTGTGCGCGGGCGGTTGGTTTGATATCACGCTGGCCGATGGTTCGAAGAAGCGCATCGGCATCGTGCGGGCGCATCTCGAAGAGGACACAGGCAAACTTGTGCATGACCTGCCTGGTGGTGCGCACTTCGAAGGATCGCTGGTCGATCTCAACCGTGCGGGAACACCGCTGCTCGAAGTCGTCACCGAGCCAGATTTTTCCACCGCTGAAGAAGTGGTTATTTTTGCGCAGGATCTTCGCAATGTCTGTCGCTTTCTGGGCGTGACCGAGGGCATCATGCAGAAGGGGCACATGCGCTTCGAACCCAATGTGAATCTCGCGCTCACGCTTTCGGATGGATGCGAAGTGCGCACCCCCATCAACGAAATCAAGAATCTCAATTCCTTTCGCGCCTTGCGTGGAGCGATTGATCACGAGAACGATCGGCAAGCGAAAGAGTGGATCGAGAGTGGTCGCGAGCAAGGGCGCGGCATGAAGTCGACGCGAGGATGGGACGATGTTGCCATGGTGACGGTCCTTCAGCGCGAGAAAGAAGACGCGCATGACTATCGATATTTCCCAGATCCCGATCTTGTTCCAGTCGAAGTGGATGAGCGATGGATGGCAACGGTTCGCGCGCAGATGAAGGAATTGCCATCGATTCGTCGAGATCGATATATCGCAGCCGGAATTGGCGAGAAAGACCTTCGGCAATTGATGGACCTTCCATCGCTCTGTGATTTCTTCGATGCATCAGTCGCCGCGGCTGGTGGAAGCGCCGCGTCAGTCGCTGTCGCCAAGGTTGTGCTCAATGCGGGCGCGCGGCGAGCGAACGAGAAGGGCGTTGCGGTTGTTGATCTGGGCATCACGCCTCGTCAGATCGCTGACATCATCGCGCTGCGTGAAGCTGGTTCGCTCTCTGCTCAGGGAGCCGATCAATTGTTTGGACTGGCGTGCGAATCGCCAGATGGGATTGGTGATCTCGCATCGCGCGCAGGTTTGTTGGTGAGCAACGATGCAGAGCAAATGCAAGCGTGGGTCGATGCCGCGATCGCAGGCAATGCCCAGGCAGCCGAAGATGTTCGTGCGGGCAAGATGGCTGCGATTGGCCGTATCGTCGGCGCGGTTGTGAAACAAGCCGGAGGATCCGTCGACGGCAAAGCAGCGCAAGCCATGATCTTGCGTCGACTCGGGAGAGAATCATGAGTAATGCACCACTGGTTCCTTCCTATTGGCGAGAGCAAGGCATCGAGCGCATGCTGATTGACGAAGCATCGATCGCGCGTCGAGTGCGTGAACTTGGCCACGAACTCGCGCAGGAATACGCCGATGGAAAAGATGTGGTGCTCATCGCAGTCTTGACGGGTGCGATTGTCTTTGCCGCCGATCTGATGCGCGCGATTCCAACGCGTGTCGCCATTTCAATGGTGAATGTCAGTTCGTATGGCGCAGCCACAGTCAGTCAAGGAGCGGTGCTTGCATCGACATTGCCGAAAAATCTTGCGGGCAAGCATGTCATCATTGTCGATGAGGTTCTTGACTCGGGAGGAACGCTCCGTCTGCTTCGTGAAAATCTCGCGCCGCTTGGCGTCGCTTCATTGCGTGCGTGCGTCTTGTTGCGCAAGCAACGCGAACCCGCGCTCTCAACGCAGTGCGAGATGATTGGCTTTGATATTCCAGATGTCTTTGTCGTCGGCTATGGCCTCGACTTCAACGACGAATTCCGCAACATGCCATTTGTCGGCGTTCTCGGCGAGGATGGCATTCGAGCGAGATCCACGCAGTGAGTCCTGCGATCGCGAGCGGCGATGTCGCAGCGACAGCCTTGTCGGGTTTGCTGCGTGAAGATGAGACTGTCCTATTGATGATTCGTCCAAGTGCGTGGTTCATCGTCTCGACGAGCATGCGCGCACTTCCCGCCGCCGCCGCAGCTGGGGCGGCGTTGATGATCGCAACCATCGACCCATCGATTCCCTGGGATTTCCGCGGAGCTTTGCTCGCATCTGTCGCGATCATTCTCGCGCGCGCCGCGTGGCAAACAGTTGACTGGCTGGTGCGTCTTTATGTCTTGACCGATCGCCGCATCGTCGTGCGTCGAGGGGTGATACCGGAAGTTTTTGAATGCCTGCTTGGTGAAGTCGTGGGAGTGGGTCAACCGCGCCGCTGGGTCGAGCGGATCGGTGGCACCGGATCGCTGGCGATTCTGCGCGGGCCGTCGCGCAGAGTTCGCAAGGCGCGCCGATTCAAGCAGTCTTTCAGCATCGAGAATGTCGCTGCCCCTGCGAAGGCTGCCGAGCGTCACGGCACACATCCGCGCGTGCTTGTTGCGCATGAACTGGAGTGGTCTGTGATCGCAGATTCACAAACGGTGCGTCGCACGATTTTGCATGCGGTGACTCGTTATCGATAAATGTTTAAACCCAGCGATTTTCGCGCGGATTTGGCAGTTTTTCGCCCAACATCTTGAGCGTCAGCGCATCGGCGGGATCAAGCGATTGTGGCGCGACGATTTGGATGACGGCGTAAAAATCACCAGCCGCCTTGTTCGCCGCAGCGATTCCTTTGCCCGCCACACGAAGTTTCTTGCCGCTTGCGGTACCGGGTGGAATGCGAAGAGCAACCGAACCCTTCAGCAGTGGAACATCAACCGAAGTTCCAAGTGCAGCTTCGACGATTGTGATCGGCACATCAATCGAGACATCCAAGCCGTCGCGGTAAAACCAAGGATGCGCCGCAACACGGATCGACAATATGAGATCGCCAGCAAGCGCACCACCGCCGCCTTCGTGACCCTTGCCCGCAACGCGCAATGAACCACCGCTGGCAACACCGGCGGGAATGCGCACATCGATCAAACTATTTTTCCCCTGCGCATCGCGAAGGGGAACACTTCGCGTTCCGCCAACGGCCGCGGTCATGAAGTCGACGGTCACCTCAACTTCCACATTCTGTCCAGGCTGCGCGGCGGTTCGACTTCCACGACCAGACTGTCCACCGCGCGGACTCTGCGCACCACCGCTGCGAAAAAAATCGCCGATGCCGCCGCCGCCGCCGCCGAACCCGCGCATCATCTCTTCGAGGTCAACCGGGTCGACATTCTGCCACGCTGCGCCACCGCCCTGACCGCGCCCGCCCGCGCCCCCAAATGGATTTCCAGCGCCCGAGTGTCCGAATTGGTCATATTGCGTGCGTTTCTGCGCATCTGAAAGAGAGTCATACGCCTCTTGGATCTCGCTGAATCGCTTGGGCGCATCGGTGGATTTGTTCTTGTCTGGATGGAATTCCTTCGCGAGCTTGCGATGTGCGCGACGAATTTCGTCGCCCGTCGCAGTTCGAGCGATTCCCAGCACCTCGTAGTAGTCGCGCGCCATAGAGCGTCGCCAGTATAGGAGAGTCGCAGTGCGCTCGAAGCCTAACATCACATCGATGCGCAATGCTTCAGTGTCACTTCCGATTCTCGATCGAGCGAGAACCTGCTCAGTGCCGGTGAGCCAACCAATCCGAAAATCGCGGATGACCGTGCGCCGTTTCACCGTCCTCATCGTCGTTCAAGTGTTGATGATCGTTCATGTTGTGCAGTGGCTGGTCATGGGCGTGACGATCGCACCAGTCGAGCCTAGCGAAGCGATGGAAACCATCAAGAATGGTTCCATCACGGCCGGTTTCATCTTCTTCACGGTGGCAATGCTGTCCACCGCAATAATGGGACGCTGGTTTTGCGGTTGGGGTTGCCACATCTTGCTCTTGCAGGATTGGTGCTCGAGGCTCTTGCGCCGGATCAATATTCGCCCCAAGCAATTTCGTTCGCGCTTACTGAGGTTTATTCCAATCGCGCTTGCGAGTTATATGTTTCTTTGGCCAGCGGTTTATCGATTCGCAATCGCGCCATTTCTGCAACCAGATCTTCTTCCCATGTCGCTTTCGTGGAAGATGACAACCACCAATTACTGGTCGATCTTTCCCGGATTGATGTTGGCGATTCCATTCCTCTTGGTGTGTGGCTTCTTGACCGTTTATTTCCTAGGCAATAAAGGCTATTGCACATACGCATGTCCTTACGGCGGATTTTTCGCGCCACTCGATGAACTTGCCATCGGTCGCATTCGCGTCACCGATGCTTGCGAAGGATGCGGACACTGCACCGCAGTCTGCACATCCAATGTGCGTGTCCATGAAGAAGTCGCCAATTATGGGATGGTTGTCGACCCTGGGTGCATGAAGTGCGGTGACTGCATCACGGTCTGTCCAAAGGAAGCGCTCTACTTTGGTTTCGGCAAGCCGTCCATCGCGGTTGCCAAGAAACCCAAAGAGCCGAGCAAGTGGGATCTTTCATGGACCGGAGAATGGGCGTTGCTCACCACCGCGCTCTTTGGGTTCTATGCCGTCTATTTCCCGTTTGGTGAAAGCGCCGGGAAGTCAACAGTGCCGCTGCTCTTCGCATCTGGAATTGCTGCGTGCTTTGCGTTCATGGCTTGGAAATCTTCGCAGATTCTGCGACGAATTCCCACCGGTTTTCACCGCATCAATTTCGTGCGCAATCGCCGCATTGCGCCCGCTGGCGTGGGATGGTTGGCGATCACCGCGTGCGTCACACTTGGACTTGCCGATTCTCTGTGCGTGAATCTGTACGGTTGGATCGCTTATCGACAAGATATGGTCGTGCAGTTGTCAGAGGAGGCAGTCTTCTCGAAAGACCGCACGGAAGTTGCGCCACAAATGAAGGCGGCTGCAAGCGAAGCGATCAGACTCTATCAACCGACGCTTTCGATCGGGTCGGGTGGATTGGCTCTTTTCCCGGTTCGCGATGAGGCGGTCAAACTTCGCTTGGTGTGGTTGCACGCTGTCTTGGATGACTTGAAAGAAAGCGAATCAATTCTCCGCACGATGTGGCAACGCAATCCACAGGAGATGGTCGCGCTCTTGATGGGCCGAGTGATTCGATTGCAGGGACGCGTGCAGGAATCGGACGAATGGTTTGGCTCAGTGCGCGCCGAAAATCCTGAATGGTTTTCTTCGACCGAGGAGCACATGACTTGGCTGATGCGCGAAGGCCGCGATGACGACGCAATCGCAATCGCCCGGCAAGTCGCCAGCGACGATGGCGTGTCTTCTTTTGCAATCCGACGATTGGCGATGTTGCTGATTCAGCGAGGTACGGTCGACGAAGTCCAAGAGGGAATCCGCATCGCAGAAGTCTCGCTGTCGAAGGATCCAAACAATCCATTCATTGTTGGAGCGATCGCCCTTGGGCAAATTCGTCTTGGCCGCGCAGCAGACGCCATCGAATTGCTCACACAATTCATCGAGATCGTTCCCAACGAGCCGACCATTTTCGACCGTCTTGCGGAAGCGCACAGTGCACTAGGAAATGAACAAGAACAGAAGCGCGCTGAGCAGCGTGCGGCTGAAATCAGAGCGACGCAAATTCACGAGTGAATCGTTGAGCGGCGCGGTGCTGCGGTGCGTATCGATCTTTGGCTTTGCGATTTCAATCTGCCCATGAGGTCGCTATGCTTGCCGCTCCTTGATCATGAACCTCTCCATCACGGACATCCTCGACCCTCGCGCCATTCGCGTCCCGATGGTCTCGGTTGAACGCCGCGCGGCGCTTGACGAGTTGGTCGATGCGCTGGCATCTGTCGGTGCGGTGAGTGATCCAGAAATTTTCAAGCGATCTGTCTGGGAACGCGAGCAGCAACGATCGACCGGTATCGGCGAAGGCTTGGCGATTCCGCACGGAAAGTGTGCGAGTGTCGTACGGTCAGCGATCGCCATCGGACGGCTCAGTGTGCCGATTGAATTTGGTTCGATCGACCTTCGACCAGTCCGATTGATTGTCTTGCTCGCTTCGCCACCCGACAAGATCACCGAGCACATTCAGGTGCTGCATCGAGTGAGCCGAATTTTTTCAAACGCCGTCACCCGCGAGAGAATCTGTCTCGCGCCCGATGCAGCAACGCTCTACGACGAACTGCGCAGCGCCGAGAGCGCGATCGTCGAGCGCTGAGGGAATTGCCTTCTGGCAGGGCCCCAATCGCGGCCGACGATCCAGTGCCGTATTTCAGTTCCAGCCAGCGACTTCATCGCGAATGCGTGGGCGGCTGAACCAAACAACCATGAAGACGGGCAGTGCGAGTAACCAGAGGAATGAGAACGCCAGTGAGAACATCGCAACCCCTTGCATCATGGCACTGCCAGGTGCGGACGGGCCGCTGGCAAGCGACGCATGTTCTTGCATGGAGAGATAGCCCAGGACCACAGCAACCACAGCCACGAGAAACTTGAGTCCACCCCAGAGCAGAATTGTCCCGCGGCACTTCGCACGGCGCTTGATGAGTCGTGCGCCACCAACGATCAAGAGCACGGCGACCAGCACGGCGAAGATATTCGATGCGATGGCCCATGCCGCAAACTTCTGCGTGACCGCTAAAGTTGATTCTAGGGTTGGCCCTCCCGCGGTCGCGGGTGTGAACTTCCCCAACATCTGGGTGATCGGACCCATTGCGAAGACGGACGCCACTCCGCACAAGCCTTGGAGCGCGCCACACAAACCGAAGACGATCGCAATCGTTCCCAGCACTTTCGGCCACCGAGTTTGTTCGTCCGTTGCGCTTGCGTTTGGAAAGTTTGGAGGAGCGGTGTTCATGTTCAAGTTTCCTTGTTGGGATGTGACCAGTACCCCACATCAGGACCACCCCGTAGGAGGTTTTTGATGAGGTTTTTGGATTCTAGTTTCATCCGTCCACGCGTCAAGCCTTTTCCCTGACTGCCAGCGGTTCACTGCGCAACAATGCTCCTTCATCACACTTGCTCGCACATTCCGCCGGCGTTTGATTGCCAAGCGCTCGCTGCGGGCGTCGATGGTTGTAATCCAATCGCCAGCGATTGCAGAGATACTTTGCTTCGGCGAGTGACTCAAAAATCTCGCTCGACAGCAGCTCGTCGCGCAGCCTTCCGTTGAAGCTCTCAACGATTTCATTTTGCCACGGCGCACCTGGCTCGATGTACAGCGCGTTCGTGCCACTCTCGCTGCACCATCGTTGCAGTGCATGCGCGATGAACTCTGGTCTGTTGTCGCTGCGAATATTTTTCGCCGCGCCGCGTATCGCAGTCAGTTCATCAAGCACTGCGATCACGGCGCGACATTTCATGTGCCGCGATACTTCAAGCGCCAGATTCTCGTGCGTATGTTCATCAAGCACCACCAACATTGTTCAGCGAGCGGCCGCGTCCAGGATGTCGCTGATACGCAACGCGTTGCTACGCGGTATATCGCACTTCCCGCATGACCGCGTCGCGAATGTCGGGATTGAGGCCGCCGGTTGTCACGACCTCCACGTGATGAGCTGCACGACCCCGCTGTCGACGACGCCCGCCGTGCCCTAGCGGAAAGGGAATTCATCCGGCCTCGTGACCGGGTCGCTCTCATCGGCGCCGCAGCAGGATCTGCTGCAGGAGACGAGTCGTGTTCGCCGCGCTGGCGAGCGTGACCCGACTTGCTTGCGGCGCGTGGGCGGAGAACTCAGGCTCGTGCCAGTTGATTCAGACCTCCCCGGGCAGAAGGATGTCCGTCTGCTCCCGCTGTCAGCGGGCGGGTGGTATACCTATACATTTGCAGCATTGGGCGAAGTCGTCGCATCACGATGGAAGATGCGCTGCAACGCACTCATCGCCGTACCGAGCGCAAGGAGTCAGGTGAACGCGTCAACAGTCCAAAAGAAAATAAACAAGGCGGAGTACGCAGCACACGCTGCCGCACCGAGAAGGAGTAGCACTCCGGGAATCAGAATCCATCGTCCCAAGGGCGATGTATCAAACGCAGGCACCTCGGTGCGGCGAAGCTCGCTGCCACATTCCGGACAAGGCGCGCTAAACACACCGCACCCTCGCAAGTCGTATTCACAACCGCCGCAAACAAAGGTTGGTTGCCTACCGCACGGTCTCAATTAGAACGAGGTCCTTTTCTTTTTCTGCTTCTTGCAAGGGCTTCTGCGGGGGCCTCGTGACCGATCACTTCCATGAATCTTCGATTCAACTTCTCCTCAATCCTTTGAATACACCTCTTTGAATACCGAGAAATGTCGCTACCTTTTGGAATATCCTTTCGTATATATTTGTTCGTGTTTTCGATCGTTCCTTTTTCCCATGAATGATATGGGTTGCAGAAATATATTTTGATACCAAGGAGGATCTCAAGCTTTTTGTGATGTCTGAAAAGGAGGTCATTGTCGGTGGTAAAGGAATGAAGCTCTGGGAACCGTTTTTTGACCCGAAGAAATGCCTTGTGTACATTCTTGATTGATACCTGAAGAATCTGTTCAATGAATGACACCCTGATTTTTCGATCGGCAAGCGTGAGAAGTATCCCTTTGCCACTTCTGCCTGAAACAATGAAGTCAGCTTCGGCGTCACCCACCCTCCTTCTTTCGTTGATATACCTCGGTCGTTTGTCGATGAAGACACGGCCCTCGAGCTTTTTGACCTTCATTCCACGACCTCTCCGTCTTCGTTTCTTTTGCATCCGGAAAGCCTCAATTTTCCTGCCATACACACTTCCGATGTATCGGTAGATGCTTTCTTTGGATATGTTCGGAAGGTGCTTCTCTTTTTTCTTGATCCTTCCTGCAATATTGCTTGGAGACTGTCCATCGTAGAGGCTTCCTTCCACAAAATCCTTTAATTCCTTGTTCTCAACGATTTTCTTTGACTGGTATTTGCTTTGTTGTCTTCGCACATATGACTTGTGCTGTGCTTTCTGCGGGTCATATACCCCATCTGCCTGGTTTCTTCGTATCTCATTCCATATTGCTGACTTTGCTCGACCAAGTGCGTTGCCCAGGTCTTCGAGTGAATACTTTTTCTTCTGGAGTATATGTATTTCGTTTCGCTCGCTCTGAGAAAATTGTGTGAAGTTTTTTCATGTATGAATTCTACTTCGTTCTAATTCAAAAGAGAATCTGCCACCATGAACAAGCAAACAAAGACCCTCACCAAGCGGCAACGCCGCACCTTCACCCCTGAATTCAAGGCCGAGACCGTGCGTCTCTGCAAGGTCGCAGACCGCAGCATCACGCGGGTCGCCACAGACCTCAACCTAGACCCGACCACCCTTCGCGAGTGGGTCCATCGCGTCCACAGCTCGGCCTTCTGCGCTGCGGAGAGTCCCGGTCGTCCCATCTGTGCCATGCAATCCACCTTTCTGGCTCACAGTGGAGCCAATTGGCGTTGCGTTGACCGGTTGAACCTGCCTTAACTTTTCTTAAGTGACCGGCATTGCGTCTGGACGCACCAGAGAACGGTCCCTTCCAAACCCCGTGAACATGGAGATTTTGCCACTTGACTAGGTGAGTCACTCGTGATACACTGAAAATATGCCCACAAAGAAGCCTCGCCTTATCGTAACCCTGGAACCAAGCCTCTACAGATTGGTCAAGACCGTTGCCAAGACCAACGGCACTACTTTGTCCATGACCGCCCGTGACCTCATCAGGGAAGCGTGCGAGGATATTGAGGATTTGGGGCTTTCGGTATTGGCCGACAAGCGCATGAAGTCCGCGAAAGGTCGCTGGCTTACCCATAACGAGGTATGGAGGTAGAGCGTGTTTCGCGTTGTCTACCATCCAGAGGTCGCAAAAGAAGATCTCCCCGCCCTTAATCGCGACATCAAGGAGCGTGTCAGGAAGGTCATCGAATCAAAATTGACTCGCGCGCCGCAGGATTATGGGAAGCCTTTGAGCGGGAATTTGCATGCCTACTGGAGCTTGCGGGTCGGTGATTATCGAGTTGTTTATCGGATTGAATCGCCGCTAGTCAGGATTATTCAGATTGTTAATCGTAGGGATGCCTATCAAGCGGGAATACTGGAAGCTCGGCGTCGTGGCTGGTTGAAATAATCTAAACCGAGTCGAGCTCCCGGCTCGGCTGGCGCTGCCCCGCCGCGAAGACGAAGGTCAGGCGATGGATATGATCGCCCGCGCGCTTCGTTCATTCCGGCCCGGTGAGCTTGCTTCCCGTTCGTGGACACCAAAATTCGCGAGAATGCTCGCTCGGAGTACACCATGAACAAGCAAACAAAGACCCTCACCAAGCGGCCACGCCGCACCTGCACTGGCGTCTCAATCTCCGCGCGTACCACCTCCATCGTTCCCCGTCCCGCTCGGGGTCGAGACCTTATTCATCTTCATGTTCTGCCAGACGCACGCGCCAAGAGCCACTCGACGGGTCCCCGTGCGAAGCGTGTAAACCACCATGCGGAAAGCGGTATAGCCACCACGATATACGCCGCGAACGCCATGGCGCCTGTCGCTGCGGACCATTCATCGTTGCCGATGATCCACTTCATGGGCTGGTAAAGCACGCATATGTGCAAGAGGTAATGCGTGAGCGAGGCCTGACCGAACCTCTCCAACATGGCCATCCACCGCGGCGAAGTTCGTTTGCTCATGAGCCAGCCGAGGCCGCTGATGATCGCGACCGCGCAGCTCCCGCTCGTCGCCGCAAACCAGAGTGACATCGGCTCGGCGGTCGCAGCGCACAAGCTGGTCCACACGGACGCTGCCGGGTCGGGAGCGTCCGCTGCTTGACGCGCCAGAAGAATATACATCTGCCCGACGATATAGGTCGACACGCTCCAGAGGAATAAACGCTGCATGGCGCCCGGGGTTCTGAACTGCTTGGCAAGCAGCAGGCCCACGAGTGGATAGGCCAGCCAAGGGACCAGCGGGTAGTTGCCGTCGATGAGCAGAGCCCGCAGCGTTGCCCATCCCACAGTCGTGTCGGCGAGATGACCGCCATCGGCGTTCCAGTCGTTGCTGAGATAATCTCCAAACAGCAAAGGCACGAACGGTGTGAAAAGGAGCGTCACGACCGCCGAGCACGCGACAGCGCCGGTGCCGAGACTGCGGATCCATACCGTGACCAGCATCATGACTGCGAGCGGCACAAGCACCTCGGTCGGCCAGCAGAGAACATGAAGGGCGACGCCGATTGCCGCCAAAGCCGTTGCCCGCCGAATGAAATACCACCCGCTCGCGCCGCGCTGCGCGTTTCGTCGCGATTGAATCTCCCATGCCACACCGGCCAAAACGCAGAAGAGTGCGGCGGACTTGCCCGCGAGAAAGTCCGAGCTCGATGTCCAAATGTTCGCGAGTCTTCCGGCGGTCAAGTCAGACTCTGCGGGAACGAAGTGCATGTAGATCATCCCCATCAACGCCAACCCCCGAGCGAGATCAAGGAACGCCAATCGTCCGTTGGCGGCGAGAGCGCGGCTCTCTATATCCGGCCTCGCGTTGGCATCCGCCAGTCGCGACGGGCCTGCCGATGCTGCTTCATTCATTTCGATTTTCGTCTGCAGCTGCATTGCCAGATTTGGGATGGAGAGCTGCATCGCAGGTCAAGACTGAATGGGATGCATTCTCGCTCATTTTGGTGTCCACGAACGGGAAGCAAGCTCACGGTGCCACCCGTCGCGCTCCCAGGGGCATCACCCAGTCAGGCGCGGGGCGAAGCAGAACGCGATCAGGGAGAGCACCAACACTCCGCCAAGCACGACCGCGATGCGGAACCGCAAACCACGGACATGGGTCGTCGGGATCGTCCGGATAAAGCGTGTCCCGCACTCCGTGCAGAGGCTCGCTCCCACTGCCTCCGCCACCCCCCCAGTCTTTTCATGGTCGCGCGTGGCCTTCGGGTACCCGCACGCAAGACAGCGCCCGCCAACGCGGCCCTCCCTGGCCATGAACGCCTTGCTGGTGGTGATCCACACGAGCCCCAACGGCACAACCATCGCCCACGCGATCATCGCGATGGCGTCCGGCAGGGCCAGACTTCCTAGGACTGGCTCTATGAAGCCCACTCTCCCCGGCGAACCCGTCTCTAAAGCCGCTTTCAGACGGAGGGGCCCGACGATCATGGCCCATGCATCACTGAAGATCGGGACGCTGAACCCACCGACGCCCGCCGCCGCCATCCACAACCATCGCGGCACCGTGCGGGGGGGTGGGCAATGGAGCATGGCGCGCCATACACGGCCCGCGCGCCACCGTTCGCCAGAGGGCACGCCGCGAAGGTGCGGGAGCGCCGCGCCTGCCGGGATCCACACGGAAGCCAAGAGCCCGAGGCTCGTACATGCGAGCACGACCAGAATCACCGGCTCATAGAAGCCCGGGTCGGTGCGTTCCCAACTGGGGTAGCGGTAGAAGGCGTAGATCCAGTCGGCACGTTCCGGCACACACCACGCAAGCAGACCCGGCACACGCAGGTACGACGGGACTGGCTCGCCGCCTTGGCGGGCGGTATTACGGGCTTCGTCCGCTTCGACGCGCCAGAGGATCAGCCCAAGCCCAGCGCCGTACGCGACGAGCATGATCATCGCGAAAGCCAACGCCCGACGGAGAAGCCGGGCGTAACGAAAAAGCAACTTCCATCTATGAGTCTGCGCCATTCGGGGTGGTCACTCGTAGCGTGATCTGCAGTTTGTTGTTGCAGGCGGGCCTCCAGGGGGACAGGGGACATTGATGTCAATGCAGCGTTCGATCTCAATGATCTGGTGCCACATCGTACAGGGACTACGCCAGAACCACCCGCACATCGTGGTCTCCCATCGCCCCCAGTAACGTCTCCGAACACATATGCAGTTAGTCCCACCTCCATCCGAGATCAGCACGTTCCAGCAGTAATAGCCGTTCGGTGCGGCGGGCCATGTCCCGGGCGTCCATGTCGGACCACTCGGAACCGTCCCGGGCGGGCTCCAGGCTGGAGGAGTCGCCGGCGGGGCGGGCTGGATCGGGGGATCACCAATGGGGAAGAGCCCCGCGAAGACGTCGCACAATGACGTCTGATCCGAGAGTGTCAGGATCGTGTTATCGCCTTCCATGACCATGCTCTTGGCGGCCGCCGCCATGCCGTCGAGTTTGGCATTCGTGGTGCATCCATCTTCTTCCTCATCCACCGACACATCCGCGGCTTTGTACCCGATGCTCGTGAGAAACTCAACGAGCGAAGCGCGGTCCGGTGATCCAACGATGAACGATGCGAGTGGGTCTTCCACCAGAACGCCCGCGGCGTACTCCTTGGGCTGTTCCGCGTCCGTCACTGACATACCTAAACCCGGGGCTCCCCATCGCTCGTCTTCGGCGTCGGGAATCCCCATCGCCTGCTTGACGGACTTGATCGCCACCCATGGATCGGTTGTCTCCCAAGACTTTGCGGTCCAGCCGCTCGCGTCCCGTTGGTACCAGACCGTCACGATGTTGCCACCGCTGACCGCAGCCATGTCTGCCAGCGCCAGGAAACTCACCACAGTCGCGCCAGCACCTGATTCCTGCGAGTAAATCGGGGTGAGCGTCCACACCCCGGTATCAATCTTGGACAACGCGACGTGATGCGTCGTCTGCGCTGCTGCGGTTGTCGAGGCCGCAAACACTGCCGCCAGTGCCACGGCCGTTGTCAACCTACTCATGAGTTTCATGTTGCTGCTCCTTAGTTTTATGTTGCTGCTTCTTAACGAGGCCCATTCCCGGGATTCGCGCCCGCTCGAACAACGAGCGGGCAGTTCTCAAACTTGTTATCGCACTTTACTGGCAGATTATTAAAGTTGTCAAGGTAAAGAAAGAAATCTTTGCGAGATTGTTTTCCGCGCCGCACGGTGCTGTTGCACTCCGATCGCGGCGCGATTAACGGTGAAAAGCAATTCATCCAACGACTCGCGGACCGTGGCGTCAAGCGCAGCATGAGCCGCAAGGCCGATCCGTGGGACAACGCAGTGATCGAGAGTTTCTTCAGCACGCTCCACTTTGAACTTCTGTCCCGCCAGCGTTTCGAACGATTCGAGGATGCGCGCAGCGTGATCTCCGAGTGGATCGACGGCTTCTACAACCCCCAGAGGAGGCACTCAAACAACGGGAACACCAGCCCGATCAAATATGAACTGCGTTGGCAAATGCGTCAGGAATTGATATAGTGAACCTGTCCACGAAAGTGAAGCAAGCTCATTATTCATCTTCATGTTCTGCCAGACGCACGCGCCAAGAGCCACTCGACGGGTCCCCGTGCGAAGCGTGTAAACCACCATGCGGAAAGCGGTATAGCCACCACGATATACGCCGCGAACGCCATGGC
>Ga0335396_10004613_pt1 | contig 14792 bp, 24 predicted proteins | sample FRY02_FD_205743 | JGI IMG/M metagenome (GOLD analysis project Ga0335396, IMG submission 205743) | Freshwater microbial communities from Lake Fryxell liftoff mats and glacier meltwater in Antarctica - FRY-02 (spades assembly) (version 2) | ecosystem: Environmental > Aquatic > Freshwater > Ice >... | reverse complement strand
AAAAGCCGGTGTAGCTCAGTCGGTAGAGCAGCTCATTCGTAATGAGAAGGTCGGGTGTTCGATTCATCTCTCCGGCACCAATAGATATAAGGGTTTGTTGCTATTAAGTTAGCAGCAAACCCTTCTTTTTTTGTGGAGTTTTAAGGTCTTACAGACTGTTTACAGACTGTGGTACTTGGTTGCCTACCGTTCAGGCGCGAGACAATCCGGCGCCAGTTGCGATCAATGAACCTTGAGCCGCTCGTCCTGCAATACCTGCCAAAACGCCTGAATGATCACACCTGATGCATCGTCCGGGTCACGCTCACCGGTTGCGACGATCAAGCGATCATTGCCCTGCCACAGCCCCATGGTATTTCTGATCCACTGGCCCAGCCCCATGTGCAACCTGATCAAGTCGCTCTCTGGCATGGCAGCAATTTCGTCCTGCTCACCTTTTTCAATGAGCGACTTGAGCAACCGAACTGCTTGCTCGACCGTTTCCGGCAAAGCGCTTTCATTCATGGCGTTTATGTTCGGGAGCTTGCGCTCGGGCAGATCGACAGATTGTCCTGTGATGCGGGGTCTAACAGGCCCGGTGGGTAGTCGCCGTGATAGGTTTCGGCGGCAATTAAGTGAAGGCTGTACCCAATCCACATCAGCAGGACCAGCATCCAGATTTTCCAGACGATATTGAAGGCAGGCAACAGGCTGTTCATTCTCTCAAGCAGTTTCATATCGCTTCCTGATATGGCCCGTGACCGTGGGCCTTGTGCGGGACAGTGTATTTGACCGACGCCATTTCGCCTTTGTGACGGCAACAAAAAACCCAGCGGGTTTAGTGCTGGGTTGAAAAGCCTTTGCAGGCTCCGCGCTCAGGGAGGTGAACACGCGGGCGTGAAGCCCGGTTGCAGTCTACACCTACGATGACTGTGGCGTGGTGGCGTTAATGCCCAGTTCTTGCGCCATATCGTTCAGATCGATGTGCCAATCTACAAGCCCACCGCTGTACGGGTCGATAGCGTAATAACGCCCAAACTCAAGAAAAGCACGGGTGTCGTGCCGACACGCATGCAGCGTCTGCCCGTATGTTCTGTCAAGTTTCCGCTTGATGCGCATAAACAAGGCACGTTCACTGATGACAATAGTCATGATTTTTCCTTCCAAACAAAGTTGCTGAAAGGCCCCGGACACAACCAGATTGAGTGTTGTTCCTGAGTGGGCCGGACTTAACACTTGCTAAGCCTGCCGTGCCGTGCCATGGTGCTGGCGCGAAGCCAGCAGAATCAATCTGTGCGGTTATTTTAGTGTGCCTGAGACACGCTGTAAAGCAAGGGCGACAGCAAGGGCATCACAGCACACTTGCGAAGCACTGACCAACGCTACAACGCTGGCAAACCGAAAGCGGTGATGCTGGGTGGACTGCCCCACAGCGCGCAGCACAGCTGAAACAAAAGTCAGGCCGCACCGCATGACCGCGCTGCTCGCCGAAGCTGCGCGACAGCCTCGTACAGCTTGTCAAGGGTGAACCCGTTGGGACTGACTTGGTGCAACTCACGCGATAGTAAATACAGCGCAAAGCCAATGTGCAAGCCACTTTCAGGATGATTGCATGTCCAGATTAAACCGCAAGTTCTGCGGTGTACATTACGTTTAGGAGTCGAAATGGAGAAATTGCTATGCCAATGAACTCAATGCGAATAAATGTCATTTGTCTGCTTGCACTTGTGACCTTACCTTCGCTCGCCTTTGCTGACATTAGGAGTGCTACTGGCAAGCCACTACTAGACTTTTACACGGTTTATGGTGCGATTGACTCCGTGAGAATCATTAACGAACTGTGCAACACGAAGTTTCCAGAATACAAGAAGCAAAATGACCGTGCATACAGCTTGTGGCGCTCCAGAAACAAAGATTTTATTTACAAAACCGAACAGTATAACCACGCAATTGTGACGAAAACCTCAAAGGGAAATAAGGCATCATATAGAAAACAAATGCTTGAGACTGCACTAGCATATGAAGAAAACAAGGTGGACATACACCAAATATTTTCCGATAACGGTGAAACGGCATACCGCGCAACGTGCTCAGCTTATCGGGAATACACAGAGTCTGAGAAAGCTGATTTTCAAAATAAGTACAAAGAGCATATGCAAGTTTTCGAGAACTATTGGCGCAAGCAATAATAAGGAGCAGTCATGTCGGCTTTTACTGTCACTATGCTGTATGCGATCACACTTGGAATAGGTTTCGGAATTGCCTATTTCTTCAATAAAGCCAATCTGAAGTTGTGGCGAATGTTGCACTACCTCAGTTCGTCATTCACCAACTTGGACAGTTCGCGCAGCTTCAGACGGTGCTCGCCTTTACACGGCGTAGGTTGGTCGCATTAGCGACTATCGCAAAGCAGTTATAAAATTAGCGAACGGTTATTTTTTAACTATAGGGCGGTGCGTATGAATCGATGTGGTCTTGCGATAGTTATCGCTGCGCTGATATCACTTGCTGGCTGTGCTAGTACTACGGTCAATGAGCTACGAGCACCAGACGGCTCAAGCATGAAAAATGTGAAGTGCAATATGGACTCGCAGAAGTGCTTTGTCTCAGCATCGGAAAGCTGTAAGGATTCTGGAGGCATCTACCGAGTGGTATCAAGCCACAGCAATGCTGGCGGCACGCTTGCTGACATTATTCCCGGCCCCGTGACTTGGTACAACATGACCTACACCTGCGGCCCTTCTGATGGAAAAATGCCTGACTTTACATTCAGAGGTCAACAATACTTTGCGCCCCCTGTTGTCGTTGTGCCTCCACCGCAGCGACAACGCTCCACGATAACCAATTGCTCACGAATTGGTGATAACGTCAACTGCACAACTTATTAGCAGCCTGATTCGGTTCAGGCACAACTAATGGCAGTCTGGTCGATGTTTTTTTCATCAGTTTGCTCAAATACTCACGCGATCTGGACTTAACGCCATTGCGCTGGCATACCAGCCAGCAAACAGCCTCAGCCTCGGCTTCTCTTATTTCATAAGAAAGCCCCAATCGTGCAGGCCATCGCCCCCTGCTATCTGCACCAACATGCCCACAGTAAATATGCCCCAACTCATGCGCCAGCGTCGCAAAGCGGGTGGGTAGATCATGCTTGGCATTCAACCGAATACGAAAACTACGCACTACCTTTTCTTGGCCGGTTTCGAAAATACAAATTCCTTGGAAGGTTTCGGGAAGAACACTTAACCCCGCTGCCGTACCCGCCAGAAAAACGCCGTACTGTTCTGATTCCTCCACTTCAATCTCATACTTCTCAGCGGCCTTCAGAGTTTGATCATAGATTTTCTGCGACAACTCTCCCGTGGCAAACAGCGGGCTATCTTCCGCGCCGGGCAAAGGTCTGCCTTCGGTATCGCCCTGCTCAAACACAAACGCTACGGGGCCGAAAGTGCGCAGTATCAGAATGGGGATGGCATCCGGTTTTATTTTTCTGCCAAATTCTTTCCATTTAATGCGGGTAGCCACCGCACCCGCGCCGCGCCGCTGCACCATCACCAGCATGGCGTTATAGATCGACAAATTGTTGAACCGCACCACAAAGTCCAGAAACTCATCAAACGCCTGCGAACCCCTCGTAGTGAGCGACTCTAAAAACAATTGATCGATTGCCGAACGGCAATCCTCGAAATGCGCCAGCCGATTACCTTCTGCCACGGTGAATTGATCATCCTGACTAAGCAGGTCATTCTCAGACATACCGGCTCCTTCGCTCTAGATTGTGTTGCAGATTAGCCCTACCAGCGGGTGGCGCAATGGAAAGAATAGGGGGAATTGTCTACGTCAAGCGATGTCATTTACAAGCGCGGCGATGTCCCGCTCGAATGCAGGGTTGTCCCTGCCGAAAAGGCAAAACCGGACTCTTCGGACTTGTTAGATTTTTGCATGATGGTTACCTTTCATTGAGTACCTCATAACTTTTTTTCTCTTGCAAAAACATAAGCGAACCAACCTGCGATTAGCGCAATGAAAAGAAGCCCGCCCATGCTGCCATATCCTTTTCCGTGGCTATACGCCCGACCCGCTCCCGTCACCCACCCCGCCACCCTCTCCCTATACATTGGCAGGAGTTCATGGTAGATGGAGTTGTAGCTGCATGCGTCTGTGTATTGGTCTCCGGGGCCGCAGTCTTCTGATATTCTTCTTTTTGTTTCTTCGGTTGCATCAAAGTGCGCCTTCTGTTCGATGTAATCGCGCTCTGCCCGAGCATCGGCAGCAGGATCATATGCCTTGTACTCGGAATACGCGCCGTAAAGTGAGGCAATGCAAATTGCAGAAGAAATTAAGAAAGCACGAACGATCATTTTTTAGTGCCTAACGAATAGCGTTGACTTTATCAAGTCACTCTGTCCATTTGGAATCGTCGTTGAAGTCGCGCTCAAGCTGAATGCATGCGCGCTTGATCTCAAGATACCTAGCCTCTTCGGCGCGCGCCTTTCGCTCGAACTTCAGGGGGCTGTCAATTAGATCACCATATGCATGCCAAGCTAGCGCGAGTGGCGTGAGCTTCCCGCCCGTGCGTTCATTGATCACCTTGTAGCTCATCCGCATTGCACTCCGTCCTAAATCGTTCGCTATGAAGTCACCGCAAAGGTCCATGACCTCGATGGCTCGCTTCGATGGTATTTCCGTTCCTTGGGACTTTATGCATCGCACCGTGCCAAGTTTGCATTGCAGACTGAATGCCGAAGCAGTCAAAGGCGACGCTGCGATGGCAAGCAGTACACCGATGGCGAAGATCGCTTGGTTTGAATGCCGGCAGAAGGACTGGGTGTGCATGCTGTGACTCCTAACGATTAGCGGACTTCGTCGGCCTTTTCGCGCAGGTCCGGTTGACTGCCGGGTTAGCGCTTTCCAAAGACTTCATCCATCACCGAGTAGAAGGTAAGTTCACGGGGTTTGTCGATGTTGTCAAACATTGCTTGGATGTCGATGTGTCCCGGTGTGTGCTCGCTTATCTTTATGCGCTTCTTTGTCGCTGCTTCTTCAAATACCGGCTCCGCGCCTTTGACTTTCCAGTCAGGGTCTATGGACTCGATTTGCTGAATAAGCGCAGGGGTTACATTTTTTCCATCAGGAGTGAAATGCTCCGGCCCCAACTTTATCGTCTGATGCTTGTGGTTGAAGTTCAGGTGCAAACTCCAAGGCTCAACGGGCCTTCCTCCGTCAGCAAAATAACCCATTACATAGCCAAGCATTCGCATGACGGAATGCTCGTGCATGGCATACGCCATTTGGTTTTCATTTTGGACGAAGTAAAGGCTCCAGCGGAATCCGAACATTTTATTGAGAATGCCCATCTGATGCTCCCTTAGCGCTAACGAATGCCCCCTTTACCGATTCTTGTTCGTTGGAAATGGCCCGTCATGGCGTTTACTCCAACCAAGTGCGACCGCGCCAATGACAAGCGCAATTAAACCCACCCATACTCCACCGAATGTAAACGCAGCGGGGATAGCTACTAAAGCCACGATGAGCGCAGGCCAATCAGATTTTGATGAATCGTTATCGTTCATTTTTCACTCTCCTATAGTTGTAGGAAGACGTGATGATAGTAGAAAGCTCTAATTCCTCCAACTAGGGGAGGAGCTTTGGACGCAGGAGTAGCTTTTGGGAGGGTGTTGCGCCGTTTGCGTGAAGCAACAGGCTTGACGCAAGAACAGCTTGGCTTTGAGGCCGACTTGCGCCGAACTTACATCAGCATTCTTGAACTCGGTCAGCAGCAGCCATCGCTGACGACGATCCTAAAACTCGCGCAGGCGTTGAAATGCCCCGCAGGAAAAATGCTTGCTCAGGTTGAGCTTGAGATGAATCAAGCGGCAAAGCCATCGAGAGCATGACTTGGCTCATTCAATTTATTTGGCCAGCGTTTCCGCACCGGCGTCGCGCATCCCTTTGGGTTTGCCGCCTTGTCCGTGCGCAATGCCAGCCACCCAGCCCACTTCGTTATTGGTCTCAAGCGCAATGTGACTTTCCCCCAGAGTGAGCTATGTATTCGGACAATTTAGCTCGGTTCTGAAACGGGATCGCAGTGATTGAAGGTGCAAAACGGCGAAGTAAATCCAGCACCTTGGGATCGTCATCCACAAAATGTGTCAGCCCATTGCTAACCGCGTAATTCACCTTGAGCCAAAGATGACGTTGGAACCAGTCAAGGCTTGTGTGAGGACAAAGACTCTGCGCTGCGCTGATGTGGGGTATCAGATGCAAGTATAAAAACTTGACACCCAGATCCCTCAACTCGTCTAGGGTTTCCGTCCTCGCTTCGGGTGAGCGTGTCGAAACCACATGAACCTCACCGCCTGCTCTCAAAACGTCCTGCGAGCAACGCACGAAAAAATCAGGATCGGCGGTAATGGTTCCGTCGATGTCGAGAGCGAGTCGCATGCCTTGTTCGTCTTTCGTTATGCCGACAGTTTACCGATGGTTCTCGCAAGTTCTCCCTTTTGCTCTGGCTGATTCAAACTTAATTTTGCGAAACAGATTGCTCAATCCAGCAGCTTGTGCAGAAACCAGAATCTGCGCCAAATATGGTGGTTCCTGCGGATGCGTAAAAGTCGAGTCACATTTGTTTTTGACGGTACTTATGACGGTACTTTTAAAAATAAGCGTATCAAAAAACAGGAATTTTCATTGAAGAAACCGCTTTCAATATGATTCCTGTCAGAGGAATAGAACCGTGTTTTTCGGGTTTTCTCAGGTCGAAATAAGACACGCCTAACCTCGCAGGCGTGTGCGCGACTGAGCACGACCCTGTGCAGAATTCTTCACAGGGTAAAACCCTCGCAGGCGCGTGCGTGACTGGCCGGCAAACTCGGTGACAAATCGGAACCGAGTCTAGTCAATTCGCTGCTGCCTTGGCTTGAATGACCTTAACTTGCTCCATTGCGTCTAGCATTGCTCGGGCCTTTTCTGCTGTCATGCCTGAAAGCGCCCTCTTGAACGGGTCAGTCACGTCTTCACGCTTGTCAATGTAGAAGCCGCTTGCCTTGCCGCGACTTACTTCAGCGGCGATTGCAGCGCTGTATTGCTTTTCTGTCACTGCCATATCACTCAAGTCGTTCAAGCGCTTTAAGTGGCTTTTTAACGTGATTTGGGCGGCTTCAATCGCTGGTTTTCGTATTTCTGCGAGCCTTGTTGCAATCTTGCTGTTGTCAAGTAATGCTTTTGCGTTGCGATTGATCGTTTCGGACTTCATCCTAGATGCGTCATAGCTGCGGCGGTAGGCTTCGCTTGCGTTACCCGTCTCTATGTAGGAGAGACAGAACCGCTCTTGTTTTGGCGTTAGATTATTAGTTTTAGCCATTGGTCACCTCAACTCGAACAAGAAAAGTAATAGCTTGGCAGCCCTGAGTCAGCCCAGCCCGGCCAGCCCACAGCCCGCGATGCGATGGCATCAGGTGCCGCCGATGCAAGGGGCGCTCGATCCAGCGGCGTTTTTGAGCTGTGAGAGAAGTTTTCTGTCATAGTTTATTTATATCATATTTTATTACTTAAATGTAAATAACTATCGATATCACTCCCGGTTTTGCACTCGTTTTCATGTTTTTGCGCATCCGGGGTAGGCTTTGCCGAAGTGCGCTAGGAGGTCAGCGCGCAGGTGTGACGGTGTGTCGAGACACTGCTGGCGCATATCGGCTCTAGCCTGCTCGCCGTCGCCGTGATGGTCGCAGCCACGATGCCGCGCCCGAACCTGCCGGTTTGTCTGCCAGCGCGACCTGCGCCCACTGTTGCCACGGTTGCCGCGCTTTTTTTGCCAGCAGGGTGATTGCCGCCCAAAAAATGGTTTTTTTCAGCGTTATCGGTGTCCGGAGAGGGGTGCGAATGTGCCACACAACCAGAAGGGCAGGGAAGTAGGGAGGAGAGGGTGGACAGACCGGACAGTAACAACTTACACGAGGAGGCAAAAAATGGGGTGTTTTCATTGGGGAAACGGTCGTTTTTCAATTTGAATTCTGTTCTTCAGGAATTGGGCATCAGGATCGACTTGAATGATTTTTTCCTCCAGTAGCAGCCGGTAGTCGGTGGCCTTGAAAACGGCATCCATGATGGCCTTGGCAGACAGGCGCGTACTGGCCGCGAAGCCGTCATGTTGCAGTAGCACGATGTCATTGGGGTAAAGATCAATGGCCGCCTGAAGTGCTTTAGCCTCGACACCTTGGATCAGGTGGGCAAGTTGTTCGACTGTCTTGGTTTTGCCCCCGATGGCTTTCCCGAAGGCGTTGGTAAGGCTTCCATTGGCGGTGCGCTTCCAGCCATTCAGGATAGCGGCCCTCGCCTTGGCAATGTCAGCATGGATGCCAACGAACAAAGGGACAGCGAAAAGCCGGTTTGCAGCATCACGTCCTATTTCCTCTGGGATTGCATTTTCATGCCACTCTGAAGCCCTCGCGCCGTACATGATGGCCAGCAGGCAGGTCTTGGCGTTGGTTTCAGTTATTCCAGCCTGCTCTGCGATGGCCAGCCGGGTAGCCTTCTTGGTGGCCAAGTAGTTGGTGATGGCGTTGCATTTGTAGCCGTGCTCTTCCGCCATCTGTTTCAAGATGTCGAAGTGACAGTTTGAAAAATCATATTCCCATAACCCCGCCAGCGCCGCCTGCTTTATCAGAGTGGGTGCAGTTTGCAGGTTGATGCCCTTCGCGTACAGCCGACCGCTTGCGGCCTCGACATACCAGTGTGGGCAGTAACTGTGACCGCCTACATCCGACTTTGCCATCCTGATGATTTGCGATGTCATGTCTGCCAGCCGCTCGATGGTGGTCAGGTTGGGGTAAGCCGTGAATAGGTCGGTGGGTGCTCGACCCTCGCGCCAGTTGTCCCTGACAGCTCGCAACCACTTTTGAAGCGAGCGCAGTGTGTCAAGATCGACCCTGACTAGGTTCAGCTCTTTGGCATTGCGCCAAGCAGTTGTGGTGATGCCGCGCATGTCTTTTGATGCGACCGCCTTGGGTAGTGTTTTCATTGCATCACCATTGACCAGCAGTAGCTTGGTTTCCCTTCGCCAGTAGCGATCAAGGTAACTCTGTCTGCACTGTTGAACCTTCGGGGTGAATCGGAAGCCTTTTGTGTAGGTGCCAGCAGCAGCCCGCCTGATGCCTGACTCCCAACTGGGAGTGATCTCGAAAAATCCCAGCCGCGCATTGATAGCAGTGAAGCCGCCACCGTTCACATTGCGACCAAAGGAATCGGCCAGCTCCTTGTAATGAAACGACATTGCACCTTCAAAGTAGTGATGTTGCCGCCGCTTGATGCCGCCATGCCAGACCATTCTGGCCAACGTAGTCTGGTGCTTAATGGCCTCCAGTTTGAAGCCGGGGATGCTCTTTTGCAGGTGCATCAATAAGTCCTTTGGAATTACATCGGTTCGTTTTGCCATCCCTCACCCCTTGGCACTGTTGGCCCTTCGGTTGCTGTTGTGGTTTTTATGTGGTCTTGTTACTTGTACCGGTGGCAGGTGGTCAGTCTTGCGACCTGTTAACTTGGCAATCTCGCGCCGCTGCATCTGCGCATACCTCTTAACATGGGCCAGTTCGTTCATGAACCCGTCCCGCGAGATCGTCACTGCCCTAATGTTGATCCGCAAGGTTTTGATCTCTGCTTGCATGTCTGCGATGTAGGTCGCCGCCTGCGTCTTGTCTTCCTCGGGCACATCTCCCATGTTCGCAACTACCAGCGCGGCCTGCAAGCCTTCGATCTGATCTTGCGCGGCGTCTAAGGGCGTGTATTCGTCTTCTGGTGGGGTGACTGGTTCATGGTCTGGTTTGTCAGTTCCTGCCGGTTTATCCAAATGCGACACGGTGTTGCTTTTGCCAGCCAGTGCCCTGACAGGAACCGGCTTACCTTCTGCCGCTGCAAGATGGCCTGTTACTGTGATTTCTTTTGCGACGTGCCCACCTGCCAGTGGGCATTTGCTTTTAAGAGCGGCGCTCATTAGGCAAGTCCCATAGCGGCTTTGATTGCCGAGACGCTCCAAGCCAAGCGGCCATTCAGTGACAACGGGCGCAATCCATCAGTAGGAAAGTCACCGTGGCAGTGCCAACCCCTAAGCGTTTGAGGGCGGCGGTTCAGGTAATAAGCGGCGCTTGCTGTGTCGACGTGGGTGCGGGTGACCTCTTCAAGCGGCAGGTAGGTCGCGCCCACTTTAAGGCCGTGTTTTTCCAAGTGCGCCAGTTTTGCGGCGCTTGGGATTGCGGTTGCAGTTTCCATATTGAACTATCTTTCTGCCTTTCGGCGTAGTTGTGATAGTTCGTCACGATAGACACATATTCGGAAAATGCACCAGTGGCGGCGGTGCGCGGCGGTGCGCGGCGGTCAGCGGCGTTTGCCGGGTTTCCCTCGCTTTTCCGGGTGCAGCCTTTTATCGAGCGCATCGCGCGTGAAATACGGTGATTTATCGCCTTTGGTGTACTTCAAGCCGAGTGCAGTGATCGCCAATAGTGGCTTTTCTTCATTGAGTGCAAGCACCTCCATTTGTGCCCATACTTCAGCGGTATCTAGTGGGTTGCGGCACTTGCTTTGCGCAAGCTCAATAACGGGTGTCAGAGTGTCGCGGGGCGGTGCCTTGGTCGAGTGGGTCACAGTGCCAGACGCGGCCGGTTTACTCGCTGACACATCCATCACCGACGCATCAGGAAGGGCTACAGCAGGCTCAATCGTTGGCACTGGCGCCACGGTAGCGGCTGGCGCATCAGACACGGTAACAATGTTCCCTGTCACTGGCGCGGGCACTGTATCGGCTTTCTGTGCTGGCACATTCACCTCGGGTGTGTCCGTGGCGGCTTGTAGCTTTTCTGGCTCATAGCCAAAATCCACATAACTACGGTAATACCCGGCTTCAATGACTTTGCCAGTCTCCCAGTCTTTCAAGTCGGAAATGGTAACTTTTCCCGGTGAATCACGGACGTGAAACACATCACCGTTGCTCGCGCCCCATTCATTCAGATGCTTGACCTTCACGTAAAGGGCGTGTATTTGGTCTTCTTCTGGCCGGGCGGGGGGTATCGAACTGGCTTGAATCAATTGAATCAAGGCGGGGGCTACCGAACTGGCTTGAATCAAGTCTTGTGCAGATGCAATCCGCCCAACTTCATTGCATACCTGCAGCTTTCCTTTCTTTGCGTCATCAAGAAGAAGTGAATACCAGTTTGGCCGGATGTTCGTCAATGTTGGCCCGTGCCCGTTTGCGGCATGTCGTGCCATTGCCTCGGCAACCTTGTAAACCGGGATAACGTCGCTGCGATACCATTCTTTGGAGACCCTCACCGTGTATTCCATAGCATCCCCCATGTGCAAACCCTGTTCAGGAGCCACCAGCAGGCCAGCAGGGGAACAGGCTTTTCGTCCGAGCTTCGAGGTCGGACTAGCTGGGCAAAACGGTTTATGCGGCCTCCAACTCAGGCGCGGCCATGCGCCACGGCATCGCGCAAGACGGCATTGATGCGGGTCTGCCAGCCCGGCCCGGTAGCCTTGAATGCGTCCAGCACCTCGGCATCCACACGCATATTCAGCGTCGGGCGCTTCACGGCCACAGCAGGACGACCACGGCCACGTTTGATGGTCGCACCTGCCCAGTACGCAGCCACGGCAGCGGCATCGTTGGGGTCGTATGGGTCGCTCTCAGGGGTGAATGGTATCGGCGCATCCTGCCCGGCCTCACGCTTGACACGTTCCCAGTCGGTGCGTGTTTTCTCAGTCGATTTTTTGATAGTTTGCATATAGCGTCCTTTCCTGTTTCGATGCCCGGCGCAATGAAATAACTCGCACCTCGTCCGGCTCACGCAGCACGTACACCAGCGCCAGCACCACACCTGCAATATCCACCAGTGCCACATCCATCAATCGGGCTTCGTCAGCCTTTGGGGACTCCAGAGTTAGTTTGTCCGGCGCGTTAAATACCAGCGGCGCATCAGCCAGCGACAAACCATGCTTGACGATGTTGGCAGCATCCTTGTCGGGGTCAAAGGCGAATTGCATTGTTATTTATTGTATTGGCATCAATTCAACGAGTCAACTAGTCACCAACTCAGGCGTGGCCATGCGTTTGATGCGCTTACGCTCCTTCGCCGTCTGTCGTGCCGGTGTGCCTGTGCTCAAGCAGCTTGCGGCTCCAAGCGCACCACGGCGCGGCAGCCCGTGGCTTCGGCGTAGCGTTGAACGGTTCGCATGGATGGCTGACGCTTGCCACCTTCTAGGCGGGCGATAACGCTTTGCGTGGTGCCCATGCGCTGGGCGATTTCGCCTTGCGTTAAACCGGCGCGGCTACGGGCGGCGATGAGTTCGCGGGTCATGGTGAATTCAGCGCTTTGGGCTTCGTACTCGGTGCGGGCGGCGAGGTCGGCCAGTAGCTCGCGCTTAAAGTTTTTCAGGGTTTTCATGGCTAGCGGCCTCTAATCGTTTCAATGCGGTCTCTATGGCCTTGCGCGGGGTGAACCAGCTGAGGCAAAAACGAATCAGGCGTGTTCAGGCGTCACGCTCAGGCGCAGGCCCACGGCGTGCAGCGCCTTGTGCAATGTGGCAATGGTCGGATTTCCGTTTTCGCTCAGGGCGCGGAATAGAGTCTTTTCGCCCACATCGGCGCGGCGGGCCACGTCTGCCATGCCATGCGCTTTGGCAACCTGTCGCAGCGCCACCAACAGCGCGGCGGGGTCGTCATCCATCTCCAGCACGGCTTCAACGTAAGCGGCGGCTTCCACCGGGTCTTTCAGGGATTCGATTAAATAGCTTTGATAGCTCACGTTACGCGGTACGTTCATGGTCAGCCCCTTTCTTTCCAGTCGTTCAGGTAGTCGATGGCCTGCCTTATGGCGCGGTCTTGGTCGGCTTTGTCGCTGCCACACAGCAATAGCACCAGCACCGGCCCTTGTCGGCTCAGATACACCCGATAGCCCGGCCCTTTGTCTATGCGCAGTTCAAGCACGCCACTACGCAAAGGCTTGCAGTCCCCAAGGTTTCCGGCCTCCAGACGCAGTAACCGGGCCTTGATAGCGGCGCGGCCTTGCCGGTCTGCCAATGCGTCCAGCCATTGTGTAAAAGGTACGCGGCCAGCACTATCGCTGTATATCTGAATGTCCATAATGGTATCTTAAACGGTACAGTTACGCCACCACGCGCAGTTTGCCCGGCTCCACATCGGCCACGAATTGAACCCCGGCCTGTTCCAAAATGTAGGCTTCAACTCGGCCAGCATAGGGGCGCAGGTCATCAAGAGTAAGAATGTCGTACCCGTCCGCGGTAGCGCTTGGTCTGTGCCCCTGTATCTGTGCTACGGCTCCAGCAGGCGCTACTGAACGGCCTCGCTGCGTGAATGTGCGGCGCAGGCCATGAAAGGTCAAATGCTCGATTCCTGCAAGCTTCAAAACCTTGGCATGGCTTGCACGGGCATCTGTAATGCGGCCACCTTTTGCGGATGATGCAAACACAAATTCATTGACACGCGGCAAGCTCGCCAGCAGTTGCGCCAGATAAGGGCTGAGGGGAATGGTTCGGGTTGCGTCCACCTTGTCGGCAAGGGTCAGCTTACGCCACCGAAAATCCACGTTCGCCCAAGTCATCGCGGCCACTTCTTCGCGTCGTGCCCCTGTCAGCAACAAGGCCTTAAGAAACGCGGCGGCAGTTCGGTTATCCAATCCCTCGCAGCCTGCCCACCAGCCTTGTACTTGTGCCAATTGCAGTGCGTCGGTGCGCTTGGTGTTGGCGGGCAGGTTTTCCAGAATGGCAGGAGCTTTGCCAGCGTCACGGTCAATCAGCTTTCGATATTCAGGACGGGCAGCACACCAGCGCAGGAACCCCCGAAACATCATCAGGGCGCGAGCGGCTTGGTGCTTGCTGGCCACGGACTCGCGCTCGAACCAGACTTGCAATGCATCCTCGGTCACATCAACCAATGCCAGCGCCATCAATGGAAACATCGGCCCCGGTCGTGTCACCCCCTGCCCTCGTAGCTTCTTCACACCACCGGGTGCGGCCATCGTTTCAATGTCGGCACGGTAACCCGGCTTCCATGCGTCTTTACGCTTGGGTCGGCCTTCGGTCAGGTAGCGCGGCCATAGGTCGCCCACGGTCAGGGATTGCTCTACAGCCAGCGTCTCGGCGGCAGCTTGCGCAGCATCAGCTGCGGCTTTCGCATCAGTGGCAGCTTGGGCGACTTGCTGCTCTAACTCTCGCGGGTCTGTGCCTTGTTCGGTCAACCCGCGCAGGGTATGCGCTTTCGCTCTGGCGTCACCAATGGAAATAGCGGGCCACTCCCCCAAAGCACGGGTAAACAGTTTCCCCTTCACCCTTGTCTCAAACTGCCAGTGCTTGCCCCCGGCCTTCGTGACGCGAACCCTCAAACCTTTTTTGTCGGTGTCTTTCAGCAGCACGAATGGCACACCATCAGGGCAGGCGGCACGCTCAATTAACCCGGCGGTCAGGTCTTGCGCCAGCTTGTAATCAATCTCGGCGTTTTTGCTTGGTCGTGCCATGTCGAACCCTTTTGCATATTTACAGACTATTTACAGACTGAATTAACCCATTTTGCCGAATTTCAATCAACGCACAAGCTGTTTTTTCGTCCAGTAGTAATATCGTAAGCTGTTGATTTATATAATTATATGCACACTAATCAACACTGACAAATAGTGTATTCCGTTCATTCGTAATGAGAAGGTCGGGTGTTCGATTCATCTCTCCGGCACCAATAGATATAAGGGTTTGTTGCTATTAAGTTAGCAGCAAACCCTTCTTCTTTTGTCTCATGTAGCCACCATGTAGCCATC
>Ga0335396_10004597_pt1 | contig 14843 bp, 10 predicted proteins | sample FRY02_FD_205743 | JGI IMG/M metagenome (GOLD analysis project Ga0335396, IMG submission 205743) | Freshwater microbial communities from Lake Fryxell liftoff mats and glacier meltwater in Antarctica - FRY-02 (spades assembly) (version 2) | ecosystem: Environmental > Aquatic > Freshwater > Ice >... | reverse complement strand
TTGGTTTTTGCTTGACTTAAAGTACTACTCTTGACTTCAGAAAGTAATTTATTTTTAAGACTAGATAAATTAATCCCCATTCTTTCGAGAGTAGTATAGCCAGATTCATCAAGATAAACTCTGTAAATAGCACTTCCATTTGATTTTACATCTTCCTCATAACGAACACCTAATTCATTTTTACCAGGAGTCTCGGATATTCCCATCAAGATACCATGCTTTTTCAACACTTGACTAAAATCTTTGGTTACCGCCTTCCATTCACCTCTATCAACTGATTGAGGTTTTTTGATCACTACCTTTTCTTCTCGTTTTCCATGTGCAATTCCTGCGAACCATTGTTCTACCTGAGTTTCTTTAGGTGTTAATTTTATAGTCAAGTCAACCTCATAATCTCTAAATAATTTCTGAAACATATATAGTAACATAGTTTTAGAATATCCTTGATTCGGAATTACTTTATTCAATATAATTTCTAATCCTCCACAGAATGATTCTTGCATATCTTCTTTTGTGGCAGGATGATTTCTCAATACTTCAGGAATTAACACCCATTCATGAAGACCCATTTTTTCTCCAGCGATGGATTGCCAACCTTTAGAAAGAAATTTAGTTTTTAAATCATTTAACTGGTTCTGATTAATATTAGGAGCATAACGATCATAAAGATAAATATAAAAAACATATTTTAAGACTGAATCCCCAACCGCTTCATATGCTTCATAATTCTCGCCTGGGTTAAGATTAACAAATCCACTTGTAAAAACATCTAACCAAACATCTTTAATAGTGTCCTTATTAACAATAATATCTATCAATTTCTCTTTACCAGGAGGTGTAATTCTTTGAACTAATTCTCGGAGATAAATATAAAATTCTTTAATCCAAGTTGGATTTGATGGATCTGGAGACATTGACGGTTGTGGAAGATTATCAAAAATAGACCAATTTGCTTCGTCGGTGGGTTTTTTCCAAGTGATTGGTGAGGGGGGTCTCTCCTTATTACTCTTCTTCTTTCCAGTATCAAATACCTCTTCAACCAGATCTCTTCCATTATCATCTTTTACCATCCTAACAGAAATTACAGGTTTTATTTCTGGTTCTTTGGAGAGAATCTTTTTGAAATTAACTATATAATCTTCAAATTCTTTCTTTCCTTTATTAACAAAAATAATAACTCCGTGTTTTGAAGCATGTTCTTTCCAACCACTTAAATGAGAACTATAAATTTCGCTATCTGATTCAGGAGAAATAAATATAAGCGGATAATATTTTCGATAATTTTCCATTCGTGATATAAATTCGCTCTCGCTTTCATTAAAATTTTCATGGAAAATAAAGGCGCCTCTGGTTTTTTCCATTAATTCCTGTTCATCTTTCTCCCAGTCAATAGTGGATAGAAAATATTCTTTTTCTTTCATCTTTCTTGGTTTCTTATCGTTAATAAGAAGTATACCGCTGACAAAACCAGCTGATTCTTTTCTAAATTCATCTAAATCATCCTCTTCTACAGAATGTAGAATGAAAGAAGCTTTCTCGTTAGTTTTGAGAAACTTGGAGATAAATTTAAATGTTGTACGGATAGCCATTTTTTAGAATTAGTCTTTTAAAAAGTTTTCAATTTTTGTTCTTATAGAACGGATAATATAAATCTTTTTAATATTACTTTTTTTCCTATTGGATGATAAGGTTCAACAGTTGAATAAAATAGCGTTCAAAACATGTATTTTATCTTTATTGAATTCTGTTTAATAAATTTGAATATTATGTTAAAATAAACTTACTTGAAAATGAAAAATTTATTGAAAGGAAGATCTGATCCTTATCTCTTTTTAGCCGTAGTAAATGTTGGGACATTTGTGTTGTCTTTTTCTAATTGGATGTTACTTAATAAAAGATAATTATTCAAAGTTAGTTAATTTAATCCTAGAATTTAAAAATGCAACAACTAAAAAGATAAATAATATAAAAAAAATTGAAATTAGAGTAATATAAATAGTTCTCATGTTTATTTTTATAAAAGTAATTATTTTTATAAAAGTAATGATTCGTTATTTTATGTTTTTAACAAGTACAAGTTTACGGGGATTGATTCTATTAGAATTAATCCAAATCAAAAGGAAAATTAACTGTGGATGTAAAAATAAGAAAACTCCCCAAGAAATATTTTCCGATCCTAGTTTAATTATGTAATTATTGACACATAATACATTCATCCTCGGTACAAATAGCCTTAACGGTTTGCATTTTTCGATGATATTTTTGAATATCGACCGAAGTTGTGAATTTACCAGTCTGAGTAGCCGGGTTGGCTCTCAGATAATACATTCCAGTCTTTAAACGAAGAGCGTTAGTCCAAAGATGAATCGCTGAAAGCATTTTCTTACTGGGTTCTGGGAGATAAATATTAAGTGATTGTGATTGACAAACATAAATACCTCTCTGACGAGCCATTCTGGTCGTTACCTTCTGAGAAATTTCATACATTCCTTTATGAATTTTTCTCAATTCCATAATTTGAATAAGGATAGATTTCTTAATCACTCTTTCCTTAGATTCATTTTCAACATAAAAATCCTTCGGAAAATACCGAGGATTATCGGCTACAAAACGATGTAATTTTTCAATAGAACCATTACAAATATTGATAAAATCAATAGTGTTACGGTTCCAAAGACCATGCTCAATCATATCTTGGACAAATGGTTCTGAAAAACTAATATAATTTCCATGAACCAATTTTCGAGAATAAATTAAAGTTTGATGAGCCTCAGTAGTTTCTGCGTTTCTGAGCATTTGAGCTGAGGATGCAGTAGGCATCAACGCAATCAACATGGAATTTCTAACTCCAAATTCCATCACTTTCTCCCTCAGTTCATCCCAATTTTTAACTGGTAAATCATTGCCCCATTCCTCCGGTTTGATTGGAATATCATCCTCTCTCCGATAAATATCTTTCTCTAATTGGTCTACGCTTTCAAGATAATCAGCTTCGCTATTCCAAAGATCAAATTGGAAATAACCATTTGAGAGAGGAGATCCCTTATGAATAACATAACACCCTTGTTCTTTTGAGAATATTTTACATTCTCCAGTTCTGAAAGTTTTATATTCTCCTCTTTCTTTGGATAAAAGATAAGATTTATACATGGCATTGAAATACATAGATGCAAAAATCTTCTTATTTAAGATATTGGCCTCTTCACTATCATAAGGAATTTTCATTCTAGCAAACACTTCTGCCAAACCAGACACCCCAATACCTAGGGGTCTATTTTCGATATTAGGACGATGAATCTTACCAATTTTAGTTACATTGCCCTTTTCATCTCGCTCATCTAAAGGATAATAATTGAAATCAATCACCTTGTCAATATTCTTAACCAGGGATTGAGTAGCTCTTCCTAAGTGATTAAAATCGTAGTAAATCTCTCCAGATTGAGATGTTTTTATAAATTTTCCAAGATTGAGATGTCCTAGATTACAAGATGCAATTGAATCAGAAGTAGCAGGTAAAGTTATTTCAAGACAATTTCCGGCAGGGATTCCATTAAAAATTCCCATATGTCGACTAGGTTCAGTGAAACAATAAGTATCTGAGATACGACCTGTTTTAATAACTTCTTTTACACAATATTCAAATGTTCCTACCATTGGATCTTCTTCATAATATCCGGAAATCCTCGCACCTAATTTTCTCAAAAAGGAAATAGAATCTGCTGAAATAAATACCTTTTCATCTTCAATAATATATGATTTTACACCCAAAGTTTGAAGAAACAATTTAAGTTTCTGACAGTAATCAATCGAAATTGAAATTCCATTACTTAATTGTTTTCCATTATTTTTAATAATTTTTTCCAACATAGATATCTTTATATCCATATCTTCTGTTTGAAATTTTCCACCTATAGTTTCCAAATCAATATACCAGTCTCCTTCAAGGGAGAGATTTACAACTGGATACTCAACATCGATTAACTCCATATTTTCTTTCAAATCTTCTGCTCTTACCTCCGTACCATCTTTCAGATAAAATTTGTGATATGGAGTACATTCAATGAAAGAATTATCGCTCATAACCACTTTAATCAGTTCTTGATTTTCTCCAGTTTTCTTGACAGTTACATTGGAAAATTGTTGTCCATTCCAGACACCAGTTAGTTGATCTACAAGATTTTTAATTGGTATATGGCCTCCCTCAGTCAAAATAAGAGTCTCTGGTGCAACACATAAATTTGAAGACTGCGTCTTTCCAATATTAGAAGTATTATTTTTTCCATTCATTGAATCAGTATAAACAATATAAGGAAAAGTACCCTTAATATTCATATCACAAATATGCTCATAAAAACTACGAGCATCCAAAACTCGGTAATCGATCAAATTCTTTCTTATTTTAATTCTTTTCCGTGTTAGGAGGTGCAAATTCTTGATATCGTCTTCAGTGCATTTATTGGAGTTAACAATTTTTTCCAGCTTTTCCAATTCCTCTTGTACTTCTTTAAATTCCTGTTCACGTTTTGGAATCTCTTGTTCCAGACGAATATATAACTCTTCAAATTCTTTTCCATTCTTGTCAACCAATATCTGATCGCCTAAATAAGCTTTGGCTGGACAAAACAAAGTCCATTTACCTCCTTCTTTTACTCTTGTCATAAACAAAGTAGATACAAACAAGGCAACATTAGCCTGTTTCAAACGAATACCGTTATGTGTATAGTTATCTCGAGATTGAGAAAAATCAAACGCATCGATATGCCAATCATTAACACTGATAGTGATCGCTCCGTTCCGTTTACCCCCCTGATCCACGCAACGAATAGTAGAATCATAAATTCTAGCAAACGGAAGAATACCTGAACTTTTACCTGTGTTAGAAATAGACGAATGACGGACTTCATTCAGAGCCATCCCAATTCCTCCTTGAAGTCTTGAAATCATTGCTACATCTCCTGCGCCAGTATAAACTAAATCTTCCAAATTATCGCCAATATTAAGAATAAAACAACTTGATAATTGATTCTTTTTAGTCCCAGAATTAAACATTGTCGGAGAAGCATGAACATATTCTTGTTCGATCAATTCATAATAACATTGCTTAACTTGTTCAATTCCTTCATCATGATAAAATTGAACCGCTTGTCTTAACATCATCAAACATGGTGTTTCCACTGGGGGGTCGTCTTTTGAAATCTTAATAAGATAATCGATACATTTAGAAGCTGATAAAATAGTGTGATCTTTAAAATTATAATAGTAAGTTTCTTCCAACATCCGATCAATTTCATCTTCATTATTCATCATAAAATTAATAATTTCAGGCCTAAGAATACCATCCAAGATCTCTACATAACTACTAATTTTAGACGGAACTGTCATAATATTAAGATAGATATAAATCCTTCCTGCCAAAATATAAGTGTCTGGATAAACTAAATCTGGAAGAGATAAGGCGTATATTTCCATCTGTTTATTGTCTCTTATAACATTGAGAGATTCAATAATATCTTGGGATAGTTTGAGGTCTGAGATGAATTTTTCAAAAATTTCAATCATCGTTTTTCCTTTTATTCTAAACAGAATGAAATTTAAATTTTCAATTTTGTTAATTTTCTTAAATCAGATAATTTAAGAAATATATATGTATCTCTATGCTGTAACAATTTCCATAAACGTTTCTTCCAGATTAAAATTCTGACGAACAGAACAGATTCTGACTATATCGTTTGGTTGGTTTAAAATATAATTATCATAATTTATCTTAGTATAGTTCAATTCATATTTGTTAAACAAGATCATAATCGGAATATTCCCGTTTTTCTCTCTGATCTTATTCTTATATTCATCAATATTAACTGGAGTTTCATCGCACATTATAATTACCGCATCTAAGAAATTTTTGTCATCAGGGATAACATTGGCATCAAAAACATCTACATTTCCTAATTGTGGAAGATTAAAAGATACAATTTTCTCACAGAAATATAGTTCATCTTGGTATTCTTCTTCGTGAGGAATTTGTTCTTCTAATTTTCTAATATAGGAAGTTTTCCCAGTTCCACCATCGCCAACAATCAAAATGTTTCGATTAACCATTTTATTTTTCTAAGTGGAATAAGAATTAATTTTTCATTTTTGTCTGTATGTATACTTATTTAAATATATCGCAACATACAGTTCCACGATAATCAAAATTTATATTTCTGATCGATCCAGGTATATATCCATCGTCATAAGATAAATGAAAAATACAAAAACATTCAAAAGTTCCATCATCACAAAATCTCCATTTTTTAATTAAAAAATTTCCAGAAGTATATAAACATCCATTATTATAATTAATAGAGTATACTCCAGGTGCTTCTTTTTTCTTACGTTTGGAAGCTTGATAAAAATCAGTTCCAAAAACATCTGGACTTATAATTTTTTCATCATCCCTATCAGTATGTGCTGAAAAATATAATTCTATTTTATCATCTTTATAAATATTAATATTTCCAAATTTATCTATTAAAAAATCACTATTAATCATATTATGTTTTCTAAATTCTTCATCTTCTGAAATATAATAAAAATAATCATCTATAATAGTATAACAACGTATTTTCATATTTTTTCTTATACTGAATTGTATTTCTATTTCAAGAGTAATAGCATTTCTAAAAATAATTTTCTTATTTATTATAATATAATTATCATGAAAACTTATATGGTAAAGACCTGGTTCTTCGATATAAATGGTTTCTGGAGTAGTATCACTCCAGTTTTTATATTTTCTGATTTTATCATCAAAATCATATATGAACATATAAGTTTAAATCTTCTAATTTTCTTAGTTTAATTTGTGTTTTTCTTTGTTTTCTTTGTTTTCTTTGTTTATAACAAATTAAATATCCGATATGTGAATGTGTATAAACTAAACCATTTGAAACAGAACTAATGAGATTCATCATATGTTTTATCTATAGACGTGGCTGTAATAAACGTCCATTCTTTTGGAATATTTGTTTTAACTATAAATGTTAAACACCATATATCAAAATTACTAAGATATTCACATATCATGTATATAATATCATCTGGTAATTGATCTAATCGTGTAACAGCCAACCTGTTCAATTTTATTAAATCAATTTCTGTTCTTCTTAAATATTTCCACAAAATCCCAATCATCCTCAGAACTAATTGGACTTTCTCTTTGAAAAGTCGGTTGATTCCATATCATTCCTTCCCGATTTACTATTGTTGGAAGGCTCCGTGTTCTCATTATTTGTATAGGATATGTTATCTTTTCCCAGCATTCTCGGTATAAAAAATTACAAAAGTCATATAACATAAAGGCCATTTTTGAATTCTTTTTGTTTATGGAGAAACAAAAAGAAAATGTCTGATCTACTTAGAAAACATAATATATCAGATAGAGCCACTTGGAGGAAGTGGATTTTAAAGAATCATCCTGACAAGGGAGGAGATTCTGAGACTTTTGCAATTGTTAAGAATGATTATGAGAAATATATTGTTAATAAGGAAAACATACCTCAATTTAAACATACTTCAAATAACCCGTTCCCTCCAGGTTCGGGTAATTATAATATGTTCTTTAAATTCCAAGAACAAATGAAACAACATCGTAATGCTAATTCGTTTTATACTAATTTATTTAGTGAAACAAGTTTCGGAAAACCAATTCCCAGAAAAGCATGTTATAATAACTATCATGGTATATGGTGTCAAAAATCAGTTGAACAAGGAAAATTATTTTGTAAAAACTGCGAAAAAGAGAAATGTAATTACTTAATTAAAGACCAGATCTATGGATATAAAAAACAATGTTCGCTTAAAAAAAGACACGATGATATTTATTGCAGTAAACATTCTTCGAAACCTCCTTTAGAAAAGAAAGAGAAAAAACCAGTAATACAATGTGCTCATATTAAGAAAAATGGAGAACAATGTAAGACTAAATCAAAGGACGAATATTGTTTTAGACATATTGAATTTCATAAAATATAGACTTTTATATTTTGTTATTATAATAACATTTACTTTGATAAAAATAAAATGGATAAGGATGTGAAAGATGTGAAGGAAATAAAAATTATCAAAAGAAATCTTCACTTTATCACGGTTACAAATTCTATTTCCTTGATCGCAATTATATTTCTAATTGTAGTTATATATCTATGGTATTGGATTCTTCAGAAAGAAAATAATGCACCTTTAGTAATTCAAAGTAATGGAACACCAGATGTACCAACATATGTAAATGGAGAAAAAGATACCACATATCCTACCAGTGGTTATGGTTTTGCTTCTTTAGGTCAACCATGTGTTCAAGAACATAATCAGGCTGGTGTCCCAAATCTCCCAGAGGCTTATCAAACTCCTGGCTGTAATGAAACTGATCGAAAAATATGTGTTGAAAATTTTGTTAAGGGAGGAGGGATTTGTCTTAGTGCTATAGGGGGAGTATGTAAATCATTATATGATTGCGCTCCTGGACAAGGAACAACTAATTGTCTTAATAGTGTATGTGTTAATATTCTGGAATTTGATACTCTTAATCAACCATGTATAACTGATATTGGGTGTCAACAATCTGGTCAAAATCATATTTGTGATCCTCAACAGAAAATTTGTAAATACAATTATTTCCCCTATGAATCTGGATGTCTTGTAGATGAAGATTGTTTATCTGATGACCAATACAATAACAATACATGTTTTCATATAGACAGTGATGGATTATCTCTTGATACCGTTTATAATATTCAAACCGAAGGTGTTAAAAATATCGGGTATTTTATTATACTTGATAATGAGATTAATAGTCCCAATCTTCCATTTTTTGGGAAAAATATTTCAGTATCTATAATTGATGACGATAATAATTATTCCGTGTATCTGTTAACCAGTAATTTAATACCTATTCCAGGTCAGGATGGACAGTCTGGTTATAGTGCTCTTTATATTTCGGGTTCTCCGATGTTGAGTGGTCAAGAAGCTACTATAATTGTAGGAAATACTGGAGGTCGACAATTAGGTATTTGTGTTAGTAAAATTCCAAGAGGAGGTAAAATAATTCAAATAGCTGGAGTTGATATACCTTGTGATGATGGTTTGATTAAAAGTGATGGATTTTGTGTTAAAAATAACTTTTTCTCAGGAGTAGATGTTATTTGTGATAAAAGAGGAAATGTAAAGGCTATGAAATGTGATCCAAATAAAACTGAACAATTTACTGATCCTACCACTGGGGAAAAAGTTGAGTTAAAACTTACTTGTTTGGCGAGTACATTTATCAAAGATTCTTTTTCTAAAAATTTTAATTTTTCATATCCTTCTTCTTCAGAATTTAGAGACGAAATTCCTTATCTCGGATATTGTAATTATCAAACACAAAATCATCTAGCTAGTTGTGATCCAATTTATAATAATTGTAAAGAACCATATCTATGTATTTCTGCTCAAAATAAAAACGGAAGAATTATAAATTTTTGTGGGACAGATTTTAATCGTCAAGAATGTTTTGTTAATAGTCAATGTAGTGACGGTTTCGAATGTTCTGATAATATTTGTCTCTCGATTAATAATAATATTTGTCTCGAAAGCAGTGATTGTGATCCAACTAGTACATGTAATACACAGAATAGATATGTTTATTATTATTCTATTGTTGATAGTAAATATGTAAAATTATTTCCAGTGATTAATTATTTCGATGAGATAGAAATTAAAATTAGACATAACTCTGAATTAATTTCAAATCAAACATCGTCTTTTAAAGGAATACCTACCAAGTTTTTAACTTATTCAGTAGAGACAGTTCTTATACCAACTCCTTCCTCGTCAGGAACACTTAATGGTTATCAATCAATTACTAGTAACAATTATACAGGACAACAAGCTTTATTAACATTGTATACTTATTCTGAAACTAATGATACTTATAATTCACAAAATGTAACCGTAAATTTATATCCGTTTGGTTCTGGAAATCAATTCACGGATTTTATATTTAACTCATCTGAACAAATATACGCTATTTATCGAAAAAATTCTGAGGCTGATCGAATCAGAAAGATGGTTATCAATAATATTCCAGGAAATTCTCGTTTTAACCTCAATATAAATAGTGGTTTTAGTGATGGAGATCAAGTAATTTATACGGGCGGAACAATATATCCTCAGGATACAAATTATTACATTAGAATAGAACAAGGTTCTACTGTTAATGGAATAATTGAAGAAAATTTTTATCTTTCTTCTACCTCTTCTGGATCTGCAATAACAATGGATAATACTAATCAACCATATGGGCAAATTTGGAGTACCAGTAAAAATTATTATCTTCAAGCACCTGAACAGGCTAATGCCCAATATCAATCTACTTTGATTGGAAATATTTTTGAAAATGGCGATTCTTTAACTATAGAAACTGGTAGAACATTAACTGTTAATAGTTCTCAATTTACAGACACAACTTTTTATGTTCAAAAAACTAGTAATTTAACTGGATATCCTATTAGTCCTACTGGAACTAACAAATCGACCTCTTTTTTCTATCAATTAACTGATCAATATGAACAGTCTCAAGGATCAGTTCCATATATTGATGGTAGCAGAACTCAGATTCAAAAAATTTATGTCAATAATTCAGACAGCGATGGATTTTTTTTCAACTCGGAATTAAACACTGATAAAATAAATTATAGTGTCAGTCTAATTCAATTTAGTCAAGGAACACAATATATTATAAAAGATCAAAACTATGTGGATGGAAATTTAAATGGAATTAATTCTTCCATGAGTTATAATTTTGATCCACCTACTTCATCAACAGAAGATGATATTTCATTTAATTTATTTAGTCAAAACGGAGATGATTATATTTTACTCAAGAAAAATTTAGCATATGGTTCTGATTCTCAATTACCTTTAGTTCAGAGATTTAAAATCTCAAATACTATTACGAAACCAACTTCGGGAGTTTATTTGGAAACTAAATATTTATCAGCGAATACATCTACGACAATTTATTTCACACTTGATTATGATTTGACTTGTTCTCCTCCTCTTCCTCTTCATCTTTATTTTTCTGAAAATACTTTTGGTCAAAATAATATTGGTCAGGTTAAGAATTCACCTCTTGAATTTGATTTAAATCAAATGAATATTATCAGTACATATGAGAATAGTCAATATATTTCAACTAATACCGATCCTACAAACATAGTCGTATCTAGTCTTGAAAAAACCCAGTTTTCAACTGATGGTTTATCAGCAAATGACCCTCCTGATATTATTTATTCCCAAAGCAATTTAAAAACTGGATCTATTCAAATCGATATTATTAATGTTCAAAAATATGATGGTAAGAGTAAAATAAATACCTATGAGATAGATACCAGTTTAATAACTATCAGAGTAGAAAATGATATCGATACTATCTTGAAATATGGAAGTAGTGAATTGGTTTTGGTAAAAGATGTTGGGGCGTTTAGTATAGATGTTCCTAGCGGAGTTAATGGTGATAATTTTTGGAATCGAGGAAATATTACCCTAGTTGTATCTAGTATTCAATCTTATGATATTGGAATAAGAGGTGAAGTATTGATACTCCAAACCAACACTCCTCTGATTTCTGATAATGGAGTTAGACAACATATATTGAATACTGGAAATACTTGGGAATTATATGTTAATAATATTTACCCAGTTTATTTTAGACAAGTTGTTCTAACATCTTCTACTTCAGTAAAATTGCCCACTTATTTATATAATATTTTTGATGCGAGTGGAATATATACTTCTACTAAACAGGATTCATTTTTTGATTCTAATATTTATAGACCTACCTCATATAATAAATTGTTTTCTGATATTCCAACATTATTACCTGGAAGTATTACCGCTATTTATTTGAATGACGGATATGGAAACGATGATGATTATAATTCTAATTTAATAGCTAATGATACACAACCTCTTCTTCCAAACTTGATTGCCTATAAAGGAAACAACAACATTTCTATACCAAGTCCAGACACAACTTCCTATCCTCTATATGATTTACGGACGAATGGTATAATCTTTGGATTTTTTTATCCGATCAATTCGGGTGTTATGTTAAGTGATCTTTCAGCTGATCCAGTTCAAAATGAGGTTTTTATTGGACAACCTTTCATCAGATCTGTAGGAGATTATAGCGGTACTATACCTTTAAGTATGGATAAATCTGGAAATTTGACTTATGTTCGACCTATCAACAGCGGTGTTATTAAAATTACATCTGAAGGAGATTACCAATCTGGGGTAGTCTATGTTGTGAATAACATGTATTTATCGTCAATTCCCAGATCGTTAAATACTAAACCTTATTTTAATACTTATATCCCACAACAAAACTTCTCAATTTTTACAACTGGAAGAAGAAAAGGATCTATAGAAGCTGGTATTAATGTTAGTCCATATTATCCAATAATCGATGGAACTGTGACTAATCTTGATCAATCATATCAAAAAATAGTTCGATGGCCTTCTTGGATTTTTGAAAATAGATTAGTGGATTATAGTAATATTCCAATTATTAAGAAAGTATTTTACTCACCTAAAGGTGGTAATTTTAAAGGTGATTTCAATTATTATGTGTTAGCTGAAATTGATGGAAAACAGAATTTTTATTATTTTTCGAGTTCTAATTCATCACAAAATGTGATGAAAAATCAGGGAGTTCCTGTATCGTCTTCTGTTTACAATGAAGAAACTGATTTATACGGTGAGATGATTGGACAGGATTTTTTCTTAGTAGGGAGTACTTGTTCAACTAAAACTTTTAAACTAGTTTAATATAAATATATATTTTATTTATATTTTCATTTTCATTTATTCAAATTCTAATCCTTCTCCGTCATCATCATCGACATAAACATCTTCATCAAATTCATCTTCTCTTGTATAATCATCATAATCATCGTTAAAAAAGTCCTCGTTACCTTCATTGACATATGATGGAAGATCAATTTCCACATTATCACCTAATACTTCACTGAAAATATTTGCTATTTCTTCGCTAATATTATATCTCTTAAACCCGTTTTTACTATTAATTCTGCCATTTAGTTCCTGAGTATTAATGAAAGAAAAGAAAAAATCACCTTCATCGTTGATATCCTGAACCATTTTATTGACTCCGAAACCAGAACCATAGCTAAATTCAACAATATGACCAGTTTGACTATATACAGCTCCGTCATATCCAATTGTTAAATCTTCCTGAGCTTTAATTACTTTCCTTTGCATATAACCAGTCTTGGCAGTATTCAATTGTCGATCAATATTATTCAATCTACCTTCCTGAGCCATAGCAAAAAATGCGTTTGGTTCTAACCCTTCTAGAAAAGAACGACTGCTAAAACCAGTAGCATATACAGTATCATCATTAACGCTAAAAGTAGTCAACCATCGACGACCACCGGATAATTTTTTCAAAGGAAGAGTATTTCCAACTGTGACTTGACCTTTAAAACCAATCATATGCATAGTAGTTTCGTCTTTCCCTTTAGCTCCAGAATCTTTCATTATCGTTAAATTGTTATTTTTAGGCATAACCTTAACCAATTCTTGTTGGATTTTGTTATTAGTATTTGCGATTAACTCTATTTTTTTATCAACTAACTGAGATTTACTTAACTCATCTTTCTTAACACCCAGAGAAATAAATTGTTCATTTAATTCTCTGATCTTTTTTTCCTTAATCACATTAAATGATTTTAATCCATCTGGAATACAATCCCTAATCCCAATACTGACCCCACTCCTTTCAACATACCAGTTAAATAAGTAATTGGAAGCAGTAATAAAATCAGACGCTACAGTATCTCCATGCCATTTAACAAAAGATTGAATCAACGAATTATGAGATTCTCCAATATGACTCTTGTTTAATCTTCCTTTTTGAAGAATTCCGTTGACGATATAAACATCACCATTTCGATACCAAAAATTCGGAGGAAAAAGAATAGAACATAAAATTTTACCAGACAAAACAGTATCTTCTTCAGGAGATATATTAGCTCGTTCAAATAAAGTTTCCATATTTTTCTTAATAAAATCAGATTTCATAAAACGAGTACTTCTAATACCTTCTCTAAATTCATTCATGGTAAAAATAGTTTCATCTCCTGTCAACATATATGCCCCGATAATACTATTATAAACCAAGAACGACTGTGGCTTAGAATTACTATTAGACATAATATTATTCTTAGCTGTCATAATTATCCGACCTTCTACCTGAGCATCAGATGTTTGAAGAAAATGTATGTTACCTTCATCTCCATCAAAATCAGCGTTTAACCCAGGGGTAGACGATAAGTGAAGGCCAATTGAACCTTTATCTTGATAAACAACTTCTTGACCAATCATCGATTGAACATGGAGCGTCGGTTGACGATTAGCTAAAACGATATCTCCTTCCTGAGTATATCTTCCTACTTTATCTCCTAACTTTATAGTATGACGGTTGATATTAAAATTTAATTTAATTCCAGGATTGTTACCTTCTCTTGGACAAATATAGGATACTTCCCCTCGTCTTCCTAGTTCTCGAAGATATTCTAAATTATATTTGGTAGCAAAAACTGGAATAGTAACTTGTTTCATCAAAAGAGGAAGAGCTACCTGATTAAATTCTAGTTTTCCATTGGGTCCAATAACGGAACGACCAGAATAATCGATTCTTTTCCCTAACAAATGATTTCTAACAATTCCTTTTTTACCAGAAAGACGATCAAAAATAGATTTAGAATTTTCTTTTTTACCACCCTTACTATAATTTT
>Ga0335396_10004574_pt1 | contig 14889 bp, 13 predicted proteins | sample FRY02_FD_205743 | JGI IMG/M metagenome (GOLD analysis project Ga0335396, IMG submission 205743) | Freshwater microbial communities from Lake Fryxell liftoff mats and glacier meltwater in Antarctica - FRY-02 (spades assembly) (version 2) | ecosystem: Environmental > Aquatic > Freshwater > Ice >... | reverse complement strand
GCTATATCATAAAACTGCAACAATACCTCATCTTCCATCAACAGATTATTTGGTATTCTATCGCCAATAAGCACAATGGTTTTAAAATCTTTGTCTTGATAGCATTGCTTAAAACCTGCTCTTAATGTATCCAATAATCAATAACACTTATAAATACTTTTTATATTTTATATTAATAGCCTGTATTCCTGTATTCGTATTAGCATTTTTAAAATCTCAAAAACTATATCATACAAAGAAGAAGCAATCTTTAATTCATTCATTATCCATTAGAGAAAAAGAAGTGTTAGATCTTGTGATAATTGGAAAGCGAAATAAAGAGATATCAGATATGCTACATATTGAGGTAAGTACCGTGAAAAGTCATATTAACACTATTTATTCTAAGTTGAATGTTGCTTCTAGGAAGGATTTATCTCAATTTAATTGAACTCTCCGTTTAAAGAAGTGAGCATTATATTTTTCTACACCCAATTAATTTCCAAAAAGCGTTTCTTTACTTAATTCAGTGATAGTTCCATACTTTAAAAGTTCATTTTTGTCTATCTGGCTTGTATCACCTATAATGATAAGATTATAATTATTTCCTTTGATAAAAGTCTTATAGAAATCCTCTAAGTCATCTAAAGTGAGATTTGGCAACTCTTCCAGTAAATGTTTGTTATAATCATAGTTGACACCTCTGTTTATAGATCTTTCATAGTGATATAAAGCCGCATTTTTGACGATTCTTTGCGAGTTAGAGAGTGCTTGTCTTCTTGACTTTACCTTTGAAAAAACAGATTCTTGAATAGGCATATTTTCTAATAAATCATGATTTATCTTTAGTGCTTCAGAAAATTTATCTGTTTGCGTTCCTACTTTGGTATAATGACCATAAGATTCATCAGCATAATTTGGGTACTCAATTGTACTGTTGGCACTATATGCTAAACCTCTTGTCTCCCTAATACTTTCATTAACCAATGTTGACAAATAATCATTAAACAGAACATATAGGAAGTGATTCTTTCTGTTAAATTCTTGCAGATTTGTAGTGAAAACAATATCAATCTGTTTCCCTTCCGTATCTACTAAAAAAACATTGTTTTCTGAATATGTCTTTCTTTGCTTATGAAGTTTTTTCGCTGTATTACTTTGCGAAGGCTTGTTAACATTTAGTTTGTTGAAAATAGAAGTGATTTCATCTTTATTATTCGCTCCGTAAAAATATATATCGTAGCCATAGTCAAAAAGCCTGGGAACTTTTTCAACTGCTGTTTTCACATTTAAATTTTCTAAATCATTTTCTGTGAGAATATCTTTATGATAATTTTCCGAACCATAACTTATATAATCCAACGCCCTATTAAACAAGTAAAATTTGTTGTTTTTCTGGTTCTCAATTTTAGAAATTTCAGATGTTACAACAGTTTCGAAGATAGCTTCATCTACTTTAAGATTTAAAAGTATATGATTTAAAAGCATAATGGATTCCTCTAAATTTTTTGAAAGACCATCTACATATAATGTGGTGTTATAATCATTTGTTGTTAAATTATAGCTGGTGCCAATCTTATACAGCTCTTCTTTCAATTCATTGGCATTGTATTTATTGGTTCCAGCCAACTTTGTGTAGTCATTTACGATTTTTAATTCTCGAAGCTCTGCGCTTGGATTATCAAATACCAATCTTAAATTGAAAAGGTCATTTTCCTTATTTTCAACATAATTTACATCAATTCCATTTTTTATGGAAAAACTCTTAATGTCGTTTTCAAAATCAACAAGTTTTGGTAGTATAGGTTTTGAATTTATGGATTTTATTTTTTTACCAAAAGTTGAATTTTTAGAATTATTATCTGTACTTAAGGCTGTAATGGAGGTTTTTGATGCTTTTTCAAAGTTATTAGGCCCTTGTTTTTTATAGACAATAGAGTAATGATTATAATATTTTTTTGTAAAATCCATCACTTCCTGTTTAGTGATGCTGTGAAATTTATCTTGTTTTAGGAACAAGTCTTTTATAGGAATATCTGAAGAATACGTTTCTTCAAGTAAGCTCACAATACCGCCGTTAAAAGTTACCCTTGAAAGAAATCTTTTATTTAAGTCATTGGCAACTGCTTTTAACAACCAATCGGGAAAATTACCTGATTTTAAGAGATCAATGTCATTAAGAACAATGCTTTCCAGCTCTTCTAAACTAATATCTTTTGGCTCACCTTCAAACCAATGTACACTAAATCCATCATAATAGTTTTGATAAGATGTATTAAACCAATTACTTTTCTCATTAGTCTGCCCTATATCAGCAATATCAAGATATCCGTTTAAGAATAGCATCTCTACAAATTCTGCCATTACAGCTTCTTCTGTATTTGCTGCCTCGTGAACAAAATACATTTCTAATGACGGATTTTCTGGCGTCACTATTGAATCTTTAATGCTGGATTTCAATATAGGACTTGCCAATTTTTTCTTTTTTGGCAACTCTTTTGGCTGCATCCAATTAAAATGTTTTTCTATCAAGCCAATAGCTTCATCTACATCAAAATCACCAACCATAATAATTGCCATGTTGTTTGGTACATAATATGTATTATAAAATTCTTTTGTTTTGGTTAATGATGGGTTTCTTAAACCCTCTACAGTGCCAATAGGTGCTTTATAATGATCACTACTGAAGGTTATTTCTTGAAGTTTTGCTATAGCCTGTTGATATCCATTCTCTGACCTGGCATTCATTTCTTCATATACCGTTTCTAGTTCGGTATGGAAGCCTCTAAAAACAGGATGTTTAAACCTTTCAGATTCTAGAGTTAGCCATTTTTCTAACTGATTTGAAGGAATACCATTCATATATCCTGTGACTTGCGAATTAGTAAATGCGTTTAGAAAGGTAATTCCCATTTCAACCATAAGGTCTGTGTATTCACTTTGACGTGAATATTTAGAAGCCTCAAAGGATAAACTATCTATTTCCTTGTAAATTTTTAGTTTATCTGTTTCGCTTGTAGTTTTTCGATGTTTCTCAAATAAACTTTCAATTTTTTCAAGTAAAGGTGCTTCTTTTTCGAAATTGAACGCGCCAATGTCATCAGTTCCATTAAAAAGTAGGTGTTCTAAATAGTGTGCTAATCCTCTTGCATCTTCTGGTTCTTGGTTACTACCAGCTTTTACGATTATTCTTGTTTGTATGAGTGGTTCATCATCGCGAGGAACAAGAATTACTTGAAGCCCGTTTTTCAATGTATAGGTTTTTACAGGAAATGGACCATTATCTATGGATTGGTAACCGTTGTCTTTTTCGGTATTTTGGCAATAGCCTTGAAGTGTGCTTGCTAAAAATAGAATTAAGTAAAAATAATTGATGTTGTTTAGTCTCATATTTATGATGAATTAATAAAAGTTAAAAATACGAGCTAAACATTCTATAAAATAGGATAAATCTGCCAAGTTTCACTTATGTATTTAACCAAACGTCATTATTTATAGAACTGACTTTTCTTTTAAATTGTTTTGGGGTAAGATTCGTGTAATTTTTAAAATCCCTAATAAAGTGACTTTGGTCTACGTAACCTATTTTAAAGGCTAATTGAGAGTGATTTGAATCATTGTCGTTTAACGCTCTAATGCCTTTTCTAAACTTTGATATTTGCAAAAACTCTTTTGGCGAAATTCCCAATGAGTTGCTATATAAACGATGAATAGAGCGATAGCTTAAATTGAGATGCTGCTGAAGTTCATCAACTCGTGAAACATTAAATTCATTAAAGGGAATAAAATTATTGTAGTGTTTTTGTTTTAAGTTTTTAAGGATAAACTCTTCAAGCATATTTGCTCTTACAAAAGGATTATCAACCATAAAAGCAACGTTGTAAATATCATGCCAAGCTTTTGAAAATAAATTCTCTATTACCGAATTAAAAAATCTTAAGTTGGATACTTCGCAGTTTGCTAAATACTCTAGACCAAGCGGTTCAAAATCTATACAAATCTCATCGAAAATCCCAGAATAACTGAAACTTATTGGTTTTGTGTAGATACCTGTTAAATAGCTATGATACCCTTCTTTATTTGAAACTTGAAAATTGCAATCTGATTCCTCAATTAATCGTGAATTTTTCAGTAATCCTAGGCAATGATTCGTGTTTGGATAGCTTATGTGATTTTTGCAATAATTAGTATCATTGTTTTTAATAAAAAGGAAGTATTTGATGTACTTTCTTATTTCTTTATTTTTAGGATATACAATTGTTGTGTTCATAAAAGATTTGGTGATTGGCAATCCAAAAGAGATATTTAATATAACGCTTAGTTTATTTCTTCAGTATCTTATACCTCTTGAATTGGTTTAACTTGGTTAAGTTAAAGAAGAACGGTTTATATTTTTTATGGATAATTTAAACGACACGATTCTGAATATAAACACCTATAAAATGTTATTTACAGCTTTAATTTGAGAACCTTATGTTCAAGGAACAATTTTAGTCCTTATCAACAAAATATAGCAATAAATTGTTGTGCATACAGACAACAATTACCTTACTTTCTTGTAGCCCTTATCTTAGACATCGTTTTCATAGAGCCATCGGGTTGTTTAAAGTCCCATTTCCAGTCAAAGCTATCCTCTGTAATGTTGTAGAACGTTATTAGCCAGTCTTCGGTGTTGTCATATAGCAAAATGTTGCTATTATCATCTTGATGCGATTTCCATATTCCATTAATTGTTTTGCCCTTGTTTTCTAACCATACACATTGCCATTTACCATCATCTGGATTGAAAGTTCTAATATTAGTACCTAAAAGCGGATTGTTAGAATTAAAGGCTTTATTATCTGCTGGATTCTTCCAGAAATCTTGAATTGCTGTTCCTCCCAGAATATACTCAAATCTCCAAGAAGCTTTTGAAGCCAACCAAGTACTATCTTTTTGTAAATTAGAAACTTCACAATTCCACTCGCCCACAAATTGTCCATATTGTTCAACGCCTTTAGATACGTTTAAGTTTTCAGGGATTGAACTTTTTGTTTGATTTGATAAATGGGAACTTTTACAGCTGATTACTAAAACTGCACAAACTAAAATTATTAATGTTTTTTTTATTATCATATTTTTAGATTTAAAACCTATCGACTAACAATGGCAACGGAACTCCTTTCCTCTTAACAGTATCAATATGTAAACCAACAATCGTTGTAGTTGCTACCAATTCTTTGCTTGTTTGTAAATACATGTTATGAGTGAATTTTATAATCTTATCTGAAATTGAATTTATTTTTGATTCCACATAAATAATATCACCAGCAACTACTTCTTTAGTGTAAGTGATATGCTGCTCTAAAGCTACCATGCCTCTATGTTGTTCTTTAAAATAGTCACTTGTTAACCCTATAATAGAAAATAATTCCCAAGTGCCTTGGTCAAATTTGCCAACATAGTACATAACGTTCATATGATTGTTGTGGTCACAGTCTGAAGCAGATATAGTGCCTTGGAAGGTTTTTATATGTTTCATTTTTATTCCCTGTTTGAGTTTAGAAATTGAAAGAATTCATTGTTTTGGTTCGGCTGAAGTAAATCCCACTGATTGCCATAAAGGTCTTCAAATACAGCGACTGTACCATATGGCTCTTCTTTTGGAAGTCTAATAAAATTTATACCAATATTTTTCATCTTTTCATAATCTCTCCAAAAATCATCGGTAAATAAAAAAAGGAACACACGACCACCAGTTTGATTTCCGATGTGTTTTTCCTGTTCAGGATTTGAAGCTTTCGCCAACAGCAGACTGCATTCCTTTGCTCCCAAAGGGGCAATCAGTACCCAACGTTTACTCTGTTCTTTGATGTAAATGTCCTCAATTAATACGAAACCAAGTTTTTCTGTATAGAATTTAATGGCTTCGTCGTAGTCCTTAACTACAAGGGTTATATGGGCAATGTGTTGTTTCAAAATTTTAATTTTTTCATACTTATTCTAATTCCGCCAAAAGGTTATACTATCTCCATGTGAGACTGGTTTTACTTTAAGAGCTGTGTTTTCATTATTACTGAATATGACATAAGGCGCAATTGGCGAGAATAAATCTGATAGAATGGCCTTTAGTTCATTATCTGATTTAAGTTGTCTTACCTTTTGTGTTCCATATACTAAAAAAGCGTCCCAGTTAAAGTCTTCTGTTAGCGTATTGGGATAAAAGAACCGAACATATCCATAAGATTTTGCAAAGGCACTTAGGTTTTTCACTTCTGGACTGTAAGGGTCCTTAGTATTGGCTTGCGCTTCCAGTTTCTGGAATCCATAGCATAGGTTGAATAGTATTAAAATTGCAAATACTCTTTGAGTTAGGTTTTTCATATTCTGTTTTATTACTAGAAAGTTGAATTATTCTTGCTGTATTCGTTTTAAAGCAGCTTCATAAACTTGGTCTTTACCTTCTTTTAAGCCTTCTACGGTTTGCTTAACTAAAATATCTGGTGTGATTCCTATGGTTTGCATTTCTTCTCCATTTTCCCGAACGGTATAACTTGTGGTTAAAACAACTCTAATCTTACCAGGCGTAGTAAACCAATCTACTCCTCCTGCAGCTCCCATACTGTTGCTATCTCCTATTAAAGTTGCTCCAGCAGATTTAAGATAACTTGCGAATGTTTCTCCTCTGCTTTGAGTTCCATCTGGTATTGAGCTCCCAATCAAGACTGAGATATCGGCAGTTATAAAAGGTGCTTTTGGTATCGTTAAAGAAGAAGTCCAAATACCATAATTGTATTCTTGATTGGGATGCATAATTAATGGTGTATTTAGTACTAGTCCTTTACCAAATCCACCACCTATTGGCAGATGCTCAAAAATTGCCCTCATTTGGTTGGGATAATTTCTTAAGTCAACTATCAAATGTTCTGCTTCTAACATTTCGTCTAATTTCGCGCGCATATCTTCTGCAGATGCTAAATTAGGATTGATATAAATGGTTTTTGGGCTTGGGTATTCGAATGGCTTATGCTCAAATGGATTATTAGTATGCTCAAAGTATTCCTTTGCAGGTGCGGGAATCGTATTTACGTCTAACGTCAGAATCTTATCGTCTCTTTTAAGTTTGATAACTGCACTTTTGGTATTGACGAAATATCCAATAGAGCTGACAGCATCGAGCAAATTCTTTTGCGGCGAACTGACTCGTCGTTTTGCTGCAAGGTCAATGAGATTAATCACGTCCTTATTGTTGATTTCCATTATTTCATCACCATTTTTTATTTTAGGGTCAAAACTCCTCATAACATAAATCTTTCCTTGAGAATAAACTCTGTAAAAAGGAAGCCAACTGCGTACTGTTTTTGGTGCATCAGAATTTTGAGTCTTTACGTCTGGTGTTTGATATCTGAAAACATTAGCATGACCGTCCTGAAATAGAGAAACATAGTCTTTAACAACACTCAACGACGTAGATTTTTTGTTCTTTGCAATTGAAATCTTTTTTAAACCTAGTGCCAGTTGTTCGGATGAGCGGAAATCAAAATTTATTTCAGAACTTTTTCTATAAGGGAAGAAATGATGGATTCCATTCCATGCTGAGATAAAATCAGAATACCATATATCATCCTCTTGATAAATGGTTTTTTCATCAGTATAAAATTCTTCAAGCACTTTTGAAAAGGCTTCAATCTCTGCTTTTTGAGGAAGATGTTTACTCTCTTGAGCACTCAATGCAATAGGCATCGTAATCCATAAGTCGGTAATCAGCTTTGAGGAAAGAGGCGAGTTGGGATTAGGTTGTTTGCCTAAAATATATTTAACACCTGCTTCTTGATTGTAATAGTTACGAAAATTGTCTGGATAGTGAAATCTAGCATCGTTGCCATAATTAATATGTTCAAATTGTACTTCGTCTCGAAGAAGATGATTGTCTGGTTGGATAACTCTGGTAGAATCAAATGCAGTAGTCACTAATAACTTAATAAAACTCCCACTTGATTTTGCTCCCATAGTTTCACCAATGGAAAAAGAACTATGCTGCCAAAAGGTAATACTATCTCCTTGAGTAATTGGCTTTACTTTGAGCGCTTCATTTTTATCGTTACTAAATATTGCATAAGGTGCAATTGGCGAGAATAAATCTGATAGTACTGATTTTAGCCCACTATCTGTTTTTAAGTTTCTTACCTGTTGCGTTCCATATACTAAAAAAGCGTCCCAGTTAAAATCTTCTGTTTGTGTATTAGGGTAAAAAAATCGGATGTAACCATAAGATTTTGCAAAGGCACTTAGGTTTTTAATTTCCTGACTGTATGTGTCCTTAGCATTGGTTTGCGCTTTTAGTTTCTGGAATCCAAAGCATAGGTTGAGTAGTATTAAAATTGCAAATGCTTTTTGAGTTAGGTTTTTCATCCTCTTGTTTTATTAATTATTGCAATTCAATGGTTTTAGAACCATAAGAAATACTCTTAGGAAGATTGTTATCCATCATACTTACATCAATCACAAAAGACCCTTGAGTTATTGCTCTGTAACCTGAAAACCCATTATATATAATTTTATAATTGTTTTCTCCAGTATTGAGTATGGTGTATTCAGAGTCGTCTACTATTAATTTCTTACCAAATTCCTCGCTATTCAATTCAATTTGAATAACTGGTAGTTGGTCTGCTTGGTTATCATTGAGATTTCTTTTTAATAGCATTGCCAAAACATAATTTGCAGTGATATCCAAATCATAATATCTGGATGTAAAAGGCCCTAAGAATAATGTTCCTGGAAGCCATTCTTCTTCATAACTAAACTCGCCATGAAAAGGTGCTGTTCCAGTTATTGTTGCTTTATTGTTGTCTCTTTTAATGATAGCCTCATAAATACCTTCAGGTGTTAAGGTTTTTATATAAAGTGAGTCCATTTGCTTATTTATAACGTTAGCATATAAGTATGTTTCTCGTGAATCTGGCCCATCCATGACGTTTACAGCTTCCAATTGAAAATTTCTATCATCTTGCTTTTTGATATAAATATGTTCTTCGCCAACAACAATTTCATTGGTCTTTAATTGATATTTGTGAATACTATCCTGTGCCCAAGAATTTATTTCATTACTCCAATTTATAAAACGATTTCTGGGATTGTTCAATCTGTTTTTTAGCTTTTCCAGTTCATTATCAAGTTCGTTTTTAGCGTATGGTTTTCCTCTTGAAATAACATGATTTATCGTCTTTAAATTTGAAATATCCTTTAATGGGTTATTGTCTAGTATCAGTAAATCTGCTAAGTAATTCTCTTTTACCAAACCTAAGTTTTCATATCCTAAAAATTTGGCGGATTGGATGGTTGCTATTTTAAGTATTTCATCGTTTGGAATACCCAAATCAGAAAAATTATTGATTTCATCATGATAGGAATAGCCACTTACTACGAGAGGGAAACCACCATCGCTACCAATGTATAATTGAATACCTCTGTTATACATTTCTTTTAACAAATCACTTACTTTTTCGTAAGGATAGGAACCACTTTCATTTGTAATAGGCAACCAATTTGCTCTCATTGTATTTGGCACAAACTCCTTTGGTATATTTGCATAAATACTATCGTTTTTATTGCTTTTAGACCATAGTTTATGTACCGTTAACGTTGGTGTAATAGCCTGTCCTGTCTTTAGTAATCCTGAAATTAATTTTTCTCTATCCATTCTTAACTCCCCTCTTCGAGTCAATCCTGTTAAATTGTCAAATGATTTTTGCGTAGGATTTAAGGCGGTCTCTAAATCAACATTTTGAGGGAAATGACCAGTAATATGGAAACCAAGTTTTTTAGCTTCATCAATTATAGGTTGGTAGGTTTCTTTATCACAGCTCCCATATATAAACATACCGTCATAGCCCAATCGTTTGGCTTCTCTTAATTGCGCCCTTGCATCATCAGGTGTAGTTACTGGTTGCTGGCTATGATATGGTGCTGGCATTCCAGTAGCTCGTAGTCCGACAGCAAAAATTCTTGGACCGTCAATTTCATTGTTATCAATACTCTTTTTTAAACCCAAAGCGGTTAAATGACTTGGTGCGTCCTTAATAGTGGTTTGACCATTTGCCAAATACAACCATAGATTATCTTCGTTAACGTGGGTGTACATATTTACCATACCTGGCATTAGAAATTTCTTTTTACCATTTATTTCAACATCAAATTGCCCTAATGGTTTTCTATTGGTTATGGATTTTATCAGTCCATTTTCAACTAAGACAAATCTCCCATTACTTGCTTTACCGCTTTCTACATCTATTATATTTACATCATTAATAAGAATTGTATTTTGAGCATTAACTGAGTTAGGGGAAAAAAATAAAAGAGTTATTACTAACCCGACCCAGAAAATTTTGTGATTAAGATTTTTTTTCATTTTTAATATTAATTGAACATTTTGATTCATCGTGATTGTATTTTATAACTCATAAAAACCATGTCTCTATATTCATGTTTTATATAGGGTAGGTCGAGTTTATTCTCACCAATTATTTTAAATCCGTTTTCGAGATAGAACCCTATTGGGTTTTGCTGTTTCATTGCTTTAAGCTATATTATATTTACATTGCTATTTACAGCAAAATCATCACTGATGAATTTTCTAATTATGAGCCTTTCAGTTTTAAAAATTATTCAACATTGTAATTTATATTCAAATATTGAAGTTGAAATTAAGGTATAACCAAAAAAGAGTTTAATCAAAAATATTTTCATGCCCTTTAGTTATTATTTTTATTTCTTTCTTATTTGTTGTTATTTTAAATTGTTTCTTTAATATCAAATCAAATCCAACAAAATTATTGTCTCCAACTTTTACTAAATTCCAAGAAGGCAATTCATCTGCTTCATCATTTATATAATTAAACTCGTTATCGTCCCATAAACACCTGAATATATACTGTCCTTCTGGTTTCCAAACCCTAACAAAAGTAACATCACCAGTATCTTCGTCCATAGGTAAGGTACAAAGCACTTCAAAATCTTTTATCTTAATCTTATTCCAGTAATAATCTTGAAGTTCTTTGTCTTCATAAGTACCTGCTACCAACTGTTTAAAAAGAGTGTTTGTTTTTTTGTTTAATTCTAAAAACAATTTCTTTCTTTCTGGTGTTTGATTGGTAATTGCATTGATAACTTCTTGATTTTCAGTTTTTATAATATAATTGTTTAAATTGGGCTCAATGATTATTCTGTTTTTGTAAGAAATGATTTTATTTGCCTCAAAGCCTCCATTTTGTTTTCTATTAGGACTTATGTTTACCTTAACTAAAGAGTTTTCATAATTTGGTTCTAACATTATTTTTTCAATCTCATCCCTTAACGGTCTTACCAGTCCTATTTCGTCAATCATTTCATTGCAGAATAGAATGTACATTGTATTTTCTTCAGGGAATATTCTAACTTCAATAGTTATTCCACTTGGGGTGTTGTTTCCACCAAAACGAAACACTTTAGTATTTCTATATGAATTCATTATAAACCAACCATATCCATAAGACCAATTTTTGTTGAGGTCAACATACTTGGTGAACTGTTTTTTATAGGTGTCTTCTTTTAAAAACTCATTGCTCATACTTGCCTTAACAAACTTGTAAATATCCAACATCGATGATGCCATATTTCCAGCCCCCTTATCACTCCATTTATTGATGTTGTTTGCAAATGAGCCATAATCTTTTTCTCTATTATAGGAATGTCCTATGAATTTATCATCCCATTTTTTATCACCATAAAATCCAGCATGATTTATATTTAAAGGATTTATAAAGTTTTGTCTTATATAATCTTCAAAAGGCACTTTAGAAACTTTTTCAATTATTGCTGCAAGTAAATTAAATCCAGAATTAGAGTAGTACCATTTATCTGGCTCTCCCTCAAATTTGTCATTTAATATCCCTTTTACCTGTTCGTCTCTACTAAAATCACTACTGGAAAAATGGTATTCACTTAAACCCGAACTGTTTGACAATAATTGATGAATTGTAATATTTGTTTTATCATCAGGGACATCATTAAAATATTTTGTGATTTTATCTTTAATATCCAGTTTTCCTTCATCATAAAGTTTCAAAATTGCAGTAGACGTAAAAGGTTTTGTGCACGAAGCAATATCAATAATGGTACTATCCGTGAAGGGAACCATATATTCTTTGTCAGCAAAACCATATCCTTTGCTCAAAATAATCTCACCATTTTTTTCAACTAATAGACCTCCAGAGAAACCAAAAGCAGATGCTTTATACATATAGTCATCAAGAATATCATGCAATTTGTTTTGAGCTTCCATTTCATTCCCAAATACAAAAAAAGTAATTGACAAGAATGCTATCTTTTTGATTAGATTTTGTTTTAGTTTCATTTTAAAATATTATTATTAACTTTTAGTAATTGTAAAATAGTATTGTGGTTAGAACAGATTATCAATAAAAAACAATCATTGTTATCTTCCATCAAGGATAAGATGATAGCGTATATCTCAAATTTCTGCTGTAATCATGTTCTGTACTATTAGCTCCTAAATATTTATCAGTAGTGTCCAAAAGGGTCAGTTTTTCCATAATTCTTTCAGCTTACTTCTTTACAAAATTCTCAGTAAAGCGCAATGTCCAAGTTTTACCTTCGTCCCTTGAATGTTCGCTTGTACGAGTCATGTGATTCTTATCTTTAATTATAAATGCTTGTCTGGAAAGGACTTTATCTCCATTATCAAGTATAAAATACTTGTAGATGTACCAAAGGCCGTTTTCTTTTTTGCCTTCCCATAGTTGAAATAAACCGTCAGTAGAAATCCATGCAAAATCCCATTTTTTTGTTCTACCATCAAAAGCTCTCCAAGCTTTACCATAATGACCGCCTTTTCCCTGCATCCATACTTCTTCAAAAGAGCTATCGTATAATGACTTTGTTACTACAAAACTTGGAAACTCGTTTGTTTTGCCATCAATAACTTCATACCATTGACCGACCCAATCTTTGTAATAGTTGGAATCATCTGTATTTGTTTGGGCAAACGAGGTGTTTACTTGAAATAGTAATAGTATCGTGATTATTAATACGTTTAGTTTTTTCATGATTATAGTTTTAATTATTAAATAAGTTTTGAAATAAGAATTACCAGCACGATAAACCCAAGAAATAATAAAATAGATTTTGGGTTTGCAAAATTTATTGTCCAGCCCATTGGTTTTAATCGTTTTGGCAGAAATAATTGTTTATCTTTTTTATTGAAATAAAAAATGCCAAACTTCCAGTTTGAAGGGTCTTTGTGCCATTCTTTATGTTTTTCGTTATCTATACTAATTTTTAATATTCCTAATTATATAAAAAGAAAGAGTCCCTCAAAATAGAGGGACTATAAGAAATCTTATTTTAGCTATGCTAACCATCAACCATAACAATTAAAATTTCATTCTTTCCTTCTAACTAAAACATTAAACCAATGAAAAAGTCATTTGATTTAAATTAAAGCTATGCATCTAAATTGAAACGGTCAAGATTGAGTTATGAATGCACTAAATTTGATATTAAAATGGGGTAATTTGTTATTTGAAGAATTCTTAAATATTGGAAATATTAAAAGCACAGAATATTATTCGATTTTTTTCAATTTACTTTCTCCAGATCGTTCTATATATGTAGCGTTAAGTTTTCCATTATCATCAACTTTAAAATTGATTTGATCACCTCTCGCTCTCATATAAAAGTTATAATTGCTTAATGGTGAAAGCAAATATCCCAGTTCTCCACGACCCATCCATAAGAATCTTAAGTGACCTTCAATAACTTTTAGGTCAAAAAATCTGCCACTATCAAATTCATACCGTCCTTCAAATTTTGATAATTTACTTTCCTCAATTTCTATATATTTTCTGGGTGTTGGAATAGTATATTCTTCATCAAAATAGATTGCTGCCAGATCTTTTTTCATAGCATTAAAAACACCAGAATTTATATTCCCAAGAAATATAATAGTTACTCTATCATCTGGGTATGTTGAAAAATAAGCAACAGTTCCTGGTGATGCACCGTCGTGGTCGTATTTGTTTTTACCAAAGCGTTGCCAAATTCCCCAGCCTAATCCATAGTCATTTTCTGCCACTTCTGTGAGCATCAATTGACGTGTTTCTTTATCCAAGATTTTATCAGTGTATATGGCATCTTCAAGCTTTAACATATCCAATACCGTAGAATGGACTGCGCCACTACCTACTTTAATTGAATTATTATAAAAACCAATGGGTTTTAGTCCATATTTATTATTGGCTGGGTCATAACCAATTGCTCTGTTTTTGATGATTTCATCATATTCAAAAATACCTGTATTCATCATGCCCAATGGTTTAAAAACATTTTCACGCATGAAATTGTTGTAACTCTGACCAGTTACTTTTTCGATTATGAGAGCCAAAAGGGCATAATTACAATTGCTATAATCGTATTTGGCACCTGGTTCGAACAGTAATTCTTTAGTTTTAAACCAGTCAACTACTTCCTTGAGTGTGTTTTCTCTTGTGGCATACACATTATAATCGGAAAAGTCATTATAAGATGGGATTCCTGACGTTTGTGCCAATAAGTATTTGATTTTAATATCATTACCTCTTGGGTAGTCTGTAATGTATTTATCAATGTTGTCTTCAATATTTAGCTTTCCTTTTTGATGCAAAAGCATAATACCAATAGCTGTGATTGGCTTGTTAATTGAGCCCATGTGATAGACACTTTTAGGTGTGTTCAAAACCTCGTGTTCTAAATCAGCATAGCCATAACCTTTTGCCAAATCAACCTTTCCGTTTTTTGCGAATAATACTGAACCGTAGAAATCACTTGCTTCAACTAATGGTGTTATGTATGCATCAACCTTCTGTTCCAGAGATTGGGATAAGATTGAATTACAGC
>Ga0335396_10004566_pt1 | contig 14912 bp, 12 predicted proteins | sample FRY02_FD_205743 | JGI IMG/M metagenome (GOLD analysis project Ga0335396, IMG submission 205743) | Freshwater microbial communities from Lake Fryxell liftoff mats and glacier meltwater in Antarctica - FRY-02 (spades assembly) (version 2) | ecosystem: Environmental > Aquatic > Freshwater > Ice >... | reverse complement strand
ACGGTAAAGAGAACGGTAAAGAGAACGGCAAAGAGAACGGCAAAGAGAGCAACGGGGGACGCAGCCGCGCCGCCAAAGTGCCTTCCCATCCGGGCCAGTTGGCTGTGGGCGAGTTCCGCCAGATGGTGCGCCAACTCGCCACCGCCGAGGAGACCGACAGCACCCCCAGCAACGCGCTGGTCTGGCTGCCCACCCAGCACGGACACCCGCTGACTCGTCTCGGCTCCTTCCAGAAGGGTGTCTCGTCCCTCAGCGGCGGCGAGACGGGACCGGCCTTTCTCTCCCCCTGGCAGGTCACCGGCCTGACGCTGGAACCCTTCCACGCCCTCACCTTTCTCAGCCGTCTGAGCAGCCAGAGCCTCATCGACGCCACCGAGCCGAGTTCGCCCCTGCGCCACGCCCGCCTGGGCAACGATCTGCGCTTTTGGAGCCACGCGGCCAAAACCGTCCTGGAAATTCTGGCCGGCCAACACCTGCTGCCCGGTCTGCTGGCCGACAGCAATGGGCGTTTTCAGGCCCTCTGGCAGCCCCAAATGCTCGACCCGATCCTGCGCCGCCGGGTGGAGGCACTGGTCGAGGCTATGCCCCCCATCTGCCGCGCCTACAATCTGGAAAGCCTGGACCTGGCCCTCTCGCCCGGTCTGCTCACCGAACATTTCATCGCCGCGCTGGTGGATCAGGCCGTGCGCCATTGGGCCGCGCCCTTCGCCGGGGTTTCGACCCTTCGGCAGGCTCAGGACACCGCAAGCTCAACCGACCGGCTCCGGGCCGAGCCGTCGCCCGCGCGCCAGTGGATGGCAAGCCTGCTCTCCGCCCAGACGACAGTTGCGCTGCCGCCCCAGCCCGCTCACACCCTTTTCCAGGAGTGGATCGGCTGGATCGAGCAGCTTCACGCATCGGCTGCCGACGCCCAGTTTCGGGTGGCTTTTGGCCTGGAAGCACCGGACGCGCAGAACCCGACCCGCTGGATTCTGCGCTATTTTCTTCAGGCCCGCGCCGATTCAGAACTGATGGTTTCGGCCCAACAGGTCTGGCAGGAGCAGAAGCCCAGCCTGCGTCTGGGCGAGATGCGCTTTGACCAGCCCCAGGAACGGCTGCTGGCCGGGCTGGGCATCGCCAGCCGTCTCTTCCCGCCCATCAAAGAGAGCCTGCGCACCTCCCGCCCGGAGATGGCTTTGCTCACAACCGCCGAGGCTCACCAATTTTTGCGGGAGATCGGCCCGTTGCTGGAAAGCAGCGGCTTTGGGCTGATCCTGCCCGACTGGTGGCAGCAGCGGGGACGCTCCCGGCTGGGGCTGCGTCTGCGCCTTTTCAGCGACAGGCCGGGGCATCTCAACGGCAATGATGAACAACAGTACGGCGAAGCGCGAGACGCGCAAAAGAATGGAGCGCTGACCCTCAACAGTCTGATCCGTTACCGCTGGGAACTGACACTGGGCGACGATGCGCTGAATCAGGACGAATTCGAGAATCTGACCGCCATGCAGTCGCCCCTGGTCAACATTCGCGGGCGCTGGCTGGAACTGGAACCGGCGCAGGTGGCCGCGGCGAGAGGCTTTTTGCAGGGCAATCAGGCCGAAGGGCAGACGAATCTGCTCCAGGCCATGCGCATGGCCCAATCATTCGTAGGGCGGACTGTTAGTCCGCCTGTCGCGGGTCGGACTGTCAGTCCGACCTACGGGGAGAAGATCCCCGAAGCGCTGCCCCTGGATACGGTGGAGATCGAAGGCTGGCTGGATGAGGTCTTGCAGCGGCTGCGGGATGCGGGGTCGATGGAGGAACTGGCCGAACCGGAGGGCTTTATCGGCACATTGCGCCCCTATCAGCGCCGGGGCGCGGGCTGGCTCTGGTATCTGCGCCGCCTGGGGCTGGGCGCGTGTCTGGCCGACGATATGGGGCTGGGCAAGACGATTGAGGCCATCGGCCTGCTGCTGCACGCCCGCTTTGTGGCCGCGGCCCAGGGGGAGACGCTGCCGCCCACGCTGCTCATCTGCCCGACGAGCGTCGTCGCCAACTGGCGGCACGAGATCGACCGCTTTGCCCCGACCCTGCGGGCGATGGTGCATCACGGCAGCGGGCGGCTGGACGGGGCCGAGTTTGCCACCGCTTTGGCCGAACACGATTTGGTCGTCACCAGCTATGGCACGGCCCGGCGGGACATCGAACTGTTGGTCGAGACCGAGTGGAGTACGCTGATTCTGGACGAGGCCCAGAACATTAAAAACCCCGCGGCCAAGCAGACCCAAGCCGTGCGCCGCATCCCCGCGGCCAGCCGCATCGCCCTCACCGGTACGCCTGTGGAGAACCGGCTGCTGGAATTGTGGAGTCTGATGGAATTTCTCAACCCCGGCTATTTGGGCAGCCGGGAGAGCTTCCGCCAGCAGTTCGTGCTGCCCATCGAACGCTACAACGACGAGGCCACCGCGGCGGAACTGCGCCGTCTGGTGCAGCCCTTCCTCCTGCGCCGCCTGAAGACCGACCCGACGATTATCACCGACCTGCCCGAAAAGAACGAAATGATCGTCTATTGCCCCCTCTCCAAAGAGCAGGCCAAACTCTACAATAGGGTTGTGACGGAGACGATGGAGCGGGTGGAGAGCAGCGAGGGCATCCAGCGCCGGGGGCTGGTACTCAGTCTGCTGCTCAGATTGAAGCAGGTCTGCAACCACCCGGCCCACTATCTGGGCCAGCAGAAACCCCTTATCGGGCGTAGCGGCAAACTGAGCCGCCTGACCGCGATGGTGGAAGAGGCGCTGAGTGTGGACGACCGGGCGCTGATCTTCACCCAATTTGTCCAGATGGGCCATCTGCTCAAGACCCATTTGGAGGAGAGCTTTGGCCGGGATGTGCTATTCCTGCACGGGGGCACGCCCGCGGTCAAGCGGGATCAGATGGTGCAGGCTTTCCAGGCGGAAACCGGCGGGCCGTCCATCTTTATTCTCAGCCTGCGCGCTGGCGGCGTGGGGCTGAATCTGACACGGGCCAATCACGTCTTCCACTTTGACCGCTGGTGGAACCCCGCGGTGGAGAACCAGGCCACGGACCGGGCCTTCCGCATCGGCCAGAAGCGCTCGGTGCAGGTCTACAAATTTGTGGTGGCTGGCACGCTGGAAGAGCGCATCCACGAGCTGATCGAGAGCAAGCAGTCCTTGGCCGAGTCGATTGTGGGCAACGGCGAGGACTGGCTGTCAGAACTGGACACGGATCAGTTGCGCCAGATGCTCACCCTGCGCCGGGACGAAATTGAGGAAGAGGTGATCGGCTGATGACGAACGCACTCTTTGCGTCGAACGGCGCGGTCTGGTCCGAGCGCTGGCACGGGCTGATGGACGAATTGGGCTACGATATGCGCCGGGGGCGCTCCCACGCCCGCCGCGGGCGGGTGACCGCGGTGGAGGTGCAGGTGGGCCGGGTGACGGCTCAGGTGCAGGATGGGGATTTGGGCGTCTGCGATGTGGAGGTGCTGCTGAACACCCACGACGACGACGCCTGGAACCGGGTGTTGGATTCGCTCAGCGGCCAGGCGCTCTACGCGGCCCAACTGCTGGCCGGTGATCTGCCCCACTCTATCGACGAGCGCTTTCGGGAGGAGGGCGTCCACCTGCTGCCCGCGGGGCGCTATGAGATTGAGGCCAACTGTTCGGTCTGTGCGGGCTGGGAGCAGCCCTGCAAGCACGTCTCCGCTGTGCTTTTTGTGATGGGCCAGATGCTGGACGAGGACCCCTGGCTGCTCTTTCGTCTGCGCGGGCGGGATCGCCAGCAGGTGTTGCAGGCCATGCGTCAGCGCCGCAACCCCCACCTGGCCTCCCCTTCGACAGGCTCAGGACACCGCCCCGCAGCGGGGGAGGGACTGTTGGTCGCGCCGGCGGCTGGCTATGCTGGCGTCACCTCTTTGCAGGAGAACAGCCCCACGGCCCTGCCCCTCTCCACGCAGATCGACAATTTTTGGGGACGGGGCAAGCAGTTGGCCGACCTGCACCACCACATCAGCCCGCCCACCATCCGCCTGGCCCTCCTGCGCCGCCTGGGCCATCCCCCCTTTCGCACGGACAGCCTGGAAACCTACGACCAGCTCGTGGCGGTCTATGAAGAGGTGAGTGGGGCCGCGCTGGCGTTGGCCTTCGCGCCGGAGGTGGAGGAGTAACTCCCTCCCAGCCCCCCCCATTTTGTACATCTCTTTGTCGTGCAGGACAACTGCAATTTCACTACAGCGACAACGTTTTGGTCACAGCGGAAAGACTCAACATTCAACCGGTCTACCCACCCACCTATGCCAGTTGGCTCAATCCGATTGAAAAGCGCTGGCGTTGGCTGAAAGCCGATGTTTTGCGTGGTCACGAATTCGCACACGACTATTTCCTGCTCAGGCAAGTCGTGGCTGATCTTCTTGACCAGTTTGCCCACGGCTCCCGCCCTCTTCTTCGTTACACTAGCTTATTACCTGTTTGATTTTTAATGTACAATTGGTGGTGGTACTTGACTTTGTGGGTTCAACAGGATTTCAGGGGGTTGACAAATTTTACCCCCACCCAACCTCCCCCATGCTGGGGGAGGAGCTGTCATTTCGTCAACGAGAGAAGAGTTCCCTCCCCAAACTGGGGAGGGTTAGGGTGGGGTTTTCTTGTCAACCCCCTGAAATCCCAAAGAGCCACAAAAATGAGAGGTGAAAGGTGAGATTACCGAACGATCTCACCTTTCACCTTTCAACCACAACGAGAAGGACGATATACCGATGGCTACCTCTTTTCCCCCCTCCACCGATCTGACCATCTGCTTCGCCCACGTGGCCTATCAGATGGAATCCACCTTTGCCGCACGCAACACAGGGCTTCGCCACTTTCAGGTCTGGTCGCGCCAGGAGCTGGCCGAGCGGCTGCCCGAAGCGGATGTGCTGGTCATCTCTGGTTTCTGGCAGAACAGTTTGCTGGAACACGCGCCCAAACTGCGCTTTATCCAGTCCATCGGCGCGGGCGTGGACCAGTTTGACCAGGCGGCGCTGGGCGCGCGGGGCATCCGCCTGGCCAATGCCAGCGGCGTCAACCGCAACGCTGTCAGCGAACACGCAATGGCCTGCATTCTGGGCCTGGCCCGCCACATCCACACCGGGCGGGACAACCAGCGCCAGCACATCTGGCGGGGAATGATCTCCGATCTCTCCCGGCGGGAAGATGAACTGGGCGGCAAGACGCTATTGATTGTCGGGCTGGGCGCGATTGGCTCCCGGCTGGCAAAGCTGGCGAAAGCCTTCGATATGCGGGTGATCGCCACAAAGCGCGACCCGTCCACAGCGCAGGGCGTGGCGGACGAAGTACACACGCCGGATCGTCTGATCGAACTGCTGCCCCAGGCCGACTTTGTGGCCCTCACCTGCCCGCTGACACCAGCGACAACGAATCTTATCGATGCGCCCGTCTTCGCTGCGATGAAACCCGGCGCATACCTCATTAATATGGCACGGGGGCGCTGTGTGGATGAACCGGCTCTGTTGGCTGCCCTGAAAAATGGCACAATCGCGGGCGCGGCCATCGACCACTTCTGGGACGAACCTCTGCCCGCCGACTCCCCCTTCTGGGATGTGGAGAATCTGCTCATCACCCCCCACACCGCGGGCGAGACGCGGATGTATGAGGAGAATGTGCTGGATATTCTGCTGGAGAATTTGGGCAGGTTGTGGGAGGGGCGGGAGGAACTGAGAAATCAGGTGGTGTGAGGTTTTCGCTGGTTGAGCAGCCACCCATCCTGTGCTATAGTGACGCCTGCCCGTCCGAGAGGCGGATAAGCAGTTTTCTCGTTCCAGCTTCCCCACACCAATAAAACCCGGAGGAAATCCCAATGAAAGTCGTGATTACACAAGCCTGGGTAGGTCATTACGTGGAAATGTTCCGCGATGCCTTCCCCCAAGTCGAATTTGTCAGCGGTGACACGCCGGAGGAGATCATTGCCGTTGGCGCAGACGCCGAGGCTGCTTTCGGCAGCGTTGATCAGCAATTGCTGGAAGGGCTGAAGAATCTGAAATGGATTCAGTCATCCAGCGCGGGTGTGGAATGGATGCGCAACGCACCCGGCCTGCCTGCCACCGACATTACCGTCACCAACACACGGGGCGCGCACGCCAGCACCATCGCCGAGCACACCTTTGGGATGCTGGTACACCTGGCCCGCCGCTTCGACGAACTCTACGCAGCGCAGAAACGCCACGAGTGGATTCGGGGCGCCGACCTGTCCTTCACTGGCCTGGCCGGGCTGACAATGGGTATCGTCGGCCTGGGCAATATCGGGCGCAACATCGCCTCGCGCGCGGCCGCATTTGAGATGAACGTCATCGCGGTGGATGCCCACCCGGTCGCCAAACCCGATTACGTGAGCGAGTTGGGGCTGCTGGATGGACTGGACAGTCTGCTGGAAAAATCCGATGTGGTAGTCGTGACTGTGCCCATAACCCCTGAAACGCGCGGAATGATCGGGGCGCGGGAGTTGGAATTGCTGAAGGATTCGGCGATTTTTATGGTCGTCTCCCGGGGCGGCATTGTCAACGAGCCTGCACTTGTCGAGACGCTCAAAAGCGGGCGACTGCTGGGCGCGGCTCTGGACGTGACGGACGTCGAACCCCTGCCCGCTGACAATCCCCTGTGGGATGCACCCCGCCTCTTCATCACCCCCCACTGTTCGCCCACATCCCGCCAGACCCACGCCAATGTGATGCAGATGATGCAGACGAATCTGCGCCACTTTTTGGCTGGCGAACCCCTGGAAAATGTGGTGAATAAGTCGTTGGGGTATTAGCCGGCAACTGCCACAATTGTTACGAAACCGCAGCCAATGACCGAATCATCCAATGACCGATTGCATCTGGTGATTGGATGATTCGGTCATTGGGCAGCATCGGTATCGAGGGAGTTTTCCATGCCAAAGAGTGCAATCCAACGGATGTTCGAGTACAATGAATGGGCGTGGCAGCGGGTCTTTCCCAGTCTGGCCGCGCTGCCGGAAGAGGCGTATTTCGCCGAGCGCCCCTTCTTCTGGCATTCCCTGCACGGGCTGGCCGTCCACGCCTTCGGGGCCGATTGGATTTGGCTGCAACGCCTCCGCGGTGTCTCACCTTCTGCATTGCCGTCACGGGAAAGTGTGGCGGATGTGACCGATTTGCGCCGCCGCTGGGATCCCCTGCGGGCCGAGTTTCGAGCGTATGTAGAAAGCTTGACCGATGAGCAATTGGCAGCCAATTTTCAGTACGCCGATACAGCCGGAAAACGCTATCAGTTTGCGCTCGACGACCTGCTGCGCCACGTGATGAACCACGCCACCGAACACCGCTCCCAGATGACGCCAATTCTCTACCAGTTGAGACATCCCACCGAACAGTTGGATTATCTATACTTTGCCCGGCGCGCGGCGTAGAAAAGAAGCACACGGATTAACACGGGCATAACGGATTTCCACGGATTCTTTACAGACGAGGTTTGCGATGAAGTACACAGCAGAGACGGTTCTGGTACGCAGCGAGAATGACCCCAGCGATCCCAATCTGATTCTTTCCATCACCCCGAAAAGCGCGGGCTGGGACTACATTTCTTTCCAGGCCCGGCGATTGGCGAAGGGGGAAAGCTGGTCTTTTGATACGGGCGGGAACGAATTTGCCCTCGTCAACCTGACCGGGCGCTACAGCGTTTCGTCCAACCGGGGCGAATGGACGGGCATCGGCGGACGGAAAAATGTCTTTACCAGCGCGGCCCACGCCCTTTATCTGCCCCGTCACACCCAACTGACCGTCATCGCCGAGGAAGCAGGCGAGTTTGCAGCCACGTGGGTTGCCACGGACGAGGATCACGACCCCTGGCTGATCCGCCCGGAGAATGTGCCGTCCGGTGTGCGCGGTGGCGACAATGTGAGCCGTCAGATCAACGACCTGCTGCCCCCCGGTTCGCCCGTCCACCGGCTGGTGCTGGTGGAGGTCTACACCCCCAGCGGCAATTGGAGCAGCTATCCGCCCCACAAGCACGACGTTCACATCGAAGATGCCGACGGTAATCTCATCGAAGCTGATTTGGAAGAAGTCTACTTTTACCGCATGGACCGGCCCGAAGGCTTCGCCTATCAGCGGGTTTATACCGACGAGAACTCTCCCTTGCAGCAGGCGGGCCAGCCTATCGACGCGCTGGTGCGGGTCGGCCACAACGAAGCCGTACTCGTCCCCGAAGGCTACCATCCGGTGGTGAGTATGCCCGGCTACACGACGTATTATCTGAACGTTCTCGCGGGCAGCGCGCAGAGTCTGGCGAATCAGGACGATCCAAATTACTCGTGGGTCAAGCACAACTACACGAGAATCGATGAACGGCTGCCGCTCTACTAATGAAGGCAAAAGTCAAAAGGGAAAGGCAAAAGTCGGCGGCACACGACATTTTTGCCTTCTCTTTTTGACTTTTGCCTTGTGAAATCCCCCACTCTATTCACGAGGCAAACCAATGACCCCACCCTCCTCCCGCACTTACGACTCCCTGCATATGGGCCGCTCGTCGATTGATCTTTACAGCAACGACGTGGGCGCGCCCTTTCCCGAAATCACCAGCTTTGCCGCTTATGTGGGCGGATCGCCCACGAATATCAGCGTGGGCGGGCGGCGGCTGGGGTTGAAGACGGCCCTGCTCACCGGCCTGGGCGTGGACCCGGTGGGCGATTTTATCCAGACTTTTCTGGACAAAGAGGGCGTGGACACCACCTGGACTGTACGCAAGCCGGGCCACCGCACCAGCGCGGTCGTGCTGGGCATCGAGCCGCCGGACAAATTCCCGCTCGTCTACTACCGGGACAATTGCGCGGACATCGAACTGACGATTGACGACGTGCTGGCCGCGCCGATTGCCGACGCCAAGGTTTTCCAGTTTGCTGGGACGAATCTGTGCAAAGAGCCGAGCCGCAGCGCCACAATGCACGGCGCGGAAATCGCCCGTCGCGCCGGTACGGATGTGATTCTCGACCTGGACTTTCGCCCCAACCAGTGGCACGACCCGCGCGCCTTTGGCGTCGTCGTGCGCTCGGTCCTCCATTCGGTGGATGTGGTCATCGGCACGGACGACGAAGTCAAAGCGACTGTCCTGAGCGACGCCAGCCAGGTTAACCTGACCCACTCCCAGATTTCCGACGCCAAAGTAGAGGGCGATGCGTTGCAGGCTATCCGCACAATTCTTTCTTTAGGGCCAAAGGCAGTGGTGCAAAAGGTGGGCGCGCTGGGGGCACGCATCCATTTGGCGGACGGTACAGTCATCGAAGCGCCGGGTTTCCCGGTGGACATCTACAATATTCTCGGCGCGGGGGATGCCTTCGGCGCGGGCTTCATTTACGGCTACGTCCACGGCTGGGACTGGCGCAAGTCGGCCCGACTGGGCAACGCCTGCGGCGCGATTGTGGTGACAAAGCACGGCTGCGCCAACTTTATGCCCACGTATGAGGAAGTGATGGCTTTTGCGGAGGAGCGGGGCGGTTTGTAAGGGATTGAGTGTAGGTCGGAATGGTATTCCGACCCATTGGAAGTTACCAAACGCAGGCGACGAGACCGGATTGGGTGATGTTGGCGTCGCGGGTGAGGATGGCGGTGTTGAATCCGGCTTCCTCTGCCAGCAATGTCGTAGCAACGATTTGGCGGTCGTGCATTTCATCAATGGCTTTGCACTTCAACGTCAGGTCGAGAATACGCTGACTTAACGCAACCACTCGGATGCGGGAATCGGCCCGGACGCTGGCAAGCATTTTTCTTTCGCTGATGGCGTATTGCTCACGTCCCTTTTCCAGGATAAAGAGTGCTTCTGCCAGCGCGATGGCAGGTAACAAAAACCGCGCGCTCCTGTCGCTCAATATCTCCGCTGCCCTTTTGCCCAAGCGTTTGTCGGTGTCCAGATACCACAAAAGGGTGTGGGTATCTACGATATAAAAGTCAGTCACCGGCTAAATCCTCGGCGGAAGGATGCCATTCTGCGGCCCGGAAATCTTCTTCGGTAAAGTTCATCCCTTTGAACAGTCCGTAGGGTAGCATCTGATGGGGTTCCGGGTTTGGGCCGGTTAAATGGGCGTGCAGCAGATCGTCTAACTCCCTGTCCGACACTTCATCAAAGTCAATTTCAATCGCATCTCGCGTTATGACCATTTCTTCCGTTATATATGGCGCAGCAATCTTAGCGACGAATCTGACGCCGTCAGTATCGGGTTTTTCCCGCAACATCTGAACGGTAGCTTCGATCAGCGCCAGTTTATCATTCGGAGAAAGTTGTCGGACATTGTACAAAATGTCATCCAAAGTCATTTGATCACCTCTCATTTCCTATCCAGCAAACACCTACTGGTATCATACATACATCTGTCGTCTGCGTCAAGCAAGGAGCAATCGTCCAAATGTCCACCATCCGTCTTACAACGGCCCAGGCCCTCGTCCGTTTTCTGCAGACCCAATACTCCGAACGGGACGGCAATGAACAGCGCTTCTTCGCTGGTTGCTTCGGCATTTTCGGCCACGGCAACGTCTCTGGGATGGGCCAGGCGTTGCAACAGTACCCGGAGTTCCGCTACTACCAGACCCGCAACGAGCAGGCGATGGTACACACGGCAACGGCATTTGCCAAGCACAGCAACCGCCTGCGCACCCTGGCCTGCACCACTTCCATCGGTCCCGGCGCGACAAATATGATTACCGGCGCGGCCACGGCCACCGTCAACCGGCTGCCGGTGCTGCTCCTGCCCGGTGACATCTTTGCCCGGCGCAATGTGGCCCCGGTGTTGCAACAGTTGGAATCGGAGAGCAGCCAGGACATCTCCGTCAACGACGCCTTCAAGCCGGTCAGCCGCTATTGGGACCGCATCTACCGCCCCGAGCAATTGATCACTTCGTTGCAAGAGGCCATGCGCGTCCTCACCAGCCCTGCCCAGACCGGCGCGGTGACTCTCTGCCTGCCCCAGGACGTGCAGACCGAAGCCTTCGACTATCCGGCAGAACTCTTCCAGAAGCGCATCTGGCGCATCCCCCGCAGCCGGGCGGATGTGGGCGCATTGCAGCGCGCCGCCGACGCCATCCGCGCTGCCAGGAAACCGCTGCTCATCGCCGGTGGCGGTGTACTTTACAGCGAAGCCACCCACGCCCTGCGTCGTTTTGTGGAGCAGACGGGCATCCCCGTCGGCGAGACGATGGCGGGCAAGGGCAGCCTGCGCTACGACAATCCCCTCTGTCTGGGCGCGGTGGGCGCAACGGGTACATCCGCGGCGAATATCGTGGCGAAAGAAGCCGATCTGATTATCGGCATCGGAACCCGCTACAGCGATTTCACCACAGCCAGCAAGACCCAATTCCAGCAGCCGGATGTGCGCTTCGTCAATATCAATGTGGCCGAATTCGACGCCCACAAACACAGCGCCATCCCCGTCACCGGCGACGCCAAAGTGACGCTGGATGAACTGGCGGAACTGCTGATCGGCTACCGCAACAGTGACGAAAATGTGGCCCAGGCCCAGCAACTCCACGACGAATGGGAAGCGGAAGTCGACCGCATCTACAGCATCAAAACTGCCGAGAGCGGGCTGCCTTTCCAGGGCGGGCTGATCGGCGCGGTCAACGAGCAGGGCGACCCGGACGCTGTGATGGTGGCAGCCGCGGGCAGTCTTCCCGGCGATCTGCACAAACTGTGGCGGGCGCGCCATCCCAAGCAGTACCATTTGGAGTACGGTTTTAGCTGTATGGGCTATGAAATCGCCGGCGGGCTGGGCGTGAAGATGGCCGACCCGGAGCGGGAAGTCTATGTGATGGTGGGCGACGGCAGCTTTCTAATGCTCTCGGCAGACATCACTACTTCTGTGCAGGAGGGCTACAAACTGACGATTGTGCTGATGGACAATCAGGGCTACAAAAGCATCGGCGGTCTCAGCCGTTCGTTGGGTCAAAGCGGATTTGGCACGCGTTTCGTCTACCCCAAAGACGGCCATCTGGTCACGGATCAGGCGGGGATGGATGTGGAATCTCTTCCCATCGATCTGGCCCAGAACGCGGCCAGCCTGGGCGCGCACGTCATTCAATGCCAGAGCGTGGACGACGTTGTGGCAGCGTTACAGACGGCCAAAACCATCGACAAAACTGTCGTCATTCACGTGACGAATGACCGCTACGAGGGCGTGCCCGGCTACGAAAGCTGGTGGGATGTGCCAGTGGCCGAAGTGAGTGAACTCGATTCGGTCAACGCGGCGCGGGAAGAGTGGGAAGAGATGCGGGGCAAGGAGCGGTACTTTTTGGGATGAGTTGGCACAGACCCTTTCCCCGTATCTGCGTTCAAATGGAGGCAAAGTGGCCCACTATCTGGTGAAGGCCAAATTCTACAGCGATTTGTTGGCTGAACTGCGCGCCCGCCTGGACAGTGGCGAGATTCGGCAAATGCGCCCCTTTGGCACGGCGCTGCACGGGGGGCTGGACCAGGGGGGGCTGGACCGGGCGCGGCTTGACGAGCCAGGCTGGGCCGTTTGGGAGGAGGAAGATTACTGTACGCCACCTCTGGCGATGGAACGGGCCGCTGTATTGGACACCTATTTCACGGAATTGAGCGTGGAAAGGGTTTCCGCACGCCAGGGCTGGACGCGCATCGAATCCTTGCCGAAAATGTGGGCAGACCCTACAACCGGTGAGTCGGGCGAGGCGGCAGAGGACTGAAGCATTCGAAATGTTCGATGTAATAGCGGGCGCTGGGGTCCGGTTTGGCCGCTTCAATGGACTGGAGGGCGATCTGTTCCAGTTGTCCCGGCGTGGCGTTGACGCGGGCGTTTAGGACAAATTCGTGGCTGTTTGTCTCGACTGCCTCAGCGTCCAAATCCCAGGAGAGCGAACCAGTTTGGGTGAGGCTGGCTTTGAATTTTGCTGTTGGCGTCGTGACAAGCGTTTTGATGTGGGCGATGGACGCGTTCTGTTCGGCGCAGAGATTTTCCAGTGCCGCCAGCAGATTGGCCGTCCATTCCCTGGCCGAATAGGACGCATCTGCCCGTACCTGCCCCTTTGCATTGAGCCAGCCCAGCGCGGCCTCCGCGTCGGCGTAGCGGGCGTAGTCGATGGTCAGCGCCTCTGGGTTGCGGCTGCTCTGTCCCAAAATCATCGACAGCCATTCGTCCATCCCGTCGCCGGTGCGCGCCGAAACGGGCAGCGTGCGTGTGTCGGCAAAATCAGCGCCTATCCCTTCTTTTCGCCCAATCCGCGTTCCATCCTTCTCCGCCAGATCGCTTTTGCTGAGCAGAAGTATTTCCGCTTCAGCCACCTGCTTTTCGTGTAGATAGCGGATGTCGTCCGGGAAGTCGTCCATTGACCGGCTGCTGTCCAGCAGAACAGTAAGGGGAGCCAGCGCGTACTGCTCGCTGTAGAACTGCACCAGCGGGCGCAGGACGGTGGCGATCAAATCTGTGCAACTGCCCACCGGCTCGGCCAGAATCAGATCCGGGTTGGCGACTTCCTGCAAGCGCTGCAAGCCCGCCAGCAGATCGGGGAAGCGGCAACAGAAGCAGCCCCCCGCCACTTCCGTGACGGGGATTGTCGCCTCCTCGGCCAGGGCCGTGTCCACCAAATCCTGGCCCTGATCGTTTGTCACCAGCCCCACCCGATAGCCCCGCTCCACCAGCCGCTGGGCCGCGGCCAGAATCAGCGTCGTCTTGCCCGCGCCCAGAAAGCCGCCGACGATTGCGATTCGTGTAGTCATACGTTCGGCCAGCTCAGTACAGGTGCGTACTCGACCGCAAGCGTCTCGTCACTGGCAATCGTCACGCCCGCGCCCAGTTGCACAGCATTGCCCCGCCGGGTGAAGGCCACCGGCTCGCCGCGCAGGGAGACACCCGTCACTTGCCGGTCTGTCAGGAAAGGCAGGACGAGCGACTTCAGAGACAATGCCCCGTACAACAATCGCAATTCGCAACCCGCCCCGCCCATCGCAAATTCACCCCAACCCGATTCGAGCGACCAGAAAGTGCGAAAGCCATCCCCGTTTTCTTCCACCGGATTGAAGCCGATGGACTGTTTCGTCATATCAAAATGGAAGCCGGAAAAGGCGTTGAGCAGGGCGTAGGAAGCCATACTGCGGGCGTAATTGTTGCCGCACTCAAATTCGTTCCACGGATTGCGCCGCTCGCCGTCGTAGCGCTGACGGATGGCCTCAATACAGCGCATCCCCTCGTCCACCAGCCCTTGCATAATCATATGAATGGCCGCGGAATACTCGAAGCCGTTCATCGTTTCCTGGGAATAGGGCGCGGGGATGAGGGGTTTCTGGCTGCCCTCCGGCCAGGCGCAGATGACCAGCCCGCCCTCGTCGTTCAGGCAGTAGATGCGGCACGGGTTGTAGACTTTGCCCATCTCCGGGATGAAATTGTATTTGTAGATGGCGGCGCTGGCCTGCTTCACCTGGGCCGGGTCGTAGAGATCGCCCAGGCCGTAGAGGGAGGCGTGCCACTGGGGGAGGACCTGATCGATGCTGCTGCCCTCGCCAATCTGATATTTGATCTCCTCGTGTTCGCTGTTCCAATAGGCGTCCAGGGCCGAGCCGCCGTTGAGAACGTCGTTCTGCCCGCCATAGGCTTCCACCAGCGAACGGTCTTTCAGGTCGATGGACTGGATGTAATACTCGCCGTTGAAAAGATTGGCATCCACCCACGCCTTGCCCTTCGCAAAAATGGACTGATATTCGGCGGCTGTGTCGCCCTCGCCCAGATGGGCGGCCATTTCGCTGGCGGCTTTGAGCGCGCCCAGATAGAAGCCGGTGAGCCAGGAATTTGGCCCGAAGAGTTCCATATCCAGCGTGTGGTGCTGGCGACCCGTCAGCACGCCGCTTTTGTCCGGGTCCCAGCGGTCGATATTTTCCTCGCTCCAGGCGTATTCCAGCGATTTTTTGACCGCGGGCCAGATGTCG
>Ga0335396_10004564_pt1 | contig 14916 bp, 11 predicted proteins | sample FRY02_FD_205743 | JGI IMG/M metagenome (GOLD analysis project Ga0335396, IMG submission 205743) | Freshwater microbial communities from Lake Fryxell liftoff mats and glacier meltwater in Antarctica - FRY-02 (spades assembly) (version 2) | ecosystem: Environmental > Aquatic > Freshwater > Ice >... | reverse complement strand
CCCCCTGAATGTCAAGTGACAACAGCTCAAGAAAACTTATGAAATGCCGAGAACTAATCCGTTGGGCCCGAGGAATCACAAAAATGGACATTCTAGGAATCACAGAAGGAGGAATAGCATAACTAGGCAATGTGGACACGCATGCAGAGGTGGGGGCACAAAAAGGTGTCAGCGACGAATGGCGTGGACTTAGTGAGCGGCAAGGCGCTAGCCGCCGGTGAATATGGATAACACGCTGGCAATACCGGCGGCTAGCGCCTTGCCGCTCACAAAACCGGCGTTAAGTCCACGCCATTGGAACGCGCAACGCTCGGGACGTTGTAATTTTGAGGTTTCATGCACAAGAACTGTGCGATTTCTTCCCCGGCGATCTTATTTTGCGATCCGGGTGGTCCGTTGTTTCGCGCCTCACGCCGCCATTCTGAAGCGGGAAGGCTTTTGGGACTGACGATGAATTTTTCCCGCCCCGTTCGATTGACAACGCCGTGCAGAATCTGAAGCTGTATCAGAACGAAGACGTTGAACCGGTGGAGCGGAGGAACGGATCGATTCATCTCATAGCGAGGATATCAAATGTCGGAAGTCAAACTCGTGATTCGCGATGCGAACGAAGACCGCTCCGGGACGGTGCATGGGTGCGTGGCAGAGTGGTTTATAGCGGCGCTCAGTGCGGATCCTGTTTCGCTTACGGAACTGGATGCTGCCGTGGATCGATTCGCTCTGGAATCGCCCGCCCGAGGACATTTCCCATACTTTCGTCGCGCCATCGATGCTGAACCGTGGGACGCGGGTTTGGTAGTGATCGACATGGCGGCGAGGTTGGTGGTGATCGATTCCTCGTATTCTTCTCCTGGGCGGAAGGGAGTCATCACGCGGCACAATATCGAAACCGTCGAGGGCGGGACGGTCTCTCTCAGCTATCGCATGGCAGACGACTGGCTGTTTCTGCACGACGCGATGAACTGGGAAGAAACGGCTCGCGTGCGTCGGCAGGAGCGAGCCGACCAGCCAGTCACTGACCTCCGTGAAATCTTCTACGGCGAGCCGATGCTGCGATCGATCATTGACGGCTGTCGTCAGCAGTTTCGTTGCAGAGACGAGATCGTCAGGCGAGTTCACCTGGAATGGATTGAAAGTCAACGTCGCTGGAACGCACGGCACGACGAGGAACCGCAACCGGAACCGGAAACGCTGACGATGCATGAACTGGCTCACAAGGAAGATCCGGCGGAAGACATCGACCACCGCATCTATCACGACACCATTCGCGACATTCACGCCAACTGGCTGATGACGCCCTGTGCGGAACTCGATGATCAGCTTCCTCGAACGGTGCTGCTGCAAGATCGCGATCGGCTCAGCGGTGACATGAGCGACCGCGAACATCACTGGAGCATACTGGAACGATGCCCGCCCGGGATCAGCCCGGAATCTCATGCGTTTCAGTTCAGCGGCTTCAACACCAATGAAATTGTCATGTACTACGACTACGTTCGTGAAGTCGCGTGGTCCTGCTGGGACCGTTTGCGAACGATGTCAGACACCGAACGTGCGGCGCTGGAGACTTCACAGCGCGCGCTCGACGCATTCGTCCGTGACGAAGTGATGCGGCTGCGGAAGGTCGGCGAACAGTGGCTTGACGCGCCGTGGGATGAAGATCCGATGCGGACACCACGAGGCATCATTAACCTTGAACGACGACGGCAGCCGAATGGCGGACAGTTTCATCCCATCGATCCGGATTGTCCGTGTTGTCAGGCATTGGCGGAAATGCCGGGCATCGGATTCTGGCACATGGACGGATGCAATATGGACGATCTGTTTGCGTTCGCATACTACCACGAGACGATCGAATCGTGGGAACGGGACCAGGCAGATCATCGGGAGTTCAGCGAGCAGATGGATCAGGAGTGGGGCCTTGCCAAAGAATGGGGCCTGCCGCCTCAGTACTCCGAACCGTCCTCGCACTTCGGCGATGTCTGGCGGCTGATCGTGGCAGACGCAACCGGTGAAATCCCACTGGGCAAACGACTGAACAAGGTCGCGCACAACGTTGTGTCTCTCGTCGTGCAGCTTCGCATCGCTGCAAAGCATGATGCCGGCCTTGCGGTGGAACAACACATCGAGACACTGATGTCTGGGTATGCTCCGTTGCAGCAGGCGTGCGAAGAATCGACCGATCAGGGATTGTCATGGGACGTTCAACCAAACGTGACTCGATTACTGGCTGTTCTGGACAAACTGACGACTGATCTGGAATGTTACCTCAGCGAGTCCGAAGAAGATGAATCTGCAGACGACAGCGAACCCGACTTCAGTCCCCAACCACCGCGCGGCTTTCGATGGCGAAAGGTGTTGCACGTCGGCCAGGAATCCCGATACATATTGCGATCCTTCACGGACACTGCAGAGGAAACCCCCAATGACGGCTGGTACGCGGACGACGTTCCGTTTTGAATCGCAGGCGAAGGGGTCGGGAGTCTTTTTCTGGCGTTTGGTTTTGCTCTAATAATTGTGAATGGCTGGTGGCCAGAAAAAGACTCCCGACCCCCTTGTGCTGAGGAAGCCGTGGCTCGAACTGGCACTCGGCTGCTTTCGTATTGTCTGGTGGAAAATCACTGGTACCTAGTTGTGTAGCCTCAGGAAGATGATGAGCTGTCTCGCTTTGTCGGCTCAGTGGAGCGTGTGAATTCCCACATATGGCGACTTCATTGCACATTCCCCTTTGGCGCACGTCTGTGTTACGTAGAACCGGTGGGTTCCATGCGATAGTATACATTCCCCGCCCGCTGTTTATGCACACCACTCTGTCACCTCGTACCACGCCGCACGGCAGTAGCACTGGATTGTTCGCTATGAAACGCCGATCTTTTATTGCCGCTGCGTCTACTGCAGCAATCGCCTCTGGTTTTGCTCAGGCTGCTGTACCAAGACGCCGAACATTGATGGACTCGCAGCTCGCGGCACGCGATTTCAAAACGCTTTTGTGAGTCATCCCATTTGCTGGGTGAGCCGCACGACAATTCTGACCGGGTTGACGGGCCGCAGCTACGGCACGTCCGCGAACCCGGAACAGGCGCGGCCGGACGCCGTCGAGACACTATATTCAGACATTCTGCGTGAGCACGGTTATCGAACGGGCTACTTCGGAAAGTGGCATGCCATGATGCCGAAGGGCTACCGCAATGCCGACCATTTTGACGAATTCGAAGCGATCGGACGGAATCCCTACTACAAGAAACAACCCGACGGCAGTCTGAGGCACGAGACGGAGTTGATCGTCGATCGCGGGATTGAGTTCGTCAAGAACCAACCCAAAGACAAACCGTTCGCGTTGAATCTGTGGTTCAATGCCTGCCATGCCGAAGACCGTGATCGCCGCCCCGGCATCGGACACTTCCCGTGGCCCCGAACCGTCGATGGGATGTACGACGACATTGACATCGCTCCACCGAGGCTCAACGATCCTGCAGTCTTTGATGCTCTGCCGGACTTTTTGCAAACCACCATCAACCGCGAACGTTACTTCTGGCGCTGGAACACCGACGAAAAGTATTTGACGAACATGCGCGCGTACTACCGGATGGTCAGCGGTATCGATGGCGAGATCGGCCGATTCATGGCTGCGCTCAAAGAGGCGGGACTGGCTGACAATACGATCATCGTTTATTCCGCTGACAACGGTTACTACATGGGAAACCGCGGACTGGCGGGCAAATGGTCACACTACGAAGAATCGCTCCGCGTGCCGCTGATCGTGGCAGATCCTCGAGTTCCCCAAACAGAACATGGCAAAGTCACCGACGCGCTGGCACTGAATCTGGATTTGCCTGCGACGTTTCTGGACTGGGCTGGCGTCGAGATGCCCGAGCGGTATCAGGGACACAGTTTACAGCCGGTCGTCGCTGCTGAAAAACCGGCCGATTGGCGGACAGAAACTTTTCACGAACACTTCGCCGTTCGCAGTCGCATTCCCGCGTTTGAAGGCCTGCAAAACGAACAGTTCAAGTACGTTCGCTACTTCGATCATGCCAACTATGAGTTTCTACACGATCTGAAAAACGACCCCGATGAACTGATCAATCTTGCCGCTGATCCTCAGCATGCTGAAACGCTGCAAGCGATGCGGGAACGCACCACTGCTCAAGTAAACGAACTCGGCGGGCCGCTTGACCCATTGCAGGGAAAGTTCACCGCATCGACTGTGCCTCATCCGATCGCGTCGGCTGCAGTGGGTGCGAATCTGGACAAAGACGGATTCGTGCGAGTGTTCGATGGCAAAACACTGCGACACTGGTCCGGTGACTCCAAATACTGGTCTGTGGAAGACGGGGCTCTGACGGGCGTCACCGATGGTTCGTTAAAGGTGAATCAATTCATCACCTGGGAAGATTCCACGATCCGCAATTTTGATCTGCATGTGAAGGTGAAAGTCACCGCCGGTGGCAACAGCGGCATTCAGTATCGCGGCACGTCACGGCCTGATCTTGGGTTAGACATTGTGACGGGTTATCAGTGCGACGTTGTCGCGAACAACCCGAATTACAATGGCATGCTTTACGAAGAACGAGGCCGCCGAATCCTGTCGCACACCGGCGAGAAAGTCATCATCGACCCGAAGGGCCAACCGTGGGTTGTCGGCGAGATGCCTGTCAAAGAATTCGCAGCCGACGAATGGCACGACTTTCGAGTCCTGGTGGAAGGCAATCATCATCAGCACTGGATCGATGGTCATCAAACTGCCGATCTGATCGATCTCGACGAAAAAGGCCGAGCCCTGGAAGGCGTCCTGGCGGTGCAGGTTCATGTCGGGCCCGCGATGAAGATTCAATACAAGGATTTCCGAATCAAACACCTGCCCGACAACCTGCCTCTGCAAACGGCAGACGCTCACCCGATCCCGAAAGACGCTCACGGCGTGCGGCCGCAGGGACAATTGCCAAAAGACTGGAAGCCACCGGTCTACGGTGAGCAGTGACATCCGATCAGGCAAACAGCTCATTCACGACGTTGCCGCCATCGGGACCCGTGAGGCGGTGGTCGCGGCCTTCGTGCCGAAACTTCAGATCATTGGCCGACAACCCAAGTGAATGCAGGATCGTCGCATGCAGGTCGCGGAAATGGACCTTACCTTCGACAGCTCTGTCGCCCGTGTCGCTGGTCTTTCCGTGAACATGACCTTTTTTCACGCCGCCACCGGCCAGCCAAAACGTGAAGCCGCTTGAGTTGTGGCCGGTTTCATCTTTACCGTCGTACGGTGTCAGACCGGGTCGACCAAATTCACCGCCCCAAATAACGAGAGTGTCTTCCAGGAGTCCGCGCTGATCAAGATCCTGCAGCAGAGCGGCGACCGGCGCATCGACGGTATCGCAATTGGCCTTCAGGTCTCGCCGATGATTTTTGTGCTGGTCCCAGCCGCCGTGATTAACTTCAATGAATCTCACCCCGGCTTCGGCAAAGCGTCGTGCTAACAGGCACTGGCGTCCGAAGTCCGTTGGACGGCAGGTGCCAATCTGCAGCTTTTCGCCAACGCGATACTGTTCGAGAGTGTCCTGCGTTTCGTCGGACAAATCCAGAAGTTCCGGAGCCGACGCCTGCATGCGGAAGCCGAGTTCCATTGACTGAATCACGCTGTCCAGTTTGTCATCACCGCGTCGATCGTCCAGATGCTTTCGGTTCAGTGACTGCACAAAATCCAGTTGCCTGCGTTTGGCCGCCAGCGGCAAATGATTGTTGCCGACATTGCTGATGGTGGCGGCTGACATGTCTTCGCCGTTCACACCAATCGGTGTGCCGTTGTAAATCGAAGGCAAAAAGGCACCCGTATAGGTCGAGCTCTTCGATGTGTTCAGACTAATAAAACCGGGCAGATTCTGATTCTCCGTTCCCAGCCCGTAGTTGATCCATGAACCGAGGCTGGGGCGTTTCCGAAGACGCTCGCCGGTATGCAGTTGCAAAAACGATTGCGCGTGAATTCCCGTGTCTGCGTACATGCCGTTGATCACGCACAGTTTGTCGGCATGTCTGGCTGTTTCGGGCATCAGTTCCGAAATCCACAGACCGCTGTCTCCATGCTGACGAAATCGCGCAACAGAACCGGGGTGCTGCTTCTTTCCCGTCTGCGGTTTGTAGTCGAACGTGTCCATCTGAGCGGGACCGCCGCTCATGCAAAGAAAGATAACGCGCTTTGCCGTCGCTGGTAGCCGTGGCGTTTGAGGAGCAGGATCGTCCAGCCCGGCTGCAGACGCCTGCTGTGCGTAGAGGCCCTGAAGAGCCAGATAGCCAAAACCGCAACTTGCGGATTGCAACATGCTTCGTCGTGAGTGATTCATGGTCGATAATCTTCAATCCACGTAGCGGAACTCATTCGTGACCAGCAACGCCTGGCACAAACTCGCCCATGCCTTATCTTCAGAATCCAGTTCAATTTGCGTGACTCGCAGAAATTCACCTGCGTTTTGAGTTTCATCAGGCGTCGGGTTACGACCCAATGCCTGCTGCCACACCAAACGGATACGGTCGTCGTTGTCTTCTGTTGCCTTCGTCACAACATCCGCCAGACGTTCAGCCTGCTTGATCACACACGGACTGTTGTAAAGATGCAATGCCTGATTAGGAACGGTGCTGACGTCTCGCTGTCCGGTCACTGCCGTGAAATCGGGCAGATCAAACGCGGCGAGTTCCGGCGGCGGCGAACTTCGCAGATAGCACAAATACACACTGCGGTGATTGCTGGGCTCATGCAGATTGCCGGCAAGATTGACCAGAATGTCACGATGCCGAATGATCGAACCATCGGCGGGAGTGAGGTCCAGTTGTCCGCTGACCTGCAGCATGCTGTCCCGCAGCGATTCCGTATCCATTCGCCGCCGCACGTGGCGCGTGAGCAGTGCGTTGGCTGGATCGGCGTTGAGCAAGTTTGCATCCGCATCGCTGCTGAGCTGGTACGTTCGGCTCAGCACGATGTTTCGAATCATCGTCTTCATCGACCATCGCTCGTTGACGAATCGAATTGCAAGATGGTCGAGCAGTTCGGGATGAGTTGGTCGTTCGCCGTAGACTCCGAAGTCATTTGGCGTTCGAACAATTCCTTCACCAAACAGGTGCTGCCAGATTCGATTGACCATCACACGGGCCGTGAGTGGATGACTGCCTTGAGTCAACCATTGAGCCAATTCGAGACGTCCGCTTTGCTGCGGATTGATCACAGGAGTGTCGGCCGATTCGATCCGGCACGCCGACAGAAAACCCCGCAGCACAACGTCACCCTGCTTCTTAGCTTCGCCCTTGATATTCAGTTTGCAGTCTGCTGGCTGCTTTGCGTCACGGACTCCCATCGCCAGTGGCGTTCCGACCGGCCACTTTGACTTGGGAATCGGTTTTGGAATTCCAGTATCCGACTCCAGCACAAGCACAGTCTCGACGAAGTCTTTGGGCGGCGGCACATGGACGGCGGCCTTGAGCACATGCAGGTCCGTTTTCGGAGCCGTCAGCCCTTCGTTGGCGGCGGTACCCCACATGGTTTCGGAGCTGGTGAAGATTCCCGCCATGGCGTAATAATCGCGAGTGGGAACGGGATCGAATTTGTGATCATGGCAGCGTGCACAGGCCACACTGATTCCCATGACACCGCTGCTGACCACGTCGATCTGATCTGCCACGACATCCATATCGAAATTGTCATTCATCGCCTTGGCGGGTTTGGCAGCCATCGCCAGAAAACCGGTGGCAATCAGGTGACGATCACGCTCAGCATCGGACTCTGCCGGTAACAGGTCACCGGCGATCTGTTCGATCAGAAATCGATCGTACGGCGTGTCGGAATTGAATGCCTCGATCACGTAATCTCGATATCGCCATGCATGCGGGAACGTGGGATTGCGACTCAGACCGTCGTTTCCGTTTGATTCTGCGTAGCGGGCAACATCCAGCCAGTGTCGTCCCCAACGTTCGCCAAACTGAGGACCAGCGAGCAATCCATCGACAAGTTCTTCTACGGCCTGTTTACGATTCTGTTGATCGGCCGCCACGAATTTTTCGATGCTGTCAAACGACGGCGGAAGGCCAGTCAGGTCAATGTAAAGGCGACGCACGAGTGTCCGCGAATCCGCATCCTGAGTCGGCCTTAAATCTGCGGCTTCGATCTTCGCCAACACGAAGCTGTCTATAGGATCGCGCAGCCACGCATCGTTCTTCACGTCCGGGACTGGTGAATTCTTCGTGGGTTCGAAGGCCCACAACGCTTCCGCATCATGAACAGCAGCTTCCTTTGCGATGGCTTCCGTCGTGCGCGGATCCGGTGCACCTCGCGTCACCCATTCAGCAAAATCATTGATGACTGCTTCCGGCAAAGGTTTATCGGGAGGCATCTCAACGCCATCATAGCGCATTGCCTGAATCAGCAGACTCTGGCCGGGTTGACCAGCCACCAGCACGGCTCCGGCCTCGCCACCCTTTAACAGAGCATCGCGGCTGTCCAGCAACAGCTTGCCGCCGACTTCCTTTGCTTCGGCGGAATGGCATTCATAACAATACCTGACCAATGCTGGCCGAATTTTGCTTTCGAAGAACTGGACATCGGCAGGTGACAATTCCGGTTCATCAGCAGCACGTGCATGATTCAGCACCATGGTGGCCAGCAGGAGTGGGATTGTGTGTCTAAGAATCTGCATGGGGCGGTGAGCGTGTGGGGGGCGTGAATCGGGGCGGGCTGACATTATCACCGAAGAAGGCACCAAAAGTAAAGTTGTTACTACTAAAGACTGGTCGCTCAGGAGGGATCGTTTCCTGAATGCGAATTGATGACCAAACAGGCGGACGAATTTACTGTGTGGTGCTCGATGCAGAGTCAGGACCACGGCGTCCCCGGCTTTTGTTTTTCTAACCGAGGAATCGGTGTGGTTTGATGTGATAGAGAGCTATGCCGAAGCTGCCCCAAAGATAGCCAAAACCAAAGCCGTTGCTTTACAAAAAGCCAGCCGTACAAAACCTGACACTGCTGCTGCCAAAAGCCGAAAACCAACAACTGCTGCCACAAAATATGCACCAAAGAAAAGCAGGAAATTAAAAGCTTGAATTTCGCCCGGAAATGGTGGGTGATCGGAATGGTGTGCCCGAAACGGTGTCAGGTGTCAGAAAAGGAGCTCCGAAGGGAAGTCCCCGTTTGACGCTGTTGCCGACAGCTTCTTATTTTGCTTTGGTCTCGACTTTGTTGACCCATAAACGCCAGTTTCGGGGCAGAGGAGGATCGTCAGGAATCGCCAGCCAGCGACGCTCTTCCGACGATCGACGGCGAACGTAAGCAGAGTTCCAATGCCAGTCCTCTGCCAGCTCCATGAAGTTGCCTCGAACAGGATTCCGTTCCACATCACGCATCACCTTGAGCAGATGGTTGTCGTACTGGATCGGAAAAGATTTGAACCACCCCGGATACAGATGCCCAGTCCTGCCTGTTCTGTAGTGAGCATGCCAACACATCGTGTGCATCACCGTCAGCCGACGGAAGAACTCACTGACCTGATCTGAGGTAGTCGGGTCACACCACGCAATGCCAGTGATTCGGCAGGGCGACCATCGCAAAAATTGGCAATGGAACAATCTGCCATGTTTCATCCAGCACCCGCATGAAGGCCGAGCAGTCTTCCGGCTTCTCAAAAATCGTCAGCCGTGTGACCGCTCAATTGAGCACATGGAAGACTTCACCCGCTGGACAGTTTCGTTTCGTTCGTGGCATTACCCCGTCGTCACAAAGCCACTAATCCAAAACAATGAGACCTCTTTGGCTCTCCGATGTCCAATGCGTTTGAACTGACGGCGCAATGTTGCCCATTGGTGAACCGGAAGAAAGCTTGACGCCCGCGTATCAGCAGGATTAGCGACTATTTGTTCAGTGAATACCGAATGGCTTGCAGTTTCGTCGCAATTTGTGACGATTTCTTCAGATTGAACGTGGCGACGGGCACATCCTGTCGTAAAACGCAGGAAATGATTCCATACTTGATGTGATTGAGGGTTGTCGTGCAAAAGATTCAGGCGAAGAAAACGATCTACGACCTGCGGTTTTTCCCAATTCTGGAGAGCTCACGTGTTGAATCGCAAGCCGTAAAGTCGCGTAATAGTCTAAACTTTAACGACTGGGCTAAGATTCCTGATAGTATCACTTTGTTCGACAAGAATCGTCGAGAAAGAATGTTCATTGAAAGCGGCAAGATTGGTTTCGAAATCGATCGGAACCAGGCGATCGAGGATAGAACGCAAGAGTACAAGTCTGAGATGATGGCGGCCTATAAAGAATTCAACCCCGAGAAACTCCACAGAGTGGCATTGCGAGAGTGGTTTGCTATTTGCGGTCGATGGCTTCTCAGAGCAACAGATCTACAACAAGCTGGTCGACAGGTTTTTTCGGAAGGATTCGCTGGACATCGGATTTGGCACGCCTCCAAATGACTTGGCTTTGACGTTTGAATGGGATGCCAATCCATGGTGGTACATTCGGAAGATCGAATTGGGGGCAATGCCAAAGTCTGAGTGGCTTAAGAAGGTGAAATACTTCGAGTTGGCCTTTGACGTGAATGGCGTATCTACGCCATGGATCGCAGGTGTTGAAGACTCACTTCCAAGTAATTTCATTTTTATGGATGTGGATACGTTCTGGCTGGCAAAACCGCCCACTGGGCATCCACCGAAAAACCCCATTGATATTCAAGAATTTTTCGGTGAAATAGAAAAACGAAATCATGAAGTTGCGAAGCGAGTTCTTGGGCTTGTGACAAACTAGGTGCAAAAATGACTTTGAATACCATTGACGAGTTTGCAGACATTGAGGAACGGGAAGATTCCGATAGCACCGTTATCGACCGAAAGTATTCGGCGACAATGGCTCGCACCGTGAGTAGGTTCGATCTTAAAGAGCCAACGGAAGTGCCGTGCAAAGATGTCAAAGTTGCAAGTGAAAAGCCCATCAACACGAGTGCAATATCCAGCGGCGTTGGACGGGTCAGCGACGACAAGTCTCCTGTGGCGGCGGGTATCGTGCTCGAACAGTTTCTAGGCCAACTCAATGAAGTAGATGGTGAGGTTGCCCATATAACTCTCACGGCGGCCGACGGAGAAAAAATTTACGGCGATTGTGATGCCGCCTTGTTTCGGGAGGAGATGGTCCAGGTCGGCGGATGGTTCGACTGCACTACCGTAAAACGCGGAGAGCAAGTCACTGTGGAGATCAAGCGTCGTCAGCGAGTGTCATTGACACGTGAGATGCACGAACGAATCGATGCAGAACTCGAAGCCGATCTTGAAGGGCTGTGACTGCCATTGAAACACAAAAACGAGCCTACATTGAGGTTCATGTCCTGGGAGGCTGGGAAGACGGGGAGAGCATTGTACTGCGGTTACCCGATGGCAGTTATGGAGTCATCGACAGCTTCGTGTACAAGGACTCGTACGGAGAGGAACAGCATCCTGTAGTCGACTTCCTCGTTTCAAAAGAGGTTAAAGACCTCAGATTCCTGTGTATAACGCATCCGCATGAAGACCACGTTCGAGGTATTCTGAAGCTTTTCGAGATGTTCTCACCCAGAGAGGTGTGGTATCCGTCTATTCTGGCAGGCCCTACACTCCGGCAAGTTCTGAAGCTTATCCGAGTTCCTCTGCTGGAAGCACAAGTGCATGCCCCGAGAGACGCGGCCGAAGAATTGCATGACTTCTATGCCGCCGTTAATGCGCGACGAAAAAGTCGAAGGGCAGTCGATAGAAAGTTCCAACTGCGCACTGCGACAATGGATACCCTTCTCTACAGCAATGCAACAAAAACCACTCGTGCCAGCTTTGAAATAAGTTCCGTCGCTCCACACGGGAATGACGAATCGTCGCTCATGGATAAGATTGCGGACGCGTTCGAAGACCGTAAGTACATGAAAGACTTGGAACAACCTCAATGGAAGTTCAACGGGATTTCACTAGCCTTGATGATCAGTTGTCCCGGTTTCCGCATCCTGCTTGGCGGCGATGTAGAGAATGCCAGTTGGGAGAAAATCCATCGCGACTCTCATACGAAGAACTGGTGTGTTCGGCTGTATAAGGTAAGCCATCATGGCTCAAAAGGGGCATTCTGCCCAACACTAAAGGATGCAGTGTTTTGCAGTGATGTAGACACAGAATCGGTCGTCACGGGATACAAATGCTCCAGACTCCCTAATGACGAGACGCTTACCGAGCTGCAGTCGGCCTCAAAAAGATTAGGAATTACACATCGTATCCACTTGGGACGGTGGCAGATCGCGGCCGGAGATGAGAGTCGAGAAGCGATAGCAAATTTTTTTCACGTGCCGGTGAAGCCAGTGTCGGAAAGTCGTGAGGCATTGAACAGGATATTGAGTCAGAAGCCTCAGACGGAAATGCGAGTTTCGGGGCGGTGTTCGTACGAGTTCGACCGCAATGGAAACTTGCTCAAATCTGATGCCGTCGAGCCAGCAACTTGGATTGAGATTAAGAGCTAAGTTCGCACATGAAAATGCAAAGAGGGGGAAATGCAAAGGGGGACATTGTGCTTAACTGTCAATGTCGCATGGCTCAGTGTTGCTCGTGCAGTTGTGAAGTACTCCAGTTGGCATTCCGGAACTGGGCCAGTCGCCGATTTTGTTTGAGAGTGTTGGCAATGTTCTTGGCTTGGTGTCGTTGGTCGTTCTGACGGTTGCGTCAGTCTGTGGCGGAGCCTGTTAAAACGAATCAAAGAACGACTCAACAGCACTCTTCTCCCGCTGTGGAACGACGGGAGTTCGAGTGTCTGGCGAGTATTCGGCGGCGTAGATTTCGAGCGTCTTCAGCAGAATCTCCGATTGCCGATTCACGCCGCCGGTATGAAGGAGCAGTCGTGCTCGTGAGATCGGCATGTCGGATAGCTCGGCCTGCGCATTGATGCGTTCCGCGCCGGAGTCTGCATTGCGAGCGATCGTCGTCCACTGATTGCCTCGACGCGTCATTCGCAGGGCCGAAACGCGAGTCAGTTCCATTTATTCACGTCTGAACAAAAAACAGCAGGATCTCCTGTTCGCAGATCTGATTCGTATCTATGAAGCTAAAACCCGGTACGATCTGCGTATAATTTGATTCCAGCAGTCACGAATGTCGGCCGTGAACCAATTCTCATCTGGAGACTCAAGATTGTGCAGAGGTATCAGGCTGATTATTACTTTTCCGAGGCCCAACAGCAGCGAATGGCTGACTTGATGGCTCGATGGCGAGCAGCAAGAGATGCTGGCGGTCGTTTGTCGGCAGAAGAGCAAGCTGAACTGGAATCACTGGTTATTGCGGAATCAAGAGCGAGCGGTCAACGTGCTGAAGACGTTGCGAATGGACTCGGCCGGTGAACCATCGTTATGCCCCAAACTTGCTGCCCACTGCCAACTCTGCCCAATCGGACGCAAAAAATGTCTGATTGTTTTGGCGGGATCGAATTAAGAGACACAGGGCATTGTATTTATCGGGTAATGTAGCTGGTCCCAGTGTTCCTCGTGCAGTTGGAACTACTCCACTTGAAGTTCGTATTCCGGAACTGGTGCAGTCGCGAACCATTGTTAAAGTAGATCCTTTCTGCTGGAAAGGACTTTGCAGCTTGCTGCAACCTGCGACCAGCTCCACGTTGATTGGCTCGCAACTCATCGCCGTTGAGCAGACGTCCGCTCTTGTGGTTCGCCTTGCGGCGAAAGTCCTCCTCGGCAAGGAGGACCTACCGAAATCCGCGACTGCACCCTTCCGGAACTGGGCAGACGCTGACCTTGTTTGAGAGTGTCGCCTGTGTTCCTCTGCCTTGGTGTCTTTGGTCGTTTCTGACGGTTACGTCAATCTGTGGCAGAGCCTACTTGAATAGGTCAAAGAACGACTCAACAGCACTCTTGCCTCGCTGTGGAACGAAGGGAGCTCGAGTGTCTGGCAGGTATTCTGTGACGTGGATTTCAAGCGTCTTCAATAGGATCTCCGATTGCCGATTCGCGCCGCCGCTATGAAGGAGCAGTCGGGCTCGTAAGTGTCATGTCGGAAAGCTCGGCCTGCGCATTGATGCGTTCCGTGCCGGAATCTGCATTGCGAGCGATCGTCGTCCACTGATTGCCTCGACGCGTCAAAGGGACGCAGCGCCTTGATCTAAGCCGCGCCCTTTTTTTTGGGCCTTCACTACATCGTTACGTTACTCTTTAGCGAACATCAGTGTGTCCCGCGGTAGTGAACTGCTCCCGCCGTCAGAGCGTCGTCTGGCCGATCGCGTCGTGACGCGATCACGGATCGTTGTCACGGCTTGTCTCGTGAACTCCGTCGGCAGGTCAAGGCGGTTGTGATAGTGATTGAAAACTTTTTTGTACATCGTTCGCAGCCGGCCTCGGCTATCATCGGAGATCTGTTTGTAAACGCAGCGGCCTTCATAACTGCGATACGGTTCGTAGGGAACATCAAATCCCAAGTTGGACTTTGCCGTGTACTCGAACCCGAGCAACAGCAGGTTATCCAGCGAGGCCAAGCACGGGCGCCATCCATCTATTAATTCCGCATCGGTGAATTTGTATATTCTGTCATCGACAGGCTGGCTCAGATTCGGCTCTTATTTTCTGTGAGGAGTCTCGTGATGTCCCGTACGTATTGGTGGACGATGAGATTCGGGTTGAGGAACGCAGAAAGATGTCAACGCAAAATTGAAGGAACCGTTTATCTGGATTTTGGCTTTCCTTGCGGGCGAGTCGTGATTTCCAGGCCGAGCGATTTTGTGGCGGTGGTCGCCCACGCTTCGTCACCAAAAAGAGTGTCGCGGCTGACGCTGCGGCGGATAGCGAATTTCGGCCGTTGTGCCGGAATGCCAGCGATAGAGACTGCTCCACCGATCGGTATGAGTCAGCGTCAACCAGCCCACAATGCGTGACAGCTCACGAT
>Ga0335396_10004560_pt1 | contig 14922 bp, 14 predicted proteins | sample FRY02_FD_205743 | JGI IMG/M metagenome (GOLD analysis project Ga0335396, IMG submission 205743) | Freshwater microbial communities from Lake Fryxell liftoff mats and glacier meltwater in Antarctica - FRY-02 (spades assembly) (version 2) | ecosystem: Environmental > Aquatic > Freshwater > Ice >... | reverse complement strand
GCGGATTCCTCGAAGCCCGGAAGTGGACCAGCGCACCCGTCGCCCTCGATTTCAACATGAAGGTGAGCCAGGCCTATCAGGTCGAAGGAATCCCCCACACTGTCGTGATCGATCCCGAAGGGAAGATTGCCTGGGTCCACACCGGCTACACTCCGGAGCTGAAACGGGAGCTTTTCGAGGCCATCGCGGCGATCCTCTCACGATAGCGAAGAGAACTCTCTCGACAGATTTTCAAAATCCTCTACAATTGTTGGAACACACAAACAATACCATGACCAAATACCTGCCAGTAATCGCCATGACCCTGCTCTTTTCGTCCGCCCTTGCCCCCATGGTTCTGGCCGGCGGGACAGGCTACACCACCTACCGCGGCAACCGCAGTTGTGCGGACAGTAAATTCCAGACCCCGCGCTACAATCAGCTGCTCCCCTACCGCCACTATGAGGACCGCCGGCGCTACAATGCGGCGCCCTGCAGTGGCCAAGTGGTGCGCAGTGAGCCCTATCTGCTCAAAACCGTCGTGGTGAGCAAAAAGCGTGTTCCCCACTACACCTACGACTCCGCCGGGAATCGGCGCTGCCACCGAGTCCTAACGACCACTTACAAGGAACTCTACTCCGACGGCAGTTGCTACGTCTGGACCGAGAACGCCTGAGCGGACCGGCAAAGGTTCGTAGAATCCGTCAAGATACCTCGGGAGAGTGAGCGAACCCTTTGCCGTAGAAGGCCTGTGCGGTGAACGCCGCAAACGAGAGTATCCCGTAGGAGAGACCGAGGACCACACCGAAATCCACGAGGCCCCGCCACGGCGCAGGGAGATAGGCGACCAGCGTGACCAGGAGGACAAGTCCGAGCGTCAGCGAGATCGCGGTGATACGCGTCTTCCGTTTCGCATGGAAGTAGCCCATGCAGAAAAACGGCGCAAAAAGCACATGATTCCACCGCGGGTGATCGTGCAGGTACTTCACCCGTGCCGCCGTGCGCGGCGAGAACTTCTTCTGGAAACCCCGGTAGCCCTCGGCCACGAGCATGAAGAGGCTAAAGCCGATGAGGAAGACCCACTGCACGATCGTGAGCGGCGTGTTGAGGGCCTCGACCGCGCGTGGCGCGAGCCGGTAGACCGCGTAGCCCAGCAGGCCCACGACGCCCGAGAATCCCCAGAATGCTCCTATCGCTCCCATCAGACGCCCACTTTGGACCAGAGCCGGTCATTGTAAAGCGTCGCGAACCACATGACGGATCAGCCGGGAGACCAACTGAGAAATGCGGGCTAAAAGCTCACGCCGCCTCGGAGACGAATGGTCCGTCGGTCTCCGCGATCTCTTCTTCTTCATCGAAGAGATCGACCGAGTCGAGTGCCCGCAGGCTGGACTCGATGCTGCGCACGAGAGCCTCGAGTGCATCGAGCCCGGCGTCAATCTGGTCGATGCGATCACTGACCTGATCGCCGAGGATCTCGCGCATCGTTAGCACGCGAACTTCCATGGGGAGAGTGACTTCGGCCCCTTCGTGGGAATCCTCTTCGACTGGCTCTTCCATTGCGACCTCGGCGGCAACAGTTTCCTCAAACACAGATTCCACCTCGACAACCTCGACAACCTCGACAACCTCGACAACCTCGACAGCCTCGACGACCTCGACAACCTCGACAACCTCGACAACCTCGACAACCTCGACAACCTCGACAACCTCGACAACCTCGACAACCTCGACGACCTCGACGACCGAAAGCGCCTCGGCCTGCACGAGCACCGCGACTTCCTCGACGAGAGTCTCGTCTTCCGAAACAGGCTCGTCGATGTCCTCGCCGGACTCCGTCGCGACCTCGGCTTCCGCCTCTTCGGGCGCGTAGATGACAGGCTCGCTGCGGCCCGCCGGGGACGAGCGCATCAGCATCGCGAGACCGGCGGCAGCCTCTTGCAGTTCGTCAAAGTAGTCGCTCTCGCGCTTTTTCGCTTCCCCCGTGCCCTCGTCACCGGACACCGCAGGCGTGACGCGATCGATCTTGATTTCCGGCCCGATCTTTCTCCCGCCGCGGGGCAGGTCGATCTTTCCCGTCTCGTTCTCGATCGGGCGGGCGGCGGAGATCGTATCGTAGGGGAACATCAGCTCCACCGGCGAGTGGTGGAGAGATTTCTCTCTGGAGCGCGACGCGAACCTCGCGTAAAGCATGGCCGCCGCGAGAAGCAATAAAGCGGCAATGAGAATCAAATAAGCCCAGGTGTTCATAATCGATAATGGATCATCAGGAAATCCTAGATACTTTCAACTCCAAATTATCATCTTTTTGAAGTTTTTTCCATAATTTCCTGTATTTCCCTTCTCTTGCCGAAAAGGCGATCAGGGGCGTTATTGTCTGCCTCCCCACCCCGATGAGCATTTACGACCGCGACTACATCCGAGAAAGAGACTCCCGCCCCCGTGGCGGCGGACCTTCGACTTGGAGCGTGGTGATCTGGCTGCTCGTGATCAACGTGAGCGTCTTTGTCCTGAACAACATTCTCTTCCACGACCCCAACCGGGACCTCTTCGGCCTCTCGATTCATGCGCTGGAGGCCTTCCGGCTCTGGACCCCGCTGACCTATCAGTTCGTCCACGCCAGCCCTTGGCACCTCCTCGGGAACATGCTGGGACTCTTTTTCCTCGGTCGCATGCTGCTCGAGATGACGAGTCCTCGCCAAGTCGTGCGCCTCTACCTCCTCGGCGGGCTGGGCGGCGGGCTCCTGCAACTGCTCTACAATGGCCTCTCCGGCTCCGATAATCCCACGATCGGCGCCTCGGCCTCGGTCCTCGCCATCGTCATCGCGGTGGCCACGCTGATCCCGCACCGCAGCATCACGATGCTCCTTTTCTTCATCATCCCGGTCACTCTGAAGATGAAGCAGATCGCCTATCTCATCATCGCGGTCAATGTGCTCACCTTCCTCTTCACAATGGGTGCCCCAGCGGCCGGGGACGGAGACAGAGTCGCGGTGATGGCGCACTTCGGCGGCATCCTGGTCGGTTGGGCCTTTGTCCGATACGGTTTTCACCACTCGAAAAAGCCCACCCGCACTGCCCGCACTGCCCGCAAAAGCCCGGCGAAAAAAAAGAAGGACCGCTTCGGCATTCGCGTGATCCGCGACGATGAGGGGGACGAGTCCGCGCCCGCTCGCGAGGACGCTGCCTCTGCCCGCGACCCGCGCGCGCCCTTCGTCACGAGCGACGTCGATGCCATCCTCGACAAGATCAACGCGCACGGTTTCCAGAGTCTCTCTGACGCCGAGCGCCGAGTCCTCGAGCAGAGCAGCCGCAAACTCTCCGACCGTATCGACCGCAACACCTGATCGACCGCAACACCTGATCGACCGCCCCCGCGCCCACCCGCCCGATTTTGAACGAGAGCCGCCCCATCCAGGAATCCTCCGCCCGTGCCGCCTACTTCCGCCGACTGCGGGGACTCGCGCGCATCGGGGGCTTCGCCGGCTTCTTTTTTGCCGTCTACCTTTCCAGTCGCCTCGGCGTGGAAATGGCCCGTAACCGATTGCCTGACAAGGGCAAAGCAGATCCGAATTTCGAAGACAACTCACCCCTCACGGTCGGTCAATCAGGCGACCCCATCTATCTCGCGCAGTCGCCGGATACCCTACGCTCCTTTTTCACGAGCCACCCCACTCCCGGGGAAAGGGCGAGCGCCAACCTCAGCGGACTTGGGATACGGCGGCTCCAGGACTCGGTGGAAATGACGACCCTGCGCGCCGAGGCCGACGCCGTCGAGGTAAAGGTCTCGTCCGGGGCCATCGCCGGCGCGGTCTATTGGATCCACTACACCCAGCTCCCCGATCCCTCGGCCTTTGATCCCATCATCTCCCCTCTGCCGACAGAGGGGACCAACTGACGCCGAAGACCGGGGCTCTGGAGCGGAAAACGCATTTTTCTGCTTTTTTCATTTGTTCGGGAGGCTTAACTACCTAAGCTGTTGCCTATGCTACAACTGGCAGTCCTCGGGAGCGGCAGCTCGGGCAACAGCGCCCTCGTCTGTCACGGAGACACCCGCATCCTCATCGATGCGGGGCTCTCGGCGCGCCAGCTCTGCGCCCGTCTTCTCGAGGTCGGGGTCGATCCCGACAGCCTCACCGCGATCGTCCTGACCCACGAGCACGGCGACCACACCCGCGGCATCGACGTCTTTTGCCGCCAGCGCCGCCTCCCCGTCTACGCCACGACCCACACCTGCGCGGTCGTGCGCGAGGGCATCAAGTCGGGGGTGACGTGGAGACAGTTCGAGGCGGGCAATGCCTTCCAGATCGACGGGATAAAAATCGATTCCTTTTCCGTGCCGCACGATGCGATCGACCCGGTCGGTTTCCTCTTCCAGTGCGGGCACAGCAGTCTCGGGGTCCTCAGCGATGTCGGCCACGTCACCCGCATGATCATTGACCGGCTCAAAGGCGTCGACACCCTCTTCACCGAGTCCAACTACGACGACGTCCTCCTCCAGAACGACACGAAGCGGCCCTGGGCGACGAAGCAGCGAATCAGCAACCGCCACGGCCATCTCTCCAACGAACAGACTGCCGAGCTCGTCAGTGAGATCGCCGGTCCCAGTCTCACCCGCATCGTCCTCGGTCACCTCAGTAGCGACTGCAATACACCCGAACTCGCCGCCGGGGTCATCGCGACGCGGCTCCGCGAGCGGGGGCACACCGGCGTCACCGTCGAGTGTGCCGGCCGCGACGCACCCCTGCCCCTCGTCCCCGTCGTGCGAGAAGCCATTTACAGGGCCCGCTTTTCCGAAGAAATTCCTGCCAAAAGCGCCCGTGTGTGCGAACCTAGCGGCGTAGCGGCCAATTCGCCCGCCTCCTTGGCTCCGGAGTGGAATCAGACGGAATGGGCGTTCTGAAAAGGGCCGCTTCTCACCCCCGCCCACTCCCACTCAGCCCATCGCCCACTGCCCCACACGATGACCGTGTTAAAACCGTCTTTTGAGGAATTTTCATCCCTCGCCGCGTCCGGGAATCTCATCCCGGTCTGGACCGAACTCGCCGCCGACTACGAGACGCCCGTGTCCGTCTTTCAGAAGCTTAGCGAGGGGCAGCACACCCCCAGCTTCCTCCTCGAATCCGCTGAGAACAGTGAGCAAATCGGCCGCTACTCCTTCCTCGGGACCAACCCCCGTCTCGAGATCCGAGCCCACGGCCGCACCCTCTCCCTTCGCGATCAGGGAAAAGGCGAGTTCGTCGTCAGAGAACTGCCGGCCTCCGAAGGCGACCCGCTGCACGAACTGGAGCGCCTCATGGCCCGCTTCAAGCCCGTCGCGGTCGACGGCCTACCCGTCTTCGCCGGCGGTGCGGTCGGCTTCATCGGCTACGACATGGTCCGCTTCTTCGAGCCCAGCGTCCCCGGTCCGCCTGATGACGGACTCGGGCTGCCCGACATGGCTTTTGTCATCACCGACACGCTCCTGATCTTCGACCACCGCTTCCGCAAGCTCCAGGTCGTCGCGAACATCTGTCTCGACGACTACCCCGACCTCGCGAGCGGCTACCACGCCGCCCGCGAGCGGATCGACGCCATCATCGAAGCCCTCCGCAAGCCCCGCACCGTCGCGCCTTTCTCCCTCATGACGAATCCGCCCGAGGCGGAGATCCGCAGCAACACGACCCGCGAGGAATACGAGGGCATGGTCCTGCAGGCCAAGGAATACATCCTCGCCGGCGACATCTTCCAGGTCGTGCCCTCGCAGCGTTTTGAAAACGACTACACCGGACGCCCCATCGACCTCTACCGGGCGCTGCGGCATGTCAATCCGTCGCCCTACATGTTCTGTCTCCAGTTCGGTGACGAATTCGCCCTCGTCGGCAGTTCCCCCGAAGTCCACGTCCAGGCGATCGACAAGCACATCAAGATCCGGCCCATCGCCGGGACCCGCTGGCGCGGAAAAACGCAGGAAGAGGACGACGCCCTCGCCGCCGAACTGCTTGCCGATCCGAAAGAACGGGCCGAGCACGTCATGCTCATCGACCTCGCCCGCAACGACGTCGGTCGGGTCGCCGAATACACCTCGGTCCAGGTGAGCGAGTTCATGATCGTGGAGCGCTACAGCCACGTCATGCACATCGTCTCGAATGTCGTCGGTCGGCTCCGCGAAGATCTCACCGCCTACGACGTGATGCGAGCCACCTTCCCCGCCGGGACCGTCAGCGGCAGTCCCAAGGTCCGCGCCATGCAGATCATCAACGAGCTTGAAAAATCCAAGCGCGGCGCCTACGCCGGAGCCGTCGGCTATTTCGGCTTCGACGGGAATCACGACAGTTGCATCGCCCTGCGCACCGTCGTGCTCAAGGATGGCAAAGCCTACGTCCAGGCCGGTGCCGGCGTCGTCGCCGATTCCGTCCCGGCGAACGAATACGAAGAGACAGTGAACAAAGCCAAGGGCATGATGCGCGCGATCGAGCGGGCGAAGCTGCTCGAGTGAGGAAGAACGCCGCAGCGGAACGGGCTCTGAGACATTCTCGGTGAATCTGCCGAATTTTTCAAAAAAGTGGAAATCCTCCGCGTCGTAGCGGCTATGCCCTTGTATGAAGCTCCTTTCTCTCCTTTTTGCGCCCGCTTTCCCGGGGTGGGCTGCGGTCTTGTCCGTCGATGATCTCGACCTCATCCCGCTGGATGCGAATGGCAGGTCTCTTCCGGGGAACGGCGAGAGAGATCGTTCCCGCTCCGGCGACGGTCGCGGCGTCCGCCTTGGCCCGGGCTTCCCGATCCGCCCCCTCCTGTGGCGGATAACTCCGCTTTGAAACAAAGCATCACAAGGAAAATCGCTAGGCTGAAGAAAGCGATCAAGAAGGCCAAAAACCGCGGGTTCATATCCGTCCCCTCCCGCAGACCACAGGTCAGTCCGGGGCAAAAGTCCGGAGAAATGACGCAGGACGCGATTCTCCGCTCGTCTTTCCCTTCGCCACGCGACAGAATCGCAGTGCAATGAAAGTCCCCTGCTCACCGATTCTGGCCCTCTCTTTTGCTCTGACTGGTGCGTCACCTGCAGAGGAGGCATCGGGAAGCATCGCCCCCGGAACCGCCTGGGAGACACCGTTCTACGAAGTCGATTCCGGCGTCGCCGGCCCCGTCTTTCTTCTCACTGGCGGAGTCCATGGCGACGAACCGGCAGGCACCGCCGCTGCGGAGCAGATCCGTCACTGGCCCTTGAAAAAGGGAAAGCTGATCGTCGTGCCCCGGGTCAATCAGCTCGCGCTCGAGGCAAAGATGCGCCGACTTCCGGGCCTCATGGGGGAAGCCGGTGATCTCAACCGCCATTTCCCGAAGACCGCCGGCCCCGAAGAGACCGCATCCCCGCTCGCCGCCGCCCTCTGGGATTTCGCCAAAAAAGTCCAACCCGACTGGCATATCGATCTGCATGAAGGCGAGGCCATTCATCGCGAGGACTCCAGCTCCGTCGGCTCCTCCATCATTTTCGAGTCGGGCGAACCGGATGACCTTTTCTTTACCCACGCCCTCGCCGCCGTCAATGCCTCCATCGACGATCCGGAGCACCTCTTTGTCGCCTTGTCCCGAAGCGGTCCCGCCGACGGCAGTTTCGCCCGGGCCACCCGCGAGAGACTCGGGGCGACCACCGCTATCTTCGAAACGACTTCCTCTGCCTACCTGCCTGCGATTCGCGTGCGCCAGCACCGGCTCATGATCCACCGCATCCTGACCAATCTCGACATGATCGGGATCGGACCCGACGACCTGATTTTTGAAAGGGAAGACGATTCCCGCATCGCTGTCGCCATCTATGTCGGCCCCGGCGTCTTCGGCTCCGGACCGGACGAGCTGACCGGCATGCTCGCCCGTCACTCCGATCAGTTTCAGGGCAGAATCATCGGTCCCGGCGAAGTGAAAAGCGCTTCCCTCGACCAGTTCGACGTCGTCATCTTCCCCGGCGGCAGCGGAAGCAAACAGGCTGAAGGCCTCGGCGAAAAGGGTCGGGAAGTGGTCAGGGACTTCATCGCTGACGGTGGCGGCTACCTCGGCATCTGCGGCGGATGCTACCTCGCCTGCGAGAATTTTTCCTGGTCGCTCAAAGTCCTCGACGCCCGCACCAAATCATCGAAATGGCGGCGCGGCATCACCGACCTCGAACTCCACTTCGACGAGAGCGCCCTCTCCGCCCTCGGCCTGGAATCATCCCACGCTGTCGTTCGCTACGCCAACGGCCCCGTCATGGAAGCGGCCCATTCCCCCGACATCCCCGACTTCTCGACCCTCGCCGTTTTCAAAACCGAAACCGCCGAAAACGGAACCCCGGCGGGCATTCAGATTGACTCTCCCGCCATTCTCACCGGAACCTTCGGCGACGGCCGCGTCGTCGGCATCAGCCCCCACCCGGAACAAAGCGATTCCCTCAGAAAGATCGTCCCGAAACTCATCGAATGGTCCGCCGGCCGCGACCTGACCGGGTTGAGTCGATGACCTGACCCTCTTGAATTCAAGATACCTCGGCCCAATCGGCTCACCGGGACGGTTCGCTCTACCGTCGTTTCTCCATTCGTGAATTTCGTTCCCTTCGTGGTTCCCTTTGCCGTCTTGTCGGGGCGGCAAGGGAGACAAGCTTGCGCAAGGTAGGGGAGCTCGGCCCGAGCGACCGATTGGGCGCGCAAGGCACCCTGATTATCCAAACCGAGCGGGGACTGAGGCAACATCTGCCCAAGGAAAGCACGGTATTTCACGGAAAACCCGGCTCGTCCGTCCTGAAAATCTGAGTCCATCTGAGTCCATCTGAGTCCCCATGTCTCAGGGCTCATTTCGCCCGCGAATCGCTTTGGCAATAGTCGGCGTCCTCTGCAAACGGGGTGAATGTTATTTGGGGAATTGGTTTCCTATCATCTAAGACTGTTCGATGACCTCCATCCCGATCACGGCATCGCTGCGATGCTTTTTGTCTCAACTGTCATCCACCGCTTCCTCGACGATCTCGTAATTGGCATCACCGAGGAGTTTCTATCCGCCCAACTGGAAGTATATGACGAGATGTGGCGGCGGCGGCTCCGGAAATCGAGGGACAATCCGCTGCCCGAAGAGTAGTAGCGAGCAGAAAGGAGCCGAAACCGCACTCTTCGCATCTCTTGCAATCATCTGAACCTCAATTGATTGCAGCGATACTCAAACGTGTACTCGAAAGATCTACGAAAGTCCTGAAAATATATGTTTACTTTTTTTCAAGGTTTCTTAAGAATTTGTGCGAGATTCGATCCTACGCCGCCCGTGGCGACGCATGGCAAGATAGCCCCTCAACCAACCAATCAATGCGTCATGAACACCACTTATTCGACCTCTCAGCATCCGCGCTCGCGTAACCCGATTAAGCACTTCTTTTTCTGGCTCTCGGGTGCCGGAGCCGACACCCTCGAACAGTGTCCGGGATGGGAGCAGCGCAAATACGTTGCCTTCGGAGCGACTGTGCTCGTCCCCACCGTCTTCGCCTTCATTGCCTGCGGATACGCCCTTTCCACGCTGACCGACAACTGGAACATCATCGTCCCGATCGCCCTTGCCTGGGGCCTCATCATTATGACGATCGACCGGGCGCTTCTCTCGATCTACCGTTCCTACCAGAAGTTTCATCGCAAGATCAGCCAGTTCTTCCTCCGTATCGTCGTGGCGGGACTCATGGGAGTGACGATTTCCCATCCGCTCACCCTTCTCCTCTTTAATGACACGATCACCAGTGTCGTCGAGGGCGATCGCCAGACAGAGATCGAGGCCGTTCGTGTCGCAGCCAACACCGAAAAGGCCACCGTCGAGGCAAAAATCGCCGGGCTCGAGACCCAGATCGCCGAGCAGCGGGCCAGCTTTGAGAAGACCTTCTCGGCCGAGTTTCTCGTGGAGGATTCCTCCGCCGGCCTCGCCGATCCTCTTACGGATCTCGACGATGAGCTGCGCGCCCAGATGACTTCGCGCATCACCGCCGAAACCGCCGTCTATGTGACCAAGATCGACGCAGTGGATAAGGAGTTCACCGAGATGCAGTCGAAATACGCTACGCTCCAGACTGAGCTCGACACCTGGCAGAAAGAGTTCGAGCGTGAAGTCAACGGCCAGCGCAGCGGAATCGTCGGACTCGGCCCCCGCGCCAAGAGTATCCAGGCCGACCAGCTCGCCTGGCGCCGTGACGAAGCGAAACGCATGAGCGAAACGCTCTCCTATCTCACTGAGCAGCGCAATGATCTCGCCGCCCGCGTCAAAGATACCGAAGAGGGCATCAAGGGCGAATTTGTCGGTCTCGCCGCCGCAAAAGCCGAGCGACTCAAGGGGGAACGTGACCGCGTCGCGGACCTTAAGCGCCAAGTCCAGCAGTCGCAGGCGGACCAGTTCGTCGGCCAGCAGAACACGATTCGATCAACCATCACTGCCCAGATCGACACCCGTCTCGCCGAACTCACCCGCCTCCAGGGTGAGATCGCCGCGATCGGCCAGCAGGAGCAGGGGCGCATCGCCGACATCGCAGCCGAACCCCGCCGCGACATCCTCACCCAGACGCTTGCTCTCCACAGCCTCTTTGATCAGAACACCGAAGGCGGTCAGTTCGCGCTTATCGCCTACTTCGTCCTCGCCAGTCTCTTCATGCTGATCGACACGATCCCTCTGGTGGTGAAGTTCTTCTCACAGCCCGGGCCCTACGACGCCCTCGTGGATCGGGAAGAAGTCCGCTACGCCCGCGAGCGTCAAGCCTGGCTAAAGAGCTACAACCAATACATGGACGATCTCTCCGACGGTCGACTCCTCCATCTTACCCAGAACAAGCCGCTCGAGCGCGCCGTCATCGATGGGATCGACAGCTCCCGTGCGGCGAAGGCCTTCATGGAAAACCTCCTCGATCTCGAGACCGCCTTCGAAGAGCGCATCGAGCAGGAGAAGACCCGCCTCACCGACGAGAAGGACGTCCGCACGAAGAATCGGGCAAAGCGTCTCGAGCGCTTTGCCGAGACCTTCTACGACGATCTCAACAACCGTATGGAGACTTTCTTCGACCGCGACGCCGCCCGCGCCGCTGCTAGGAGTGTGGCTTAGTGCCTAGTGCTTAGTGTTTCAGGAGAGGACTCCACGGGAGAGGCGGGGTTCTGGACGGATTGTCTTGGTCACATCCCTAGCCCGACTTGCGGTGTCGTAAATGCGCCTTCGCTGACCCGGACTTGGGGCGCTTGGCCCTGGTGCAGGAGCACCTCGATGATGTCAAAGCGGAAGAGCACTTCGGGATGGTTGAGCTCGCGCAGCCACGCATTCGCCCCGCGGATGATGAGCTTGCGCTTCGCCCGGTCGACCGCCCTGGCCGGTCCGCCGAACTCGCCGCGGCTCCTTGTTTTCACCTCACCGAAGACGAGGATCTCTCCGTCGCGGTAGATGATATCCACCTCTCCCCCGCCCTTCGGTTTGAAATTACGATAGAGGACCTTTTTCCCGATGCTCCAGAGGTGCTTGCCGGCGAGACGCTCCCCGGTGATCCCGATGTAGGCATTCCACTCTCCCGGGGTCATGCTGTCGCGATCAGGGAGGACGGGGATGCGATCGAGCTCCCGGTCGATGTAGCGAAAATAGGTCTGATAGAGTATTCTCAAGTGAAATCGAGTTCCAGCTGGGAAACAGGGGCGAAGCTGCGCCGGTGAATCGGACAAGGGCCATGCCGACGCAGGGCAGCGAGGTGCTGAGCGGTGCCGTAGCCCTTGTGCCGTTCGAAACCATACTCCGGATAGCGGCTCGCATACTCGACCATGAGCCGGTCACGGTGGACTTTGGCGATGATACTTGCCGCAGCGATGGACAGACTGAGCGAGTCCCCCTTTACGAGGGCGCGGTGCTCGCCTGGAAAGTCGCGCACCGGGCGGCCGTCGATGAGCGCGATATCGGCCGTGCGGGCGAGTTGTTTGAAAGCAGCCCCCATCGCCCGCCAGGTCGCCCGCAGGATGTTGATGCGGTCGATCTCTTCAGGCTCGACAGAGGCGGCGGACCAGTGGACCCTATCATCGGCGAGGAGCTCGGCGTAGAGGACTTCGCGCTGCTTTACGGTGAGTTTCTTGGAATCGTTGAGGACACTGTGGCGGTAGTCATCAGGCAACACCACCGCGCCCGCCGTGACCGGACCCGCGAGCGGCCCGCGCCCCGCTTCGTCGATACCCGCGATGATGACGAAGCCCTCGCTGCGGAGTTGGCTCTCGTGAAAAAGGTCAGGCATGGGTCGGTCGGGCCGGGTTCTGCGACTACTGCGCGTTCACACAATCGATCAACTGCCGGAATCGCCCTGACAAGCCCCTTTTTTTCGTGCAGATGAGACGCGGTAGATCTTTCAAATGCGGATCGTCGGCTTCCTGCGGCAGGGCCTCGCAGGTGTGATAGGCCCCCTCTTCGATCAGATCGACGAACTCTTCATTGAGTTTCCCGAGCAGCTCAGGCGTCACCGGCCTCTGGAGGCGCATCACGAGTCGTTTCCCGACGTATCGGTAGCTGTGGAAGTTGCGGTAGAAACCCGCGATCTCCTCGACCGCCTCGTCGAGGTCGTCGGTGACTTTGAAAAGGTGGAAGTCGTCCTCCGAGATCAGGCCGAGGCGGAAAAGGTGGTCTTTCACAAAGCGGAACCAGGTCTTCCAGTAGGTCCCGCCTTTCGCGTCGATCAGGACGATGGGCACGACCTGAGCCTTGCCGGTCTGGATCAGGGTCAACACCTCGAAGAGCTCGTCCATCGTCCCGAATCCACCGGGGAAAGCGGCGATGGCGTCGCTTTCCTTCACGAAGGCGAGCTTGCGGGTGAAGAAATAGTTGAAGTTGATCAGCTTTTCATCTCCCTGGATGGTCGGGTTCGCCCCCTGCTCGAAGGGCAGCTTGATGTTCAGGCCGAAGCTACCGTCGCGACCCGAGCCTTCCTGCGCGGCCTCCATGATCCCCGGTCCGGCTCCGGTGATGGACATGAAGCCCGCCTCGCGCATTTTCTTTGCAAAGGCGACTGCGGCCTGAAACTCGGGCTCGGCCGGTTTTGTCCTCGCACTCCCGAAGATCGAGAGTTTGCGCTCGTCCTCGTAGGGTCCGAAGACGAGGCTCGACCGCCGCATCTCCTTGAGGGCGCGGCTGTAAAGTTTCATGTCGCCCTGGCCGATGCCCTCGCGTCCCATCTTCAGCGCCGAGATGATCATCTCGCGTACGAGCGGACAGGCGGGGCCGCTGCACCAGTCCTCGACGAGCCCCTTGATGCGGTCGTCAACCAGCTGGTCTCCCGTGCTCGCGGGTGTTCCAGGCAATCCCATGTTGGCTCCGCCGGTGAAATCACGGGGGTCCTTGCGTAGGTGGGCGGGTTTGTTCATAACCCCCGAGGCTAAGACAAGAATCCCCGTTCCTCAATCCTTGAAACCGATTTCGCGTTCTTCCGCCGCCGCCGGAAGGCCGTAAATTAGACGAATTTCCCCTTTCACGGGTCGCTTTTACGATGCTTATTCACCGCCCCATGTCCATCCCACTTGACGACGTCCGTATCGCCAGCACCCGCCAGCTCATCGCCCCCACCATCCTGATGGAGGAAGTCCCGGTATCTCCGGAGGCGGAGAGCACCGTGGCAAAGGCACGTCGGGAGATCGCCGACATCCTTGCCGGGCGCGACAATCGGCTCCTCGCCATCGTCGGCCCCTGCTCCATTCACGACCCGAAGGCGGCTCTCGACTACGCCGATCACCTCGTGAAACTGGCGGCCGAGGTGGCGGACGACGTCCTCGTCATCATGCGGGTCTATTTTGAAAAACCGCGCACCACGGTCGGCTGGAAGGGGCTCATCAACGATCCCCATCTCGACGAGTCCTACGACATCAACGAAGGCCTCACGATCGCCCGCAAGCTCCTCCTGCAGATCGCCGAGAAAGGAATGGCGGCCGGGACCGAGTTTCTCGACACGATCAGTCCTCAGTTTTACGCCGACCTCATTAGCTGGGGCGCGATCGGGGCCCGCACCACCGAATGCCAGCTCCACCGCGAACTCGCCTCGGGTCTCAGCATGCCGGTGGGATTCAAAAACGGCACCAGCGGCAACTTCCAGATCGCGATCGATGCGATCCAGGCGGCGGAGCAACCCCACCGCTTTCTCTCCGTGACGAAGTCGGGTGACAGCGCGATCATCTCGACACGGGGCAACGAGACCTGCCACATCATTCTGCGTGGCGGCAGCGTCACGGGGACAAACTACGATCACGAAAGCATCCGCGAAGTCCGCAAAGCCCTCGAGGCAATGGGGCTCGAGCCAGCCATCATGGTCGATTGCAGCCACGCCAACAGCGAAAAGGATTTCCGCAATCAGCCCAAAGTGAGTGCAGTTCTCGGCGCCCAGATCGCCGGGGGAGATTCCTCCATTCGTGCCGTCATGATCGAGAGCCACCTCAAGGAAGGAGCCCAGAAGCTCCTCCCCGATCTCGACAAGCTCGAATACGGCCTCAGCGTGACCGACTCCTGTGTCGGCTGGGAAACGACCGTGGAAATGGTCAAAGATCTGGCGACGGCGGTGCGCAAACGCCGTGCAACGTTTTTGGCGTGAGATGTCTGAACCAAGGCTCACTCGTTCACCTCGAAATACAAAATCGTCGCCGTGTTCCCCTGGCTCTCCGGATTCTTCTCTTCCGCAACGCGGATCGCGGCGGTGTGGTAGGACTTCGTAAGGCCATCGGCGAGGATGACGCTGCGGGGGTAGTTGAGCCCTTTGCTGTAGGCGTGAAAGAGGTCCACCTTTTTCCAATCTCCGCCATCGATGCTCACTTCGAGGATGCCCGAATCGGGACCCGCGAGGACGAAGGCACCGAGCATCGTGCCTGAAAAGGTGTGGTAAAGGTAGTCCCCCGCCCCGTCGGATCGCAGCGCTTTGTAGACAGTGTAGTCGCCCCGGATACTCCCCAACGGCAGCAGCGCGGTCGAGACCGT
>Ga0335396_10004555_pt1 | contig 14950 bp, 10 predicted proteins | sample FRY02_FD_205743 | JGI IMG/M metagenome (GOLD analysis project Ga0335396, IMG submission 205743) | Freshwater microbial communities from Lake Fryxell liftoff mats and glacier meltwater in Antarctica - FRY-02 (spades assembly) (version 2) | ecosystem: Environmental > Aquatic > Freshwater > Ice >... | reverse complement strand
ATTGATGGATTGATGGATTGATGGATTTCATATACTGTTGGGCGGATTTTTTCCGCATGTTGATCGTTTAACTATGTTTTGATTAAAACGTCAATAAAAATATTTTACCTCTATTTAAAAGTGAACCTCCGATTCCGCGAACTGCCCATCCTCATCGCGCTGCTCGCGATTGGCGCTTTTTTTGCGCTCAATGAGCCAGCGTTCCTCGGCGCGCGGAATTTGTCCATGCTCGCCACGGAGCTGTCGATCACTGCCACGCTGGCGATGGGCATGCTGCTGGTCCTGCTGCCGGGACACATTGATTTGTCGGCGGGCAGCGGCGTGGGATTGCTCGGCGGTATCGCGAGCGTGCTGGTGTTTCATCATCAATTACCCGCGCCTGCCGCGCTCGGTTTGGGGTTGTTGTGCGGCGTGCTGATCTGGATGGCGATGGGCGCGTTCATCGTGTACGAGCGTATGCCGGCTTTCATCGTCACGCTGGGCGCGCTGTTGATCTTCAAAGGGCTGTTCTGGTTGGTGATTGACAATTCCACCGTCCCCGTGGCACCCGGCGGCCAGAGCAATCTCTACTCGCTGCTGACCACCTACTATCTGCCCGCGCGGTTTGGCTGGCTGCTGGCTGCCGTGCTGGTGCTGACGTTGGTCTTCACCTCCCTCAGCGCCCGCAAACGTCGTGTGGCGCACGGCTTCGCGGTGGACAGCAAGGAGATGATGTTCATGCGCCTGTTCATTACCGCGCAGGCCGTCGCGCTGTTTGTGCTCGTCACCGGGCAGTTTCGCGGCATCCCGCTGCCCTCGCTCATTCTCGGCTGCGTGACGATGATCGTGTATGCCGTCACGCAGCACACCGCGCTCGGACGGCATTTGTATGCCATCGGCGGCAACACCGAGGCCGCGTTCGTCTCCGGTGTGCCGATGAAACGTACGGTGATCGCCGCTTACAGCGGCATGGGGGCGATTGTGGCGATCACCGGCTTCATGCAGACCGCCTATGCCGGATCATCCACGACGACGGTTGGTGATTTGATGGAACTCGACGCCGTCGCCGCCTGCGTGATCGGCGGCGTGAGCCTGCGTGGAGGTCGTGGCACGGTGCTGGGTGTGCTGCTCGGCGCATTGATCATCGCCTGCCTTTTAAACGGCATGACGCTCATGTCCGTGCCGCCTGAGCGCAAATTTATCGCCCGCGGCGTGGTGCTGATTCTCGCTGTTTGGATGGACATGCGGCTGACAAGCAGGCAATGACGAATGGAACAGCTTAGTGTCATGAAAATAGGGAGACATATCCGCATTTCAGGCATCTACTTGCTGCTTTGGGTTTTGGCCCTGGCAACAATGACGTTTTCCAAACGCCAGCCGCAGCTACTACAACAGCTTGAATAGCAGAAGATGAGGAAGTACTCGTCCTCCCACGATGCTCCATCACATCTCTTTCGCTGTCACCGATCTTGCGAGATCAGCCGTCTTTTATGACGCGGTGCTCGCGACGCTGGGGTACGGTCGGGTGTGGGAGGATGCGACGTTTGTGGGTTATGGGATGCAACCGGGTGAGGACGTGTTCGCGTTGAAGCTGCGGCCGGAAAATCAAGGGGTGCCGGGTCATGGGTTTCATGTGGCCTTTGCCGCGCCGTCGCGGGAGGCGTTGCGGCGGTTTCATGCGGCCGCGCTGGCGCATGGCGGCATGGACAATGGCGGCACGGGGCTGCACGGGGCTGCACCCGGAATACGGGCCGGATTACTGCGCGGCCTTTGTGTTCGATCCTGATGGCTACCGAATCGAGGCGGTCAGAATTGGGCCTGCGTGATGGTTTACCCCGCACTTCGCAAGTCTCAGAAGCCGGGTTCGCCTTCGTCGCTGTGGGTGATGGCGACGGGTTTGTAGCCGCCACGGGATTTGAACCAGAAGAACATGCCGAGATAGCAGATAAGCATGAAGGTGGGGAGGATGGCGATGGTGGTGAAGACGCTGCGCTTGCTGGCGGCCTGCACGGTTTCGAGTTCCTTGGCCTGGGGGGCTGGCAGGGCTTTGATTTTCGCCTGATCGAGCGTGGGGGCGCTGCCGAAGATGCCGGGCTTGGACTCGCCTTTGACCTGGGCGTAGAGGGCGCTGTGTTCGGTGACGGCGAGGCGCTGGCCCATGTCGAGGTCCTGCTTGTAGCCGATGTAGGGACTGCCGAGGACGCCGAGGAAGAGCACGCCGACGGCGGAGACGCCGTTCAGGGTGAGAGCGCCGCCTTTGGGGAACTGCTCGGAGGTGATGCCGAGGGTGGTGCTCCAGAGGAAGGTCTTGCCGAGGGCATAGACAGTAGCGGCACCGAGAATGCTCCAACCGGTGGCGTTGGAGAGGAAGATGAGTCCCATGATGGCGACGGCCGCGCTGATGACGAGCAGGCCGATGGGGGAGAATTTGTGGACGATGGGGCCGGCGTAGAAGCGCAGAACCGTCATGATGACGGAGACATAGACGAAGACCTTGGTGCCAAAATCGGTGACATCGGGGCCGCTGAGTTTGAGGAGTTCGGGCATCCAGCCGTCGGTGCCGAGTTCGGTGGTGGCGAGAGGGCCGATGGTGATGAGGACAATGATGAAGAGCCAGTTGCCCAGAGACTGAGTGTAGGCCCCGGCGGCGATGCCGACGCCGAGGCCGACGAGGAGGGAGGTGGTGAGAGACGCCTCATGGCCGAGCATCTGCATGACGGCGAAATAGACGAGCGAGCCGATGATGAAGAAGCCGACGGCACCGACTTCCTTCAGCATATCACGGTAGCTGACGCCAGCGGCGACGCGTTCATTGATCGGGAAGGTGCGTGGCAGGATGAGAAAGGCGTAGAGTACGACCGGGATGAAGCAGAGGGCGAAGCGGAACTGCCACACTGCATCGAAAAAGAGCTTGGTGTCGGGCAGCAGGGCGCAGAACAGAGCGCCGAGGGCGAGACCGGCAGGCCAGCCGGCGTGGAGGATGTTCAGCCACTTCGATTTGTTCTTGCTGAAGAGCGTGGCGACGACGGGATTGATGAAGGATTCCACGGTGCCGTTTGCCACCGCGACGAGGAGGGTGCTCCAGTAAAAGTCCTCGAAGCCGGAGGCCCGTAGCGTGAGCACCAGCGAGACGATGTGGCAGATGATGGCGAACAACGCGACGGTCTTGTAGCCGATGCGGTCGATGATGAAGCTGAAGAAGATGATGCTCAGGGCGAAGGGCCACATGCCGGCGCCGTTGATGGCACCTTTCTGCGACTCGGAGAGGTTAAAGCTGTCCTGCAGCATGCCGATCGTCGAGGCACGCACGCCAAAGACGAAGGAGGTGGCGACGAGGGCGATGAAGCAGGCCCAGAAGAGTTTCATGTCGGCTTTGCCGGAGGAGGTCTGAGTCATGGGGCGGGTCGGATTTAAAATGAGGGGCGATTCCAGCAAATGCGGGCGGGAAGCGCAATGTCTTTTTCCCAAATCGCACCTCTAGGCAGCCGACCTGCGGCTTGACGTTGCGGGTGTGGGGCCGCATGTTCGCAGTGTTTGCCGGGCGGTCGAATGCTTCCCGGCAGATGCTTTCACCCCATGCTTTTCTTGAGTGATTTGATGTTGTCGCGCCTGCCCTGCCGGTTTCTTGTACTGTGTCTTGCTGTCCAGGCAGTCTCGGCGGAAACCAAGGTGGTGCTCAAAGCCCAACCAGTGGTGGAGACCGACAACAAGGCAGAGAAGCCTGCCGTGCCGGAAAAGCAGGACCTCAAGGCCTCCTGGCAGACCCAGAAGGAGGCGCGGGCGCTAACGCTGAGTGTGCCTGCTCCACGCGGGCAGATCGTGGACCGCCACGGCATCCCCTTCGCGCAAAATCGGGCCGCGAACTACCTCGCGCTGGTGCTGCCTTACATGGATGGTGCCAGTGACCAGCAGATCACCAGTTTCGCGAAAACGACCATCGACAGCGCGAACAAGGTGTTGGGCAAGACTTGGTCGCTGTCGGATGACAAGGTGCTGCTGCACTACAAGCACCGGCGCTGGCTGCCGCTGGTGTTTTCGACGGTGGACGGGCTGAACGTGGAAATCACCGCCGACATGGAGGAAAAGCTGGAGCCGCTGCTGGGAAAGAGCCTGGTGATCCAGCCGGCCTACCTGCGCCATTACCCGCAGGGAGCCACCGCCTGCCACATCATCGGCTACACCGGCAAGACGCGCCCGCTACCCACAGGGCCGATCGTGGACGGCGATCCGGTGTTTGAGGAGATGGAAGGCCGCGAGGGCATCGAGACCGCGTTTGACAGCGATCTTCAGGGCCAGCCGGGCATCGTGAACGTGCTCTTCAGCCCAGATGGCAAACGTCTCTCCGAGGATGTGCGGCGTGCCCCGACTCCGGGCCGCAATGTGGTGCTCTCCATCGACTACAACTTCCAAAAATACGCCGAGAACGCGCTCAAAAAGCACACCAATAGCGGCGCGATGGTGATCATGGACGTGCAGACGGGCGACATCCTGGCGATGGCCTCGAACCCAGGTTTTGACCTCAATGAATTCGTGCCCGGCATCGGTTCCAAGCGCTGGGAGGAGCTGAACAAAAACCCACTGCTGCCGCTCTACGCCCGCGCCTTCCGTGGCGAGTATCCACCGGCCTCGACTTTCAAGATCGTCACCGCTTTGGGTGCGCTGGACAGCGGCAAAGTGGACGCGAAGACCTACTATGACTGCCCGAATGCCATGGGGATCGGCAACCGCGTGTTTCACAACTGGAACAAGGACAGTGAAGGCTCCATGACCGTGGTTTCCGCCATCAAGCGCTCCTGCAACACCTGGTTCTACCGTGCGGCACTGGACTCCGGCGCGGACTGCATCTCCGACATGGCGCTGCGGATGGGCTTTGGCGAACGCACCGGCATCCCGCTCAAGGCCGAGGGCGCGGGCTTTGTGCAGACCAACGCCTGGTCGGTGCAACACCTCGGCAGCAAGATTCAGTCCGGGGATCTGGCGAACATGGCGATCGGCCAGGGCCGCGTGCTGGCCACCCCGTTGCAGGTGTGCCAGAGCATGGCCGCGCTGGGCGATGGCACCCGCATCCCGCAGCCGCGCCTCGTGCTGCAGATTCAAGACATGGCGGACCGGGTGGTGATGGCCTACGAGCCGAAGGACCGCCGACGCATCGACCTCAATCCCGAGCATCGGCAGACGGTGATCAATGGCATGGTGGCCGTGGTGAACGGCAGCGGTGGCACCGGGCGGTCCGCCGCCATCAAATATGCCGAGATGGCCGGCAAGACTGGCACCGCGCAGTGGAAGATCGCCAAGGATCAAAACCTCGCCTGGTTCACCGGCTTCCTGCCCGCCGGGCAGCCCATGTTCGCCTTCGCCGTTCTTTATGAAGGGGAACCGGGCGAGACCATCAGCGGTGGCAAAAAGGCGGCTCCCATCGTCGCCGAGGTGTTCAAGAACATCTTTGAGAAAGCGCCGGCGGACGATCCCATGCTGCTGGCCATGAAGGGGGCCCCGAAGGCCACTGTCGCCGAGGAGGAGATCGTCGAAAGCCAGGGGGGAAATCAGGGCGTGCGACCGCCTCCGCCGCCCCCCCCCCCGGAAAAGAAGGGGATCGGTGGCTTTTTCAAACGTCTGTTTGGCCGTTAATTCAGCGATTACGATGAACATCCAGCTCGCTACCGTCTGTGATTTTGCCGCCGACTATCACGGTAAATTATGCATTCAGGGCGCGTTTGACACGCTCTGCGCGCAGAACTTCCCAGTGGTGCATCCGCAGTGCTCCATCGCGGTGCGGGCGATTTTCCAGGCGGACGACGCCGGGCGGCATGAGTTTGTGATCCGCTGTATCGATCCTGATGGCAAGGAATGCCTGCCGCCCATGCCAGCCGTGTTGGAGGTGACGTTTCCCTCGTCCTTCATCCCCTTCGTCTCCCGCAACATCGTGTACACGATCCAGCGGGTGAAATTTGAGCGGCAGGGCTTGTACCGCTGGCTGGTGCAGCATCAGGCGGAGACCCTGGCCAGCATTCCGCTGCGGGTGACGTTGTTTGACAGCCAGCGCTCCACCACCGGCCCCGCCGGCTAGCCTGTATGATCACCACCAAGCCCCAGCCTCAATCCGACACTGCTAATCCGGTCGGCACGCCCGTGCGGCAGTTGTCCGTCTTCCTGCATAATCGCGTCGGCTCGCTCATGGCGCTGGTGAAGCTCCTCGCGGAGCATCGTATAGAGGTGCTGGGCCTTTCTTTGCAGGAAACCACGGAGCTGGCTTTTCTGCGCCTCATTCCCAGTGATCCGGAGACGACCGAGATGCTGTTCATTGAAAAAGGCATCCCGCATGCGCTGAGCATCGTCACCGTCGTCGAACTGCGGGAGACGGAGCACACGCTGGTGCATGCACTGTCCGCGCTGCTCGCGGTCGAGATCAACATCGACTTCAGTTATCCGCTGCTGGTGCGGCCTGCGCGGTATCCCGTGCTGGTGCTGCATTTAGACGCGGCGGAAATCGGCACGGAAGTGCTGACCCGTGCTGGCTTCAAGGTGCTGATGCAGGAAGATCTGACCCGGTGAGCTGATCCTGCGGCCTCAGCATGAACTGCGGGGCCAGTTTGGCGATGAATTCGCGCGCGTCCTCGACCGCACTGAGCTCGACGAAGGGATCCTCCTTGCCCACGAGCTGTTCTGCCAGCGGGACATAGATGGAGGCCATCGCCCAGCGGTGCTGGATGTTGCGGAAGACGGAATCGACGTAGGACAGCAGGACGTGCTCATAGTGCTCCGGGCAGGTGGTGCCGTCGGAGCCGATGTACCAGTAAAAATTCACCGCCCGTGTCCTGACCCGCACGCCGGGCTGCGGTTCGCTGTCGCGGAAAATGCGCATCATCACGGCGGTGATCTCGCGGCCGTCGTCCAGGCGCAGCGGCACCTGCGTGCGGTCGGTCACGGTCCAGCCCTGGTTCGGCAGGCAGACCTCCGGGCGGTGCAGGCTGCGCTTCTCGAACCCGCTCAGGATCACCGTGGCCATGAACTGCCTACCGCTAGGGGCGGCATAGACATTGCGCACGAGTTTGACGCCTTCATCCAGGAGGTTCTTTTCCTCGGCCGTCATGTCAAATTCACGGCCTTGATACTCACCGAATGTCAGCGGCAGTTCCAGCCGTACGCCGGGCTTGGAGACCTGAAAGCTGATGTCGGTGCCCGCGCAGACTCCCAGGATGGCCAGCGGCAGCAGGAGCGCGGCGGCAAGCTGCGCCAGGGTGCGGCGCGGCAGCGGGATGGTGAAAAATTTGCCCCTGCTGGTGGTGCCGCCATGGCGTTGCAGGTTGGACTTCATCTCCCGCCCTTCAAAAAACCAGCACAGCGCAAACATGCCCGCCAGGGCGACGCCGAACACCGCAAAGCCCGCGAACGTGTGAAAGGGTGACATCTCTTGGTGATCCCCCAGGCGGCGTCCCACCGCGAATTCGGACCCGAATTGCAGCGTCCCGGCCACCAGCAGCAGCAGCCGCACGACGTTGCCCGCCACGGCCAGCGGCACCGCGAACGCGAACAGCACCAGCCGCGAGCGCGGCCGTTTGAGCGCCAGGTAACCCACTAGCGCCGTGATCATCATCAGCGCGAAGAGCGAATTGATGCCGCTGCACGCCTTGTCCACGTCGAGGCTGAAAGCGCCACCAATCGGGATGTCGCGCACGGCATCCGGCGCGGACTGCAGGGCTGAGCCCTCGTTCACTGCTGGCACGCCGGCCAGATTCAGCAGCATGGCCGCCATCGCGGCGGTTTTCGGGCGCAGCGGCGAGGCCACGGAGTCCTCCAGCGGCTGCATCGGCCAGGCGAAAAAGAGAAACAGCCATGCGAAGAACAGCACGCGCATCCAGGCGCGGCCGGCCACCAGCAGGATCATCCCCGCCAGGACGAACTGTACCGCCAGGAAGCCCGGATAACCCGTGTCCGCCTTGTAGCCCACCCAGTAGCAGAACAAACCCATGCCGAGGGGCAGCAGGCCCAGCCAATCGCCCTGCCACGGCATTTTGCGCAGCTCCTCACGCCGCAGCCATACCAGCCAGCCGACCAGCAGCGGCACCAGCAGGCAGAACTGCCAGTCCCCCTTGCTGCTGACCCACCGTGCCCAGCCGGTCAGGATGCTTTGCCGCCGGCCGAAGTCCCACTGTTGGTACGGCCAGAGCAGAAACAGCGCCACCAGCACCAACGGCAGCCCCCATTGCGCCAGCAGGCGCAGCGTGGGCGTCTTCAGCATGCCGCCCCCGCTTGCGGTGGTGACGTCGGCCAATGCGGGCGTGCTGGTGGATTCGGCTGCCATGAAAGGTGATTAATGGACAAAGGCTGGCCTTGTTTGTTGATTCTGGCAACCTTCATCGCGTATCATGCGCGCCACACCTCATGGCAGATCCCAAGACCAATCGCCCCCAGCTTCTCGACAAAGTCCCGGACCAGACGGAAGCCGCCGCCGTCCTCTGGATCGACTCTCCCAATTCCACCAAGCCTGCGGTGGAAAAAAGCGCCGCGCAGCCGCTGTCAGCAGCCGAGCCAGCACTGCAGCGTGACTCGTCCCATCTGCCGGTGCCAAATGTGCGTCGGGCGCAACTCACCAAGCGGCATTGGGCCTTGGCCCTCAGCGCCTCCCTCGTCACTGGCCTGGTGGTGCTCTATGTGGGCTGGCGCTTCTACCGCGGCGAAATCGCGCCCAAGCTTGCGGCACCGGCTGCATCTCCCGTTTCCTCCCCTGGGGCAGACGCTTCTACAGCAGGCATTGCCAAAGCACTCGGTGACATTGCCGCCTTGCAGCAGCAAGTCGATGTCATGCGGCGTGAGCAGCTCATCATGCAGCAGAACCTGCGTGAGTCGCAGGAACGCGCCGCCAGCGCCCCAGCTCCGGTTGCCACCCAGACCGCGCCGGCGCCCACTCCTGCGGCGGCCGCTGCCCCGCAGCCGGGCGTGCCGCGCATGGCGGAGATGCGGCTCGATGTCTCCCCCACGCAGCAGGAATTCATCCAGCTCAAAGAGCGCAACCGCCTCACCAACTATGCCGACGAGGCCATCGCCACCGGCATGCGCCAGCCGCTGGAAGTGATCGTCGAGTACCTACGCGATCCACAATCCAAGCACCTCCACGAGGCCGCGCAGGCCGAGTACATGCGCGCCGTGCGCGCCATCCAGCTCCTCCAGCGGGATGATCCCGGTTACCACCTGCCCTTCGCCGAGTTGTTCAAGGACAAAACCATCCGTGACGAGGCCGATGTGAAGCCTGCGGCCCTGCTTATGCTGCTGGCCGACTACAGCCAGCCCTGGGAGGTGCGGGTGCGCGTCTGCTTCCTCCTGCTGGGTAGCCCGCTGCCCGAGACCAATGCCCGCCTCATCAAGGCCATCAAAGAGGACCCCTCCCTGGAGGTCGCCAAGCACGCCCAGCTCGCCCTCGAACAACGCGTCAAAAAACGCTTCCGCATCTTCGACATTCCCGCTATCGAAGACTGGCTCAAATCGCAGGAGAAGTGACCCCTTGCGCACCGACTCACCATGAAAGCACTCTTGCTCACCAACGAATTCCCCCCGCACATCTACGGCGGCGCCGGCGTCCACGTCGAATACCTCTCCCGTGAGCTGGCCAAGCTCATGCAGATCGACGTCCGCTGCTTCGGCGAGCAGGACAGCCATGCGGGCAACCTCAGAGTCAAAGGCTTCGGCCTCGACACCACCGGCTGGGATAGCCCACTCAATTTGAAGTCCGTCTTCGGTGCCCTCCAGCGTTGCCTCGACTTCAACACCACCGGCATCGACGCCAGCCTCGTGCATCTGCACACCTGGTACGCCCACTTCGGCGGCATCCTCGCCAAATTGAACTACGGCGTCCCCATGGTCCTCACCGTCCACTCACTGGAGCCATTGCGTCCCTGGAAGCGCGAGCAGCTCGGCCACGGCTACGACTTCACCGTCTGGCTGGAAAGAACCGCCCTCCAAATGGCCGACGCCATCATCGCCGTCTCTGAAGGCACCAAGGCCGACCTCTTGCAGCACTTCGACCTCGACCCGCGCAAGCTACACGTCATCCACAACGGCATCGACCTCGCCGAATACCGCCGCACCGAAAATCCCGCCGTCCTGCGCAAGTACGGCGTCGATCCCGACCAGCCCTTCGTCCTCTTCGTCGGCCGCATCGCCCGGCAGAAAGGCATCGTTCACCTCGTCCGCGCCATCCAGCACCTCGATCCCGGCTTTCAGGTCGTCCTCTGCGCCGGTGCGCCCGACACCATCGAGATCAAAGAAGAAATGGCCGCCGCCGTCGCCGCCGCCAGCAAGGTGCGCCCCGGCGTCATCTGGATTCAGGCCATGCTCCCGCTCGACGAAAAAATCGTCATGTACTCCCATGCCGCGGTCTTCTGCTGCCCCTCCATTTACGAACCTTTCGGCATCATCAATCTGGAGGCCATGGCCTGCGAGACCGCCGTCGTCGCCAGCGCCGTCGGCGGCATCAAAGAAGTCCTCGTCGATGGCGAGACCGGCCTGCTCATTCCGCTGGAGCAGGAGACCGAGAGCCCCTTCGAAGCCATGCACCCCGAAAAATTCGCCCAAGACCTCGCCGCCGGCATCAACAAGCTCATGGCCGACCCCACCCTCCGCAACCGCATGGCCCAGGCCGGCCGCCAGCGTGCCGAAGACCACTTCAGTTGGAAGTCCATCGCCCGCAAGACCATGGCCCTCTACAAGACCCTCGCCGTGTAGCCGGATCGCACCCGTTGCCAGCGGCCAGTGCGTCAGCCCCGGCACCGGCAGGTCACCTTGGGACTCCACGCATTCAGCGGGACTTTCCCTTGTTGCCGCGATCCCGCAGCGCTTTCATCACTCTAAAACCATGTCGCCCGCGGTTCGCCACATCATCGACAACGAAAAGTTCTACCTGGGCTCGGTCCAGCGCGTCGCCGAAAACCTACCGCCCAGCGATGCTGAACTCAGCGCCTGGATCACCGCTGTCGTGGACAGCCATGATTCCACCGCGTTCCACTTCCTCCTCTGTGCCGCCGCCCTCGTCGAGCGCCCCGTGGCCTCCCACCACCTCCGCCTCGGCCTCAGCATGATGAGCAACGTCGAGATGACCTTCTGCCTCGTCTGGCAGATGCAGGGCGACCTCCCCGCCGACCTCCTCCACGCCACGCGTCACTCCGTCATGAGCCATCCCATGCATGCCATGGCCCTGCTCGTCATCCATGCCTGGTGTGCGCAGCATCGTCACGGCGTCTTCCCGCCAGAAATCGTCACCGAGGCACGCCTCCTCGCCCATGCTGCGAAAAAGGTTCCCGACCAACTCTACTTCCTCTGGGGGCTGGCCCAGCGCATCAACGACCCGCACCTCGATGCCGTCCTCGTCGAATGCTTCAGGGGCAAAGACATCCCCAGAATCAAACAAGCCGCCATCATAGCCACCGCCGGCGTTTTCAATTTCATCGGCGCTCCCATCAGCTACTTCCTTGCCAAGGAGGCCGACCACCGCATCAGCGCCGCCGGCACCCTGCGCCGCGCCGTCGAGCGCATCGGCCGCAACGACCCCTGTCCCTGCGGCAGCGGCAAAAAATACAAACGCTGCTGCGAGGCCAAAGACCAGGAGCGCCTCCGCCATTCCTCCACCGTCGCCGGCATGACCCAGGCCGAAGTCCGCGCCCGTCCCGAAGAGCAGCTCACCCGCGCCCGCCTGGAGAAAATGACCGGCCACGAACTCGCCCGTCTCGACCCCCTCCTTGTCAAACCAGCACTCCGCGAGACCTATATCATCCGCCTCGGTGCCGGTGGCTTCCTGTCCGAGATCTGCACCATTTTTGAAACCCTCGGCTGCGGTGAACCCCACCTCTTAAAGCTCTGGCATGAAGCCTTCCTCTGCATCACCCTTCGCCAGCGCCTCGACTGCGCCCGCCGCATGATGCAGGTGCGCTACCAGCACGGCCCCGCCTGGGGCCATATCTCCCCCGGCATCAGCCTCCTGCTCTGTAGCGACGACCTTCCTCGCTACTACGACATGCTTGAGCACCTCTGCCACGAAACCGTCCGCAGCAACGACGATGTTTTTCACGAGAAGCTCGCCTTTGGCCTGCTCTGTTCCCCCTTGAAATCCCTCGGCATCCTCGTCGCCCGCAGTTCCATCCCCATCAGCAGCAAGCCTTCCGCTACCTTCATGATCGAGCAGATTCAGGCCGCCCGCGACCGCCTGCATCTCCCCCCCGAAGAGCCCTTCGCCGACGTCCTCGAACAGCGTCTCAACGACACCACCCACGAAACCGGGGCCGAAGCCGCCGCCCTGCAGCAGTCACGCCACCTCCTCGCTGAAAAAGCCGCCGAAATCCGCACCCGCAACGAAAAGCTCGCCCAGCTCCAGCGCGACATCCGCCTCCACGAAAAACAGCGCGTCACCGCCGCCGCCCTCCCCCCCCGGGTCAGCGCCGAAGAGGATACACTCCGCCTCCTGCGTGAAAAACTCGCCGCCACCAGCGCCTCCCTCAGCGCCGCCAATGCCGAGCGCACCGCCCTCCGCCGCCAGGCCATGGAAGCCGTCAGGCAAGTCGAGGCCGAACGCGCCAAACACGCCGCCGCCCAGCCACGTCCCACCGACGACAGCGACGCCGATGACGACGCCACTCTCACCCTCCCCGGCGGCATCGACAGCCAGCAGCTCCCCCGGCCCATCGACTTCCCCCGCCGCTTCCACGACACCCTCAGCCAGCTCCCCACCCAGACCGGCCGCGCCGCCCTCATCCTCATCGGCCGCATCGCCGCTGGCGATCCCTCCGCCTTCGCCGGCGTCGTCCGCCTCCGCGTCGCCCCAGATGTCCTCCGCATCCGCATCGGCCGTGATCACCGTCTCCTCTTCCGCCTCCACCCCGACCGCGTCGAACTCGTCGATCTCATCAACCGCCGCGACCTCGACCGCCGCATCGGCCGCCTCTAAACCGCCAGTCTCCCCCGGAGCGCGGACCGCCGAGTCCGCAGCACCCCGCCGGAGAGGTGGGCCTACGGAACACGCAAAAAGCACGGAAATACCCTCTGAGAGTTCATCTCTGCGGCGTTCCAATCTCTGCGGTGTCCCGCCGATTTCCCCTCGCCAAACCGCAGCGTCTCCGCTTGGATAGGCAGCGTCTTAGTCAACGGGTGAAACGTCTTCCCCTCAGATTGCATCGTCTTCCTCTCTCGCTGAAACACCACCATGACGAAAGCCTTCATCAGTTACCGCCAGCTCAACGACGCCGAAAGTCAGCGCGTCCGTAGCTTTGCCGAGCGTCTGCGCGACTGTGGCATCGAGATCGTCTTGGATCAGTTCTACATGGACGACCATCCAAACGGACCATCCGACAAGTGGTCGAAGTGGAGCAGTGATCATGCGATCCACACCGAGCATGTGATCATCATCGGCACCGAGTCATGGTTTCTATGCTTTGATGGCAAACAACCGCCCGGCACTGGCCTTGGAGCCGCCTGTGAGGCCGATGACCTGCGCCAGCGCATCTACGACAGCGCCAACAAGAATGAAAACATCCGCGTCGTGCTCTTCGACGACAGCGATGCGGCACACATTTCCTTCAAGCTAAAAGGCTACCACCGCTTCCACGCCGAGCCCGACTTCAAAAACATCGTCCGCTGGCTCGGCGGCACCGTCCCCGACACTCCGCTTTCCCCCATCCCCCACAATCTCCCCACCCTCCAGCCCTTCTTCGGGCGTGAGGACGAGTTGCAGAAGATCGCCGACTCCCTTGATCCCGACTCCCGCACCTGGGGTGCGCTCATTGATGGCCCGGGCGGCATGGGCAAGACCTCCCTCGCCGTGCGCGCGGCCTATGCGGCCTCACCGGAGGTCTTTAAAAAGATCGTCTTCGTCTCCCTGAAGACTCGCGAACTCGACGACGACGGCCTGCGCGACCTCAGCGGCTTCATCCTCAGCGGCATCGTCGAACTCTTCGGCGAACTCGCCCGCGAACTCGGTCGCGACGACATCCTGAAGGCCGCCGAGGACCAGCGCCCGCGCTTGTTGCTCGATGCCCTGCGCGGCACGCAGGCCCTGCTCATCCTCGACAATTTGGAGAGCCTCCTCAAAAAGGACCGCGACACCGTCTTCACCTTCGTCAAAAAGCTGCCCACCGGCTGCAAGGCCATCCTCACCAGTCGTGGCCGCATCGGCTCCGGCGCGGAGGAACTCATCCTGGAAAAACTCAGCGAGCAGGCCGCGCTCGACACCCTGGCAGAACTCGCCACGCACAATCCGGGCCTCGCCCAGACCAGCGAGGCCGAGCGCCTCGTCCTCTACCGCGAGACCAGCGGCAAGCCCCTGCTGCTGCGCTGGACCGCCGGGCAGATCGGTCGCGGCCACTGCCTCACTTTTACCGATGCCATCGCCCACCTGCGCTCCTGCCCGGCGGGGAATGACCCACTGGAGTTCATTTTCGGCGATCTCGTGGCCGACTTCAGCGTGGCCGAGACCCGCGCCATCTGCGCCCTCACCTACTTCACTCTCCCGACCAAGGTGGAGCACATCGCCGCCATCGCCGCGCCCCAAGGAGAGGGACTTGCCAAGTCCCTGGAAGCTCATGAAGGGCACTTGGCAAGTGCCACTCCTTGGGTGGCGGAAATCGACCGCGCCCTGCGCAGCCTCACCGTGCGCTCCCTCGTCGTGCCGAGCGCTGAGTTCCAGACCTTCACCCTCGTGCCCATGGTCGCCGACTTCCTGCGGAACAAAAAGCCCGAGGTCGTGGCAGAGACCGGCGACCGGCTGGAGCAGCGCGCCTACGCGCTCATCATCGAAAACGGCTGGCAAAAGCACGACCGCTTCCCGCTGCTCGATGCCGCCTGGCCCAGCGTGGCCCCCGCCTTGCCGCGCTTCCTCGCCGGGCCGAATGACCGGCTGCAAACCGTGTGTAATGCGCTCCAAGTCTTCCTTAACTTCACGGGCCGCTGGGATGAGTGGCTCTCGCTCAACCAGCAGGCGGAAACCCGCGCC
>Ga0335396_10004541_pt1 | contig 14975 bp, 12 predicted proteins | sample FRY02_FD_205743 | JGI IMG/M metagenome (GOLD analysis project Ga0335396, IMG submission 205743) | Freshwater microbial communities from Lake Fryxell liftoff mats and glacier meltwater in Antarctica - FRY-02 (spades assembly) (version 2) | ecosystem: Environmental > Aquatic > Freshwater > Ice >... | reverse complement strand
CAACTCAAAAAACGGTGCAAAGCCCTTGCGCAGCCGCCCGCGAAGAACGAAACCAATCACCTCCCAACCCCGTGATCCCATAGCTTAACTTCACGCAATCCTGGCCGAAGAACAGGGTCCACCTCATTTCTAGCCTGCTTTATTCCACATTTCACTTCGATATCGACCTGCTCACAGCAGTTTTTATTACAGAGTTCTTGCGCTTTTTCCCTTGCTGCTCCGATCGCCTTATCCAAATCTTCTGCTTCGTTTCCCTGAGGTTGGAAGTCAATTGCTGCGATGCCATACTTCGCAGCATCTTGCGTATGTTCGCTATTTGCCGTATTATTGTTCAAGGGCATGTTGGGAACACCTCCATTGGGAGATAATAGCTGGCCAGCATTTAGCATGTTCGCACCACAGCCTAAATAGCCACATACGGGGCCCGACGAATCTTTTTGGTTTTTCAAATAGCTGCCTCGTATTCCACGATCCCACCGAAAATGTGACAAGCTGAAACTACTTCTAAAATGCGACTCATATAGGCATATGAGGCAGTCATCGCCACTTTTTAACCCTAAATGATCCACATTATTTTCTGGATTATTCTCGCAGGTTGCAAATAGATTTACCCCGCCTATCTCCCTGATCGGATCTTTACAGGCCCATCTTCCGAGTGCTGGCAGGTAGTAGCGGTAGCCGTAGTTCAGCCAGCCGGTTTCCACGTCCTCGAACTGCCCTTGGAACGAGAACTCCATCCCGCACTCGCTGTCACTCCTCACCATGAAGTCAGGATTCAGGATCGTGCGCAGCCCAAACGCACTGAATTGGTAGCGCTCCGTGACGTCACCCGCCTCATCCGTGATGGATGCTGGACTGAAATAGTCCATCAGGATGTAGCGGCTCTCGTTGAGCGTCGTTCCACCCATGGCGCGATCACGCCGCACCAGATCATCCCGGTGGCGTGATCCCCACAAGTAGGAAGCCGATGCCGTTGTTTCACTGTCCTTGCGATCTTCGACCGGACGCCACTCGTCGTTGTAGTAGCTGTGCTGCGTGACATCTTCTTCATCCGTGTAACGCGTGATGCGGCGGGTGAGACCGTCGTAACCATACGCCGCCTCTGGCGTGACCGTCTCCCCTTCCACACTCGCCACTCGCACGATGCGGCTCCAGGCATCCCAGGTGATCTGATAACTGCTGTTCCAGTCGTTGGCTGGGCCAGGAACCGTTTCCAGCATCCGTCCCGCGCGGTCCGTGCGCATCACCGCCGCGTCGCTGACCTCCATCAGCCGGTTGCCCTTGTCGTGCGTGCGTGATTGTGCCAGCGTCGCGACACCATCCACCTGTGTATGGTAGCCGTGCCAATTACCCGTCTCGTCATACTGCCAACGTGAGCCGTTGCTCGGAATGCCAGCAATGGCGTTGCGCGCCAAGTTAAGATCACCCCGGTCATCACCGATCACCTGACTCAGGGAGTCATAGACATAGGCGTTGTCCCAGCCCTGCGTGGTGGCACGCTGCCGCCAGGTGCGGCGGCTGTCGCGGTCGAAGCCGTATTGCAGTTGTTCGAGAGTGGTGGACATGGGAGTGAAAGATTTATGCTGGCGTGACGCTTTTTTAATTCTACAGCTTCTTGTTTTCTTGACTGAGGCGCGTCAATTTCTTCCGAATCACCACCTCTCCAGCCGCATCGTAAATAACTCCAAAAAAGTCACCACTTCGATCCTCAATGACTCTCGATAATTTAAGCGACTGGCGTCCTGCGTCTTCTAAAATTGAAATGTTCAGATTAGCTTTATCATTTGTCGGAATTAGCACCTCGTGACCATTCGCAAGATGATTGATCCACAAAAATATCCGCTTTTTTTTCTGATCAATTAACACCGTAGATACAACATTCAAAGAACTCTTTCTCTTAAATGTAATCGCACTGAGTTCACTTGATAAAGTTTGTATTTCGGAAGACATGTTCTCTTCACTTTCTATGCCTGCAGCAATTCTAAATTGCAGAGCGTCTTCTATCTGCTTGGCAGATTCACGCGAGCAGTTCGCTAGAGCAAAAGTTAAAAAAATGAATTTAGTATATGTCTTCATGGTGAAATATTTATTTTATTTTACTTTTCTTCTAGCCTCATCGTAACAGGGTGAAAAATCCCTGCCAAATTGGAAAGGTTTTTCCGGATCAACCCAAGGACCTCTTGAGCATTGATGCGCCTCAGGCGTAACAGGCTCCCATTTGGAAAAGCACAAAAAATACCTGACACATTTTTGGTATTTAAGTTTAATGTAGAAGTTGTAACTTAATTTTGAATTAACTTCGTTTATTGCTTCCATTGCCATAGTCGCCATGTCGATTTGAGTTCCGGTATTTACCATTCCTGCAGTAGCATTTGCAACACCCATCGGGGTGGGATGCATCATGACTTCCATCGCAGCTCCCATCTTGTCCACATTGTGTGCTGCATGCTTCATATGCTCGAAATCTTTTTTTCTGAGATTGGTTCCAAACCAAAAATCATCAATCTCAATATCTTTAATCTGACCAATTCGACAACCATCTCCAATCAAACCTAAATAGTCGGTCTGCGCAGTCGGCCTGTTTCCAACAAAATTGTATTCATTGGCGCCCCCTTTCAATCCAACTGGATCTTTACTCCCCCATCTTCCCAGTGCTTGCAGGTAATATCGGTAGCCGTAGTTCAGCCAGCCGGTGCCCACGTCCTTGAACTGCCCTTGGAACGAAAACTCCATCGCGCATTCACTGGTACTGCGCACCGTGAAGTCATGATTCAGGATCGTGCGCAGCCCGAATGCGCTGAACTGGTAACGTTCGGTCACAGCACCACTCTCGTCGGTGATTGCCGCTGGACTGAAGTAGTCCATCAAAATGTAGCGTGTCTCGTTCAACGTCGTGCCACCTACCGCACGATCCCGCCTCACCAGATCGTCCCGGTGGCGTGAGCCCCACAGGTAGGACGCTGCAGCCGTGGTTGCGCTGTCCTTGCGCTCCTCCACCGGACGCCATTCATCGTTGTAGTAACTGTGCAGAGTGACATCCCCTGCGTTGGTGTAACGCGTGATGCGGCGTGCAAGACCATCATACGCATAAGCCGCGACTGGTGCAGTCGTACCTGCCACCACACTCGCCACACCCACGATGCGGCTCCATGCGTCCCAGGTGATCTGATAACTGCTGTTCCAGTCGTTGCCCGGACCAGGAACCGTCTCCAGCATCCGTCCCGCACGGTCGGTGCGCATCACCGCCGCGCCACTGACCTCCATCAAGCGGTTGCCCTTGTCGTGCGTGCGCGCCTGATTGAGTGTCGCTGCACCATCCACCTGCGTCTCATAGTCATGCCAGTTGCCCGTTTCGTCGTATTGCCAGCGGGAACCATTGCTGGGAATGCCAGCAATGGCGTTGTGCGCCAGATTGAGATCACCCCGGTCATCACCGATGACCTGGCTGAGGGAGTCATAGACATAGGCGTTGTCCCAGCCCTGCGTGGTGGCGCGCTGCCGCCAGGTGCGGCGGCTGTCACGGTCGAAGCCGTATTGCAGTTGTTCGAGAGGAGTGGGCATGGCAGTAAAGATCAGAGGTGGATTGGCCGAAAAAAGGAAAAGAGGAGAAAAAGTCGGAGTAGTTTTTTTATTTTTTGTTTTTTTCGGCGAATAAGTTCAGGTCATGCGTTCTTGAGCCAGAGGATTTCCTGGGTGCGACCAAAGCGGTCGTAGCCGATAATCAACGCCTCATCGCAAATACATAAATTATTCCGCCTTGTATAGTTTGTCGCCTTCATGAATCATTTTCTAGATTTCTCAGAAGATTTTCCAGGAGGCCAAATATCCTGAAAATGGGGGATGACGGGTAGCAGTGGCGCATCCTGAGAACCCCACTGCGGAGTGGAATGAATGTTTCCTACCATCAAACTCACATAGCAGCGAAACCACCAATCTATAACATTAATAACAGGCATGAGTTGTTTTGTGATCTTCGGTTCCGAACGGTTTACAACGAATTGCCTGAACTGCTCATTTATAACCAATTCAACCACCAAGCAGCCTCCTGATGTCGACACCCCTCCCACCACTTCCTCCACCTCTGATGAAGGAGCTAGTTTGTCTGTCAAAGACTGCACAATAGACCGAAGCACAGTCATGAAATTCTTTTTTTCTTCCTCCGTTTGGACTTTGGGACGAAACGTCAAATATTCTCCCCGTGCGTACGAAAAACAAAGAATGCGCAGGCTGTCATATGACCACTTTTCTCCATCACATATGATAATGAGTGAACCAGAATTCCATTCGCTACGTAGATAACCTAACTGAAGAACAATAGAATTTCGACCCGCTATCATTTGCAGGGTACCCGTTGCTAGCGGCCATTCTGCCCGAGCATCATTAACCCAGCGGCTCTTTTCGGCTGGGATATCTGTTTCAGCCGAGTGAGCTGTCGAAGGAAGGATACAAAATGTCCAAATCACGGACAACGCGGCACTACCAAATATCTCTAATGTAATGAGAGATCGTTGTTGAATTGACATAATATTCTGCGGCTGGTGCACTATCACACTGGGTTCATGGGTATTCCATCAAACGGCGGGCGATTTTTCCCCGGCCACAGTGGGTCCATGCCAGGCTTTTGTTTCTCATAGGGATGAGAAGGGCTCAAGTTGCCGTTCCTCAAACGCCCGATGATGTTTTCCATGGCTTGTTCTGCCTTTGTACGATCTGACTCACAATCGGTTTTCGACTGGTGGTCAGTGGGAATACCCTTAACTGCCTGATTTATTTTGTGTTCAACTTCTTCGTTTCTTGCGCGTATATGGGCTTGTTCGTGACCGTAAACCTTACTGGCATCGGAAATTGGTATCTCTCCATTTCTAACTAGCCTCATGAATGGGTATGACCAATCCTCATCTTGATAAATGGTTGCATCAATGAACGCATAACACGTCAATTTACACTTGTCATCACACTCACACCATGAATCTCCATCGTACGCCGTTTCCATAGGGTTACCCGTCTGCGTTTTTGAAACGAGTCTTGTACCAGGATCTTCATCCGCTGGTGTAAAGTCAACCGATACAAGCCCCAGAAAGTCAACTTTGCCGACAACGTTGTTATTAGATGCCGCATAGAGATTTAATCCACCATTTTGGCCGAGGGGATCTTTACACGCCCATCTTCCCAGCGCAGCCAGGTAGTAGCGGTAGCCGTAGTTCATCCAGCCGGTCTCCGCGTCCTCAAACTGTCCCTGGAATCCGAACTCCATTGAGCATTCGCTAACGCTCCTCACCGTGTAGTCTGAATTGAGGATCGTGCGCAGCCCGAATGCGCTGAACTGGTAGCGTTCGGTCACAGCGCCCGCCTCATCGGTGATCGACGCTGGACTGAAGTAGTCCATCAAAATGCAGCGTGTCTCGTTCAACGTCGTGCCACCTACCGCACGATCCCGCCTCACCAGATCGTCCCGGTGGCGTGAGCCCCACAGGTAGGACGCTGCAGCCGTGGTTGCGCTGTCCTTGCGCTCCTCCACCGGACGCCATTCATCGTTGTAGTAACTGTGCAGAGTGACATCCCCTGCGTTGGTGTAACGCGTGATGCGGCGTGCAAGACCATCATACGCATAAGCCGCGACTGGTGCAGTCGTACCTGCCACCACACTCGCCACACCCACGATGCGGCTCCATGCGTCCCAGGTGATCTGATAACTGCTGTTCCAGTCGTTGCCCGGACCAGGAACCGTCTCCAGCATCCGTCCCGCACGGTCGGTGCGCATCACCGCCGCGCCACTGACCTCCATCAAGCGGTTGCCCTTGTCGTGCGTGCGCGCCTGATTGAGTGTCGCTGCACCATCCACCTGCGTCTCATAGTCATGCCAGTTGCCCGTTTCGTCGTATTGCCAGCGGGAACCATTGCTGGGAATGCCAGCAATGGCGTTGTGCGCCAGATTGAGATCACCCCGGTCATCACCGATGACTTGACTGAGCGAGTCATACACATAGGCGTTGTCCCAGCCCTGTGTGGTAGCGCGCTGCCGCCAGGTCCGGCGGCTGTCACGGTCGAAGCCGTATTGGAGTTGTTCGAGAGTGGTGGGCATGGCAGTAAAGATCAGAGGTGGATTGGCCGAAAAAAGGAAAAGAGGAGAAAAAGTCGGAGTAGTTTTTTTATTTTTTGTTTTTTTCGGCGAATAAGTTCAGGTCATGAGTTCTTGAGCCAGAGGATTTCCTGGGTGCGACCAAAGCGGTCGTAGCCGGAGTAGATGTCCCCGGCATCGCCGACGGGCGCGCCGGTTTGGTGCTTGTAGGTCAGTTCCAGGTTGGGCTGCGGCATCTGAATCTGCACCTGCCACGCGGCCCCGGCATAGGTGTACTCGACGAGGTTGTCGCCTTCTCCAGCCACCTCCTGGGCGCTGATGCGGTTGAGCAGGTCGTCCACGCTCAAAGCCGCACCATAGAAATAGTTCAGCACCCGGCCATTCGGATAGGTGATGCTGGTGCGGCGCAGGGTGTTGCCGCTGCCGTCGGTGTAGCCGTATTGAACCTTCGGCGTGGAGCCATCCACTTCCCCGCCGTGGGCCTGCGCATCCTCGATAAGCTGACCGAAGGGTCCGTAAAGCAGCGCCACTTGATTGAGGATGCTGCCACTGGTGACGGCATCGTAACTGCTGACCAGCGCCAGCATGCCCCGGTTGTCATAAGCGCGGCTGATGCGGCGCACGGCGGTGTTCAGGTGGTCGGCGAGGGTCGTCGCCCGATCCGCCGTCAGACGGCCCGCCTGGTCATAGTCGTACTCATGCACGGTGCCATCGGCATCGGTGAACTGCACTACATCCCCCTGACGGTTGTAGTTGTATTCGAGACGGGCATAGACTCCATCCGGTCCGCTATCCAATGGCGCGGGGCGGTCGTCGCTCTCGGGATAAATCTTCGCCCGCAGCAGGCGGTTGCTGGCGATGCCGCTTTCCGCCAGCGTGGTGCCGAAGATCCAGCGCGTGACCTGATTCCCCGTGGTGGGATTGACGAGGGTGAGGCGCTGGAGCTGGCCGCTGGCGTGCCAAGCGAACTCGGTGGTGCGAGGTGGGGGCGTTTTTTGGCCGGAAGCCAAACCACACGCTAAAGCGTGAACAACGTGCGGCGGGGTGATGCCTTCCATGAGCTTGAGGCGGCGTCCCAGATGATCGTTTTCCCAGTGGGTTTCGATGCCCATGGGGTCGATGGTGCGGTTGGCGTCACCGCTGTCTTTGTAGAGAGTGGTGGACACCAGGATGGTGTCACTCCTGGTGGGTGCCACGCCGGGGCGAACGGGAGCTTGGCCGCCGTTGCTGCCGTAGTCGGCGGTGTTGCGCGGACGACCAATGGCATCCGGCCAAGTCATTTGATAGGTGACACGGGCCTGCGGCTGGTCGCCATTGGGGCCGTTCAAGGCCCCCTCACCCGTGGCGGTGTCCAGACGGCGGCTCAGGCGGCTTGCGATTTCATTGCCCGCCGGGTCGTAGTCGCTCTCGCTTTGTTCCAGCACAGTGTCATCATCCACGTCATTGTCGCAACCAGTGGGGACGCTGGCCGTTCCAGGTACGCAGCACAGATAACTGGCCGTGGGGCGGTTCATGCCGTCATAAACGCTCTTGGTGAAGGCATTCCTGCCAGGCTCGCTGGCCTTGATGACATTGCTCACGGCGTCATACCAGTTCTGGCCAACGAGCGTTTGCGTGATGTCGCCAGTGGAAGGATCAACACCATCAATCTCCCGCTGGTAAACCCGGCCACGCGCATCGTAAGCCTTGCGGCTGCGGCGCGTGCGGTCGCCAGCAGCCATGCTGGTGTGGTAATTCGTGACCTGCACCGGGCGGTTCAGGTTGTCGAACTCGGTGACACTGATGAGCAAACGCGTGCCATCATCCGTGTCGCGGGTGAGTGGGTTGCCACGGGAGTCGTAGGTGAAGTCCGTCACGCGGTCATTGCCGCTGGTGGCTTCCACCAGCGCACGGGTCTGCGTGAGCAGACCATCCCCGCCGCCGGAACCTTCATCATAGGTATTTTCGACCACGGTCAGCAGATTGGCTCCGGCCCCCTCTACCGTGCCGACGAGCACGGCGGTGACGAGACTGCGCACATCGTAAATGCGTTTTTCAATCGTGCCGGTGGCATCCACCATCCGATTCTGGCGGCCCATGTCATCATAGGAATAGAGCGTCTCGTTGTAGTTGGCCGCCAACTCGCCTTCGCCGCTGGCGGGAATGGCAAAGTAGGCGCGCTGGGCGGTCTTCCTGCCCCAAGCATCCAGTAAGTAATGCGTCCAGCGGCTCCACCGGCACTGCGGCAGCGGCTCCTGCGCGGTCAGCGGCCCGCAGGTGCATTCCCGCGCGCTGGTGATTTCATCAATGACATTGCCGCCCTCATCCATGCGGGTGATGCGCACCCCGCCCACGGTATTGAACTGCACGCTGGCCCCCGTGCCGCGCATCCAGCCCGAGGCACGGCGCACTTCATGCGCATCATCGTCATAGACGGTGAACTGCACCGTGCGGATGGCAGTGGGCTGAGTGTCATCCACGTTCAACTGCACCTCATGCCACGGTGCCAGTTCCAGGGTGCTGCGGCCCTGCGCATCCGATTCATAATCGGTGATCAAATGCTGGCCGTAGCCTTGCAGAGTGTGCCAGCCGTATGGAACACCGCTCATGAGGCTGGTGTCCACATCCTGGATGCGTCGCAGCAGCGCCCCCGTGGCAATGACGTAAATTCGATAGGTGATGACACCCCGCACATCATCCACCGCGTTGATGACCTCCCGCGCATCCATTTCCCAGACCACACGGCCAGAGGAATCAAAAATCACCCGGTCCTCCTGAGTTTCGCCTGTGCCATTTTCATCGGTGGCAACCACGGGCAGCGTGCGCACGCGCTCGTCAACCTGAAGGGTGGGATTGGCCTCGCTGTCCGTTTGCCAGGTGTACTCATAACTCGTCTTCGGTGCATCCACGTCCGGCATGCCCGCCAGCGGGTAGGCGTATTCAGCGCTGAGTTTGTTGACGGTCTGTCCGGCGGCGCTGTGCTGGACGAACTCGTATTTGGAGCGCCAAGCCACAGTTCCCCCGCTGCCTTCCTGGGTGCCTTTGCTCTTCACCAATCCGGCCACGGCTCCGGTCGCCGGATTGGTGCTGGCATAGTACTCGGTGACATCAATCAAGCCCTCATCTGCCTGCAAGGTCACGGTGAGATCATCACCGGAGCCGGAAGGCTCGGACACGCTGGCCACGGCGGACGGATGTGCAAAGAGAACGAGACGGAAGCTCTCGTCATACTCGCTGAATTCATACCACACCCGGCCCCCGGCGGCAGACGGCTCGGTCAGGATGTTCAGGAGGGAGGAACCTGCCGCATTGCAATAGACGCGCATGGTGCTGCCATCGGGACGGGTCTCCGTACAGCGGGTGGCCCACTCGTTCACCTCCCCAGCGGTCGGGGCCGGGCTATTGTTCTCAAAGAGGAAACTGTATTCCTCCTGACCACCCCTAATGCGCTCCAGGCTCACACGCTTGCTGCCGTCATATTCAAAGTGGTAATCGGCAAAGGAGGCCAGCACCGCCTCGCTGGTGCGCAGCGGGTCAATGCCAGCAGCCCGCATCTGCTCGTAAGCGGCGGGCTGGATGGCATACTTCAAACCGTGCTCGAAGCCGTTGGCATCGCCAGTGCGGTAGTAGCGATAATGGCTCTTGCGCAGACTGCTCCAAGCACCCGTTCCAGCGTCCCATTCCTGTACGTCCGCTAGAGACAGATCCCCCAGATTACCGCGTGCCTCGGTGCTGATGTAGTAGGTGAACACCACCCGACGCACATTCTTGCCATCCAACTGGAAGGTCACGGCGGCGATGCGCGTGGCATCCACCGCCAGGGAGACATACTTGTAGCCATAAGTGGCGGACCTGCCGCCGACGCTTTGTGAAAAGCGGGTCAGCAGCCCCGCCTCATCGTAATCCAAGGAGGCGATCTGCCGTGCCGGATCAATTACCCGCACCAGCTTGCCCGCAACATCGGAGACCGTGTGATCAGCAAAAATCCAGCTCTCTCCGCTGGGCGCGGCCACTGTGTATTCTTTCAAAACTGCATCCCAAGTGAGCGCGGACTGGCCCGCATAAACATTCCGGTAGGCATCATCATCAAACTCAAACCACAGGCTGGTCTGCGGGCCGGTGACCACGCAGATTTTCTGCGGCTGGCCGTCTCCCGCATCCCCCTGGAAGGTGAGATAACGCAACTGCCGGATCATCCAGCTCGAACCGTTCAAGCCGGCGGCGTTGTTGGAATTCCGATTGGAATAGGAACGGGTGTGGCCCCAGGGAACGCCGAATCCAGAAGAAGTGAGATCGGATTGCACCAGAGACAAGGCACCCGTGGCATAATTCACCGGATGCTCCGTTTCAGGACATTTTTTGCAGTCAGGGGAGCCTTCATTGGCCGGGTCGTTGCAGAAGCAGTCATCTCCCGAACCCGGCTCGCAGGGCTCCGTCTCCGGCTCCGGCTTGGAAGGTTCGCTGCTGGTGGAGGGGGTGCTTGAGGAAGATGAGGAAGATGAGGAAGACGAACTGCTGGACGAAGAAGAACTTGAGCTACTGCTCGATGATGAAGGTGAACTCGAACTGCTGCTCGATGAAGAACTTGGGGGCTGCGAACTCGATGATGACGGCGGTGGTGAGCTGCTGGAGGAACTCGGTGGGGGCTGTGAACTCGATGATGACGGCGGTGGTGAGCTGCTGGAGGAACTCGGTGGGGGCTGTGAACTCGATGATGACGGCGGCGGTGAGCTGCTGGAAGAACTCGGCGGTGGCTGCGAACTCGATGATGATGGCGGCGGTGCGCTGCTACTGGAAGATGGGGGACTGGAGGAAGATGAGGAGGACATGGCGGAAGAGGTATGCGAGGTTAAAGGAGGAACTCCGGGTGGGGCCGCTTCAATTCAGGGCGGCGGTGCCGGCGGGGTCGGCTCCGCGCCGGGGCCGTGGCCCAGATCGCGGATGGTGCGGGCGGCGTGGTAGGCGGCCACGAAGGTTTTGTCAGTAAATTGCTCCACCAGGCCGTCGAGACTGACGAAGATGGCCTCCACGGTATTGAACCGGTCCCGCATCTGGCCGGTGGTGGCTTTCCGGCCCGCGATGGCCTGCTGCGGCAGGCTGATGACCGCCTGGTAATCGTCCGCCCCTTTTTTGCAGGCGGCCACAGTGGCGGCGATGATGCCGCATTCCGTCGCCTTATCAGCATCCGCGCCTGCCAGCAGCACCCCCGCGATGCGGATGACCTCCCGCGCATTGGCCAGCAGCGTGGCGTTCCGCATGCCCTGCCAGGCGCTTTTGGAAAAGGCGCAGCGGGCGGCATCCGCCTCATTCCCCAGCCCCCGGCAGCACTCCACTACCGCCTGCCCCAGCATGAAGGCCGCATCCTCCAATTCCTTCTCTTCCCGGGCCTTGTCCAACGCTGCGCCTTTGATCACCGCCCCCTGCTGCTGGCAGAACTCCGCCAGCGCGGCCACGGCGGTCACCCCCTCCGCCACACGGGCGGTGAAGCGCAGCGGCGGCTGCCCATCCCACTTTGGCCGGTTGGTCGTGGCGTGCAGAAAATCAAGTGTGGTGCGGAAGGCCCCGAGGCGGTTGGTGAATTCGTCTTTCATGGTTGTGGTTTTGTTCGCGGTTCTGAGTTCTCAGTTCGCTGTTGTCAGTAGGACAGGTGTGCCACCTGTCGCCAGTGGAGCGGGCATTTTGCCCGCTGGCTTGAGCCGGGGCAAAATGCCCCAGGCACTCGTGACAGGCAGCATGCCTGTCCTACCCGCCCTGCTTGGAGCCGCTGCCGAACATTTCCGGTCTTCGACCGCGCTGTCAGGACACACGACACGGTGATTTGTAGCGCCGACTTGGCGGCTCGCAGGTTCGACCAGGCCGTTTGGAGAGCCGACGCGGCGATTTGGGCATACGACTGGCCCGTTTGGACGCACGACCGCAGCGTTTGAGCAACCGACTGCGTCGTATCGGTCACCGACCGCGCGATTTGGCGGTCCGACCGGCCCATTTGAAGAACCGACGGGGCGATCTGGACTGCCGACCACCCGGTTTGCAACGACCTCTTGACAGGCCAGCCGGTCGATCGTGGCGAACCGCGAACCGCGAACCGCGAACCGCGAACCGCGAACCGCGAACCGCGAACCGCGAACCGATGAAGAGCTGAAGCGATGGAGAAACGGCATTCATGATTTTCTCGAATTACCCATGAGATTAACTCAAATGCGTTCCGCGCTGCAACTAAATCTATCTTTAGCATCAGCACCACTCCTAAGCATGGAGGATCAATCGCTTGATTTTCAACAAACTCAAACGCTTGAAAAAAAATCACACTATAGGGATTGGCGGGAGCGGCACCGCAATGATGCAAGATGCGTGCGGCAGCGGGATGACGTCACTCCCGGAATTGGCAGCATTCGTACAGGAGCGCCAGAAGGGTCGGCATTTTCCCCCTTGACCCCGTGGGCTGATGCCGCCCACACTGCGGCCCTCCCTTTTCGATGTCCCTGTTTGTTGCCGCCTTCCTCTACCTCGCCCTGCTGTTGCTCCTCGCGGTCGTTTCCGCCACGGAAACGGCCATTCACAGCGCGCGTGACATCGAGGCGCAGCTCCTCGCCGCTGGTGAAGGTGCGGTGGCGACAAAACTGCGCGCCATCACGGCCAATCCGTTTGCGGCCCTGCATCAGACGCTGCTGGTTTCCGCCGCGCTGAACCTCGCCCTGGCCGCGCTGGGGCTGTGGCTCGTCACCGGTCCTTTACATGCGATTGGCTGGCATCCGTGGCTGCTGTTTTCCGTGCTCTTTTTGGCCACAGTCCTGCTAGGAGACATGATCCCCAAATTTTTTGCCGCGCGTGCGCCCGCCGTTGTTCTGCTAGGCAGTCTGCGCCTGCTGAATCCCTTGCGGCATCTGCTGGACCCGCTCACCACGCTGGCGGACCGCAGCACCGACGCCCTGCTGCATCAATTCGTCACGCGGCATGTAAAAACCCACCTGCCCGTCACCTGCGCCGAGTTCGAGACCCTCGTCGAAATGCGCGAGGAGCAGGGCCTGCTGGACGCGGATGAAAGCGCGATGATCCGCGAGGCGCTGGACATCGGCGAGCTCACCGTGCGCGACTGCATGGTGCCGCGTGTCGATCTCGCACTGCTCAGCAGCGAGGATTCCGACAGCAAGGCCACCGCCCTGCTCGAACAGTCCGCCACCCGCTTCGTCATCGTCTATGGCGAGACCCCCGACTCCGTCGAAGGCGTGATCGACGCGAACGCCTGGAAGCTGACCAACCGCCCGCTCTGGCGCACCTGCATGACCATGCCCGCCTTCGTGCCCGAGACCATGCCGGTGCTGGAGGCGCTGGAGCACCACCTGCATGAGGGCACCGCGCCGGTCCTCATCGCCGACGAGTACGGCGGTCTTGAAGGCATGATCTCCCGCCGCGAGATCGCCGACTGGCTGCTCTATGAGGCTGCCCCCTGGCAGGGCGAGGCGGCGGAAATTCGCGATCTCGGCCACGGCCGCTTCCTGCTCGATGGCGGCACCCGTTTGGATCATCTCAAAGACGAGCTTGGCCTCATCATCGACGCGGAAGGCATCGACACCATCGGCGGCCTCGTCTTCAACCGCCTCGGCTATGTGCCGAAACCCGGCGAGCGCCTCAGCCTCGAAGTAGGCGAGGTCAAAGTGCGCCGCGTCGTCCGCGCCCGCATCCTGGAGGTCGAACTCCGCCTCAAATCCCAACCCGCCGCCGAACAGGGTGACATCTAAATTCGCCATGCGTCATTCTGCTTTCGTTATGCGTCATTCGTCATTCGTCATTTCACCATGACTTGGCTTGTCCTCCTCCTCTGCCTCGCGCTCTCCTTCATGCTCTCCGGCCTGGAGAGCGCGGTACTGGCCGTCAGCCGCGTGCGCGTGCGCCATGCCGCAGATGGTGGCGATGCCCGCGCCCGCCGCCTGCTGCCGCTGCTGGAGGATCGCGACGCGCTCATCGGCTGCATCACCGTGGCCAATCACCTGACCAACCTCGCTGCCTTCCTGCTCATCGCGTTGCCGGTCGTGCATAGCGCCAGCGTGTGGGTCTATGCGCTCGCCTTCGTGCTCGCCCTGCCCGTGTTCCTCATCGGTCTGGAAGTCATGCCGAAAAAGCTCTTCCGCCACTACCCCTTCCGCTCCATGCGCAGCGTGGCGCCGCTGGTGCATCTAGTCGGCCTCGCTCGGCCCCTGTTCCGTGCCTTTGCCAAACCGCCCGGCGTTGAAGAACCCAGCGCGGCGCACCAGGCGCGCAATCGCGACGATTTGAAAGCCCTCGCGCAGGAGCTGACCGTGCAGCATCAGCTCACCCCCGCCGCCACGCATCTCATCGGGCGCGTTCTGGATTACAAACAACTGCGCACCGCCGATCTCATGCAGCCGCTCAGCCGCAGCATCGCCCTGGCCGCCGATCTCCCCATCAGCACCGCCCTGATCATCGCCCGCGAGCAAAACTCCACCCTGCTGCCCGTGCTAGGAGAAACCGACCGCTTCATCGGCGTCCTCGACACCACCACGCTGCCGGTCAGCGTGCCCGCTGACCGCCTCGTGCGTCAGCACATGCGCACCCTTGATGCATTCCCCGGTGATCAGCCCGCGCTCCACACCCTGCAGCGCCTGCGCAAGCAGGGCCGCCGCCTCGCCATCGTAGTCGATGAGCGCCAGCACCCCGTCGGCCTCATCACCGAAGACCACCTGCTCGCGCCGCTGATGCGCTGAGGAACCGAGCGCAGAGGTTTACGGTGGTTGACGATTGTTGACAGTGGTTGACGATGGCTTGCCCCAACCCCGCGCTTTCATTCGTCATTCGTCATTCGTCATTCGTCATTCGTCATTCGTCATTCGTCATTCGTCATTCGTCATTCGTCATTCGTCATTCGTCATTCGTCATTCGTCATTCGTCATTCGTCATT
>Ga0335396_10004539_pt1 | contig 14982 bp, 14 predicted proteins | sample FRY02_FD_205743 | JGI IMG/M metagenome (GOLD analysis project Ga0335396, IMG submission 205743) | Freshwater microbial communities from Lake Fryxell liftoff mats and glacier meltwater in Antarctica - FRY-02 (spades assembly) (version 2) | ecosystem: Environmental > Aquatic > Freshwater > Ice >... | reverse complement strand
CTTCAAATGGGTTTGCCGAAATGGGATTTGATTTGCCAGGTGCGATAGGAACCTGTATTGCTTTGAATAAGCGGCGCGTAGTCACTGTCACTGGGGACGGTGGTATGCAGATGAATATTCAAGAACTCCAAACGATCATTCATCATGACCTACCGATTAAGTTGTTTGTGCTCAATAACCAAGGATATCTGACTATCCGTCACACACAAAATGCCCTCTTCAATGGTATGCAGTCCGGCACTGGACCTGATACCGGCGTAAGCCTACCGGATATTCTCAAGGTGGGAAACGCATATGGATTCTCAACTTTTCAAATTAGTGAGCATGGCCACATGCGTGAGCGAATTCGTGAAGCCCTGGAGAGCCCCGGTCCCGTAATTTGTGAAGTTGTCATGGATCCAATACAATTACTTATTCCTAAGACCTCGTTCAGACAACTGCCTGATGGGAGCTTAATCTCGCCGCCTTTGGAAGACTTATACCCCTTTCTTGATCGCGAAGAGTTTCTAGCCAACATGATCATTCCACCGGTCGAGGAGAAATAGCAGCTTGACTGGTCGACTACTGACAAATTGGGAGGGGTTCTCCGCATGGATAGTTCTATCGACTTGTTAAGATCAGTGGTCAAAGATTCTCGTATTGGATTGCCTGAAGAAGTATTCTTATTCATAAGTGAATTGACACCTCTGGTGAATGTGGACCTGCTCGTGAAAAACGACCAACATCGTACCCTTCTGACCTGGAGGGAGGACGGGTTTTATGCTCCGGGATGGCATCTGCCAGGTGGGATTATCAGGTTCAAGGAAACCGCAGTCGATAGAGTACGAGCAGTGGCGCGAAGTGAACTTGGGGCAGAGGTTGAGTTTGATCTAACCCCCTTAACTGTTCGTGAAGTCATTCAGTCCACCAGAAATGTGAGAGGTCATTTGATCTCCCTCTTGTTTCGGTGCTCACTACTCACACCGCCTGATGAGGAATTGCGTTTTGAGTCGGGAAGACCGAAGCCAGGTGAATGGTCTTGGCATAGTACCTGTCCGCCGGATATCCTTGAAGCGCATAGAGCTTATGCTTCGTATCTTTGAATACTGAACTAGCGAAGCTACGTCTCAAACCGACGAGTTTTCATGCGGTGTCCATTGATTAGTCCAATGCGTGGGTAAGCTCAAATATCATTAGCTAGCTATCTGACTCACTGACGCATCAGGCGTTCAACCCAATTAGCGGCCAATCATTTCGACATTCACTGCGTCACAGACGCAATTCTGTATCTCTACCCGGTACTTTCGCCGCTCATTGACTTGCCAAGCGATCAGATTCTTGTGGTACTGTTGCGAAAAATTAATCTGTGTCAGGTGTGTTTTGTTTGCCATTTTTCAAAATATCGTCTGGTTAGTTCGAGATTTACCTTGTGAAGATGTCTAATCGGAACCGACAAGCGAGCCATGGACACGGAGAAAATGAACACAAATTACACGTTGAGTAGAGTTTTGCGAGGTATCGGCGGGCGCCTGTGGTGGTTCTTGATGATTCCTGCTATGTTCCAATTGTCTCGGAAGAAGGCATATCAAAGGACTGCGTTCTATTCGTTGCGAGACAAATTTGGATTGTTATACGGAGAAATGGTGGGATGGGACTATAAGAAGTTTTCGATCCCTTTCTGGGAAGCGATGAATTCACGCTTTGCTAAAGTTCTCTTGCCTCAACCCCCTTTTTCCTTCCTACAATTGTCCGAAACACGAGCTACGATGTTCGGCCCTTACAAAAGTAAGTTATCGACCGCTGCTCTTGGGTATCTTGAGCAGCGGTTGTCGCAAGAAAGACTTGACTTCTTGTTGCAGGAGGATTATGTTGGTAAGCCTACACTTGTCAATTCCAAGTACAGGGCATCCGGGAATACCATTTTTCATCTCTACCATTTTATGAGATTTGCAGATAATATACGATGTAATTTTGAAGAGATCACAACCGTTGTCGATTGGGGTGGGGGTTATGGAAGTATGGCGCGTCTTTTCGACCGCCTTGCAACAAAACCTTACACCTATATAATTATTGATACGCCGCTCTTTTCCTGTTTGCAATGGCTCTACTTGTCGAGCATATTGGGCGAACAGCGGGTTCATATTCTCAATCAACCCCAATCAGAGATTGAGATAGGTAAGATAAATTTACTACCTCTTTGTTTCTTAGAGCAGGTCCGGATTCGGTGCGATCTGTTTATCTCGACGTGGGCTTTGAGTGAGAGTTCGGAGTATGCTCAAGATTATGTTGTAGGACAAGATTGGTTCGGCGCTCGGCATGCGTTACTTGCCTTTCAATCGACCAACAATCAGTTCAAGTATGCGAACCGATTGGGGCAGATTGCAGGGGGCTATGGTGCCAAAGTCGAAGAGATGAACTTTTTCCCTTCCAATTACTATGCCATGTTTTGATATATGATGCCGCAAATCAAATCGATGATGAGGATTGACCACAAGTGACGAAAGCCAAAGTAGCTGCAAGCACCAGCCTGATAAGGGAATGTCTACACCGTATAGGCGTTGATCGCGCCATTTTCTTCTCAGTCGGTATTCGTATGTGGCAGGTGGTCGCTACACCGATCTCGCTGTTCATGATTGTTCGATATTTAACAACGGAGGAGCAAGGCTTCTATTATTCTTTTCTGAGTTTGGTGGGACTGCAGGTGTTTATTGAACTGGGAATGGGAGGGGTCCTAATGCAATTTGTAAGCCATGAATGGGCTGGTCTCGCATTCTCCAGTGATGGACAGGTTCAGGGTGACCAGATAAGCAGGGATCGATTTGTAGGTCTGGTACGTTTGGGTGCCAAGTGGTTTGCTGTCGGGTCGATTATATTGCTTGGGTTTGGCCTAACCGTTGGATTTATTTTCCTGTCTTCACAGCCTCACCAGGTTGATTGGCAAAAACCTTGGCTTTTTCTTGTCATTGCTGCTTCGTTGCTTATCACCATTTCACCTTATTTTCCAATTTTAGAGGGATGCCACAAAGTAGCCGAGGTTGCCAAAGTACGAATGACTGGTTCTATTGTGGCTACGTTGGTTGGTTGGTGTGCCTTATATTTGGGAGTTGGTTTGTATGTACTCCCATTAATGTCGTTCGTCACCCTAAGTGTATATGTTTGGTTTATCTTTGGCAAGCATCGTAAATTGTTAAGTGTGGCTTGGTCCAAAAAAGAAAAGCCGTCGCTCAGTGTGGATTGGAGAGCTGAGTTTTGGCCCATGCAGTGGCGCACCGCCTTAACTTGGGGTATGAGCTACTTTACTTGGCAACTTTACACATTGGTTCTTTTTTACTATGATGGTCCCGCTGCAGCCGGTCAGATGGGGATAAGTATGTCTATAGCTGTCGGTTTGTATACAGTTAGCCTAACTTGGCTCGTTACCAAGGCTCCACTCCTTGGTACCCTGCGGGCTCGCCAGCATACACAGGAAATGCAGACGCTCTTTAAACGCTCTGCGGAGCAATCAGTAGTCGTCTACGTCATTCTTGCTGTTGCCGCCATGGCAGGTCTCGAGAGTTTATCTGTTTTCTATCCTCAATTAGCCCAGCGTTTTTTGCCCCCGCCGCTATTCGGGCTGTTGTTGATATCTTTTATGGCAACCCTGGTTGTCGGGAATATGGCCGTATTTCTGCGAGCTTTCAAAAAAGAGCCGCTTGTTTGGGTGAACGTTGTTACCGGTTTGCTGGTTGGTTTTTGTGTTTGGCAGTTTGGGCAAAGGTGGGGTGCTCCAGCAATGGTGCTATCATTGTTATTAATCAGTATCTTTGTGAGTTTACCCTGGAGTTTTAGCATATGGTATCGCCAGTGGAAGGCGATGTCTTCCGAGGTTTTGGCGGTTAAATGAATAGACCTTTCTTGACGATAGGGATTCCAACCTATAAACGACCTCATCGCCTCCATCGGCTACTGGAAACACTCGTTACCCAAAAGGGCATTCGGACCGATGAGTGGGAGATAGTTATTTCAGATAACTGCTCTTTGGACGATACTTCAGCGGTGGTAGGTACCTTCTATAATCGATTACCGAATCTGCGTTATTTTCAAAATCCGCATAATATTGGTGCGGATATGAATATGCGCTCGCTGTTCGAAAAAGCGCTTGGAGACTATGTGTGGGTGATGCCGGATGATGATCTCGTGAACGGGGATCAGGCAGTAGCAACGTTGATCACTAAACTGAAGGCATGTCCCGTTCCACCTGCCTTTGCGATCACAAATGCGAAGAGTATCCATACAGATACCGGAGAACTCATCAAAGCAAAGTTTAATCCCATTGATGGTGAAATCTTTCTCCAGCGTGGTTCTGATATTCTCAATATTCTCAGCGATTTTGACCTGATTGGATGGCAGCGCGCTGTCATCCGTAGAAATGTGCTCCCGGATGTGTTCGTCGATAAATACGCGTCGCGACCGGTGGCGATTATTGCCATTGTGCTGATGGCATGCACCAAGGGAACCGCATTGATCATTGGGGAGCCGCTTGCCATTTTTTCCGATGGTGATCCCACTGATTGGCGAGTTTATTGGCCTAGCATTTGTATGCAAGAGATGCCTGAATTGCTTTTAGCGGCTGTAGAAAATTTGGGGTATTCTTCAGAGGCCGTCGCCCGGATCATAGAACAGCGTAAATACAAATATTTTGGTCGAGTAATTCACGCGAACTTGTTGTTGTTCCAGTTGTTTGGAATCTCTTGGTCGCGCCTTGCACGTCTTTATGGTTGGCCATTTTTGGCGAGACAGATTTTCGTGAAAGCTCCGCTTGCGATACCGATCGCTTTGATCTGGCCTTGGCGACGGCAACTGAAAGCACTGAGCAACCAGCTCTTGACCTGGCGTAAATGAGTGGCCGTAATGCGATTTAGACTTATTCAACTTGTATTTTTGTTGCTTTGTTTCGCGCTTCTCGCAACTGCCGAACCATTGGTCGCAGTGGCATCCTCAAATTTCGGTAGTCTTTTACTGCTACGCGAGATGGGGGGAAATTTGTCGTTCCAAAATCGGGCCATGATTTCATGTGGAGAGGAAGTTGATTTGGTGCAGGCTCGAAATGCGCTCACGTGGGCGGTGACTATTCAGCCCGAACATGTTTCGACATACGTCATGCTTGGCCGACTTGAACGTTGGGTGAACTGCCCGGATCAGGCGCGGACGTGGCTGGAACAGGGTTCCAGGTATACACCCAATGATATAATGCTTGTCTGGCAATTGGGGGAGACATATTCCGAACGAGGCGATTTGGCAACAGCCGCACGCATTTGGCGGGCGTCGCCAGCCGTTCTTCAAGGGTTTATTTGGAGCGGTGACAGGGTTGCCTTTGGGCAGGATTGGACAAAAGCTGAGCTTGAGTTTCGTCGTGCTTTGGCAATTGATTCGCGCAGTGCTGCTGCGAACTGGGGACTAGGCGGCGTCTTATATGGACAAGGGCGTTTTGATGAGGCGATCGAGACTTTTTCTGTTGCCAGGACTTTGGGCGTACCTCGCGATGCGTATAAAATTGTCCAGTTCGCACATGTACTGGATATGCGCGGTCGGAACACTGAAGCGGTTCGTATGCTGGACGAGTTCAATCTTATGGGGCCGTTAGCAGATGCAATTCGTGGAAGCTTTTACCGTAGTGTGGGCGACTTGGACAAAGCCGCATATTACTTGGAAAGTAGTATACGACAACAACCCAATGATCCCTGGGCTCGACACGCGCTGGCAATTGTTTATGCACGTTTGGGACGCAAGGCACAGGCGACTGATCAATTACAGGCGCTGCTCGAATCTAACTCACAGTTCCAGGCCGCACGCGATTTACTTGGCTGTCTCTCGACGACAGAGAACTCAAGGCAGTGTGTGACTCCATGAAGACCGCGTTTGTCCCAGTCATTGCAGCAAAGCCTACGAACCTGAGACGAGGAACTCAACGCCTGCCCAGTGTTACTCTGACGTCTGTCTTTGTCTTCTTTGTTTGTTTCAGTGCTTGGATACCTTTCGCAATCAACCTGGGTGGACTAAATCTGAGGGTCAGCCAGATACTCTTACCATTGGTGTTTTTGTGGCTCTTGACGCACAAAGCCACCTGGTCAACTGCTCGTTCCAGTTTGCCCTTAGTAGTCGGGGGATTCGTACTGTGGGGGGCTTTTCTCTTTTGGACGGCGGTCAACTTTTCTTCCTACACATCGTTGATCAAACCGTTGGGCAGAGTTTTTCTATTAGGGCTGAACTTGCTGCACTTGTTCGCTATGTATTGGCTTGTGGTCCGCACGCAACAATGGCGTGGAGCGGTGATGGCTTTGTTGGTCTCAGTCACATTTTTCAATATGCTGTTGATTATTGTAACCATCGGAGCAGGCCTATCCATTCCCTTTTTCCGGGGCATGGTTGCCCAGGAAGGTGGCATGGCGCTGGTGGGTGGTGAATTAGTGCATACACAAGTTGAGCGCTTCAAGTTTTCAGGGGTTAGTGGCGGTGTCATATCTGCCGCGGTTCTGGCGATCGTCGCCGCTATTCTTATGACGCCCCGGTCCAAGCCTGCGCGATGGCTTTGGTTTATGGGTATCATCAATGTAATTGGGTTGGTAGTAGGATTTTCTCGTCAGAATGTAATAAGCTTGGTGGGTGGGTTGGGTCTTGTTGGACTCTATTTGTTTCTGCGCAAGCGATTGCAGAGGTTGGCTCGTTTTGTTGTTCTGATTCCTGTGATAATCATCATCGGGTTATGGATCATAAGTCTGCTGCCGGGTGGACTGGGTTTCTACGAGGCATTTGTTGGTCGCACTTTACAATTGTTCCAACCGGAGGCGTATGCTACGGGAACTGTAGGTGGACGGCTGCAATTGTGGTCTGGGATGTGGAACGATGTAGTACGCAATCCATTCTGGGGCCATGGGCAGGACGCCTACTTGAAGTATCACCTTAATCCAGGGGAGGAGGGAAGCCACAACTTTCCGCTGGAGGTTCTGCACGCAGCAGGACTCATCGGCTTTTTGGGATATGGGGTTCTGCATAGCCTGGTTCTGGCACGAGGATGGCGAGGAGCATTCTGCAGGTCGGCGTCAGAGACGGATCGCTATCTGTTGTTGGGCTTGGTAGGAGCAGCGACCGCACTATGGCTGTCGTCATTAACCAACTTGGTCTTCACTACCCCACTCTATTGGGTGATGTTGGGGCTGGTTGTGGCGGGTGTGCGGCTCACCTGTTCAGTTTCACGCAATGTGGGGCAATCTTGATAGTGAGTTACATAAACGACTATGGAGCGGCGGATGGTGATAGAAACCTCTTCGTGCAGCGTGTCTGGATTGAGAAAGCTGTGACTCCTTGATGTGTGAGCAAGCATCGAATGTTGGTTGTGAGCCGGTCAAGGTTCTTTATATCGCGTCTGACGGACGAAGCGGCAGCACAATCCTCAGTCAGGTCTTGGGCAACTTAGACGGATTTGTTTCTGTTGGGGAGTTGAACGCTATCTGGAAATACGGTCTGTTTCATAATTTTCTTTGTAGCTGCGGCGTTCCCTTTCGGGAGTGCCCATTCTGGACTGAAGTTTTCGAGCAGGCTTTTGGAGGATTCGAAACGCTTGATGCAGCTAAGTTAATTATGCTATGGCACCGGGTAGCGCGGTTTCGTAACATACCGCTTTTCAATTTGCGCTGGAAACCCGCGCTTTTCAAGGAACGGGCGCATGTTTACTGTGAGTACCAAGTCAAGTTGTACATGGCTATTCAGAAAGTCAGTGGTTGTCAGGTTATTGTGGATTCCTCGAAAAGTCCAACCTATGTCCATCTGTATAAAACGTTGCCGACAGTTGATTTGTATGTTCTTCACTTGGTGCGTGACAGCAGGGCAGTTGCCTATAGCCAGATGAAAACGAAACTGCGTCCAGAGTTCCCCGACAAGGCCATTTACATGGACCAGATGAACCCGATAAAATCAGCGATCAGATGGATGATCTATCACCTAGCACTAATGCCATTTGTGACGCAGCAGGGGTGTTACACGCTGGTCAAGTACGAAGATTTCGTAGCAGACCCCAACAATATGCTGATTGATATCCAGCAATTCATGGGTATATACCCGCTCAGTCTATCTCTTGTAGACGATCACAGAGTTCGGCTTGGAGTCAGTCATCAAATCTCTGGGAACCCCGTTCGTTTTACACGCGGGGAAGTAATGCTGCGCGAAGATGATGAGTGGAAAGCAGCAATGAAGACGGCGCACAAAAGAGTTGTCGCTGCTTTGACTTGGCCGCTACTGGCGAAATATGGATACCGGCTATGATAAAACCACGCGTCTGTCTGATTGGCCACACTTATCTGGAGAAACAATATCGTGCCAAGCTTTCACACTTGGCTTCACAAGTCGATCTAACAGTTATCAGCCCCGATCAATTTCAGACGCCATACGGCTTAAGTCAGGCGGATTTTTCGGAGCCTCGCAACTACGCTGTGCGAGTTTATGCTGGCTTGTATCCGGCACATGTTCGTACTTCGACTCGTTGGGTGTTGCGTAGTGGAGATCTCGGTTTTCGATCATCACCACCGGACATAATCCACGTTGAGAATGAAGCCACGAGCTTTAGCCTATTACAGGCATTGCTTTATCGACGCATCTACGCGCCGACCGCCAAGGTGATTGTATTTGTGTGGGCAAATCAGCAGCTAACAGGTTATAGACGTCTGCTCCTGCAACCTCTGGAAGGTTTCACAAAATCTCGCATCGATCACTTTATCGCCGGTAACAGGGAAGGCAAGGAAATGCTGGTGCGGAGTGGTGTTTTGGTAGAACAAGTGTCTGTGTTTCCGTTGGTAGGCCTGGATACGAGCTTTTTTAAACCTTCTAATTCTGAAGAACGTCATCGTTTGCGTCAAGAACTCGGGATGGAGGAAGGAGATTTTGTTGTAGGTTTTGTGGGACGTTTCGTTGATCAAAAAGGAATTCCAGATCTTTTGAAAGCTGTTGATCATCTGAGAGCTAATCATATCACGCAACCAATCCGTCTCTTATGTGTTGGCGATGGTCCGCTTAAATCAGAATTGTTAGACAATCATCCTTGGGTCAAAGTTGTTTCACCGGGTAGCGGTGGTGTTCTGCCTTTCTATCATGTGATAGATGTATTAGTTTTGCCATCGCGTACAACCTCTTATTGGAAAGAGCAGTTCGGTCTGGTTCTTGCCGAAGCAATGGCTTGCGGAATACCGGTCGTTGGTTCCAACTCTGGTGCTATTCCTGAGGTTGTGGGAGACGCAGGGCTAGTTTTTTCGGAAGGAATAGTGTTGGAGTTGGTTGAGCACTTGATGCGACTAGCTCATGATCCAACATTGAGACAAGAATTAGGACAAAAGGGTAGAGACCGCGTCAACCGTGAATACTCCGCAAAAAGCATCGCTGACAAGACTTACCAGGTATATCAGTCAGTTTTATCGAGCGTTCTATCGCGCTGAAAGGATGGATTGTTTGAGCGTTCAAGCACCCTGCCCGTTATGTTCTTCCTATCGCACAAATCTGTACCGGAGTATTTTGCGAAGTTATGCAGATCAACAATATACATTGGAACTTCGGCGGTGTTCAAAATGTGAGTTCGTATTCTTAGCCAACAATCCGAATATTGAGTATGACGAGGATTACCTCTATCGTGAGGGTGTGGTAACAGTGGATAGCCTCGTAAGCCAGTTTCGTGCGGAAGAGCGCATTAGCAGTATAGCCAAAAGCGTACTAGCCGATAGCCGAAATCGTTTCTTGGATATTGGGATTGGTGACGGATGCCTTCTCAGCATAGCAGAAGGTGCAGGCTATGATACGTACGGGCTTGACGTGAACTCCGCAACAGCTACTCTTGCTCGACAGATATATAATCTTCGATCTCAACTGCACATTGGTTCCTTTGAAACTGCCTTTCCAGATAAAACCTTCGATGTTATTCATATGAATGAAGTCATCGAACATATCGGAATGCCGATGCCTCTCTTACATTGGTGTCGGAAAAAGTTGAATCACAACGGACTGCTTGTGATCCAAACAGGAAATGTTGAATCTCTTGTTAGCCGAATCAAGGGCAAACGTTGGGATTATTTTCGGCCTGTCCACGTGAGTTATTTTTCGACCAAGTCTCTTCGTTTTGCATTGGAGTGTGCTGGATTCCAAGTTGTTTCGATAAGTACAATTGACTGGCGCTTATCTTCATCAATGCAGGTCACCAAAGCCATCATCAAGGAACATGGAGTTAGAAAAGCAGTTGCTTTTCTAAGCTTGTTTTTGACTGCTCTACCTTATGGAATTCGGCGGTCAATGATTTTCCACGCCAAATGAGCGAAAGATCGCACTAAATGAGAATTGGTATTGATAACATTTCCCCCGGTGAGTCTACTGGGATTCGCGCACCAGGTGGTATGCGATCATATTTGCAATCATTACTATTGGAGTTTTCCCGTCAGCATCCACAGCACCAACTTGTGTTGTTTACACCATCCTCTGCTGACCCATTGCTTACTCAGACGCCAAGCAATGTGGAGATCGTTCGGTTACCTTTTGTCCCCATTAATCGTTCTTTACGAATAATCTATCAACAGACATTTTTTGCTCTTGCAATTGCTCGCCACAATCTGGACGTGCTTTTTGCTACAGCTACGATTACACCGTTGCTTCTTTCTGTTCCAGTTGTGTTGGCGGTGCAATTCCTTCAGTTCTACGAGAACCCTGACGCTTATGGTCGCTTGCGTACCACCTATTTGAAACTCTTTTTGCCTTTGTCTTTACGCAAAGCCAAGAAGTCGATTATTTTTACAGAGACTGCCAAGCGTGATCTGATTCGGTGGACGGGAGTGCCATCAGAAAAAATCGAGGTGGTGCCTCATGGACTATCACCGAAGATCTGGAAGATGGCGTCACTTTCTTTGCAGGCGCCTGAGAGGACTGTTGGGTCAACACTGACGCAAGGACGACCATATGTCCTGTATGTTTCTGCCACATATGGCTACAAGAATCACGCTCGGTTAATTCGGTCCTTTGCTCTACTCAAACAGCGACTGAACATACCGCACGTCTTACTGCTTGTTGGTAGTGAGGTTTCGGTCACATTTGCTGAGTTGCGTGCAATTGCTAAGGATGCTGGTGTAGCCGATGATGTCCTATGTGTCGGACAAGTTTCTCCTGTCGAACAAGTCTACTCCATATATTTGGGCGCAGATATGTCCATATTCCCATCGCTCTATGAAACATTTGGCTTTCCCCCATTAGAAGCTATGGCCTGTGGTTGCCCGGTCATCACGTCTAAAATTGGTAGCATGGCTGAACTTGCCGGCGATGCAGCAATTCTGATCGATCCGTATGATCCTAATTCGATGGCAAGTGCAATGGAGCAAATGCTTACGGATGGACAATTACGTGCGACGCTCATCGAAAGAGGACTCGAGCGAGCTAAGTTCTACACAAGAGAACGCAGTGCCACACATACCCTGTCTATCCTAGAAGAAGTGGGACGAGATTGAAATGCGCATTTTGATGCTTAACCACAACGTCGCTGAACGTGGAGGCACATATTTTCGTGCATTTGACGTCGCCCGCTACCTTACAAAACGGGGGCACGAGGTTTGTCTCTTGACGATTTCCCCTTCTCGTCGCTGGGGGTTTGATCACATAGTCAAGGATGGCGTGGAAATTGTCCACACGCCCGATCTGTTTTGGGGGAGAGGCAGAACTGGGTGGGATCCATGGGACACTTTGCATCGGATCATATTTCTTCACAAGAAGAAGTGGGACATCATTCATGCTTGGGACAGCCGCCCTGCCGTGATATTGCCGGCCCTGTATGCACGGCGGCAGTCGCGTAATAGCAAGCTCATAATCGATTGGTGTGACTGGTGGGGACGTGGCGGAACGATTCAAGAGCGTTCAGGCTGGGCAATGCGCACCTTCTTTGGGCCGTTAGAGACTTTCTTCGAGGAATCTTTCCGGGTGCATGCTGACGGTGGTACAGTTATCTCCCATGCCTTGTATGATCGTGCTCAGCAGCTTGGTGTTCCCGCTGACACTCTTCATATTCTGCAACAAGGATGCGATATTGAAGAGACGTTGCCAAGTGACCGTATGGAAGCCAGACAGCAACTTGGGATACCAGGGACCGTCTCTCTAATAGGTTACCTAGGTGCTCTAGGCCGTTCCGACGCTGCCTTGTTGTACGATACATTAAGAATATTGATCGCTCACGACCAACAATTTCAGTTTGTACTCATGGGTAACCATCGCTCCCGGATTCCAGACGATTTGCGAGAGACACAGAGAATCACTGAAACAGGTTATGTATCGGCGTCTGCACTTCAGCAATACCTAGCTGCTTGCGACGTGTTGTTTTGTCCGCTAGGCGACACTATCGCAAGTCGAGCTCGCTGGCCATCAAAGGTCAACACGTATCTGGCTGCTGGTCGCGCAACGGTTATGACGCGGGTTGGTGATTTAGCTGCTCTGCTCGAGAGTGAAGACGCTGGAATTGTCACCTCCTGCAATCCAGAGGAAATTGTCACCCAACTCATAAAGTTATTGGGTAATGTTGAAATGCGTGCCAAGTACGAGGTAAAGGCTCGTTCTATGGCTGAGAAACTGGCGTGGCCCGGTCTTATTCGACAACTGGAAAGCTTCTATGATAATATGTCAGACTGACTGTAATAATTCAGGAACAACCATTGGATTAGCTCGATCTCAGGAAACTACTCCATTATGTCCGTTACAAACGCTTCCCAAGATTTGGACAACTTTGACGAACAAATAAATTCGTTAAAAACCCACGATGTCTCAGATGTGGTCATTACACGCCTGTTTGCAAATCGAGTGCTTAAGAGATGGGCTGATTTGTTCGTTGCTGGTTGTGGTTTGTTCATCCTGTCGCCTTTGTTCTTGCTCATCGCGTTTCTCGTAAAGACAACTTCTAAGGGGCCTATTTTTTATCCCTGGAATGTGATCGGGCGCGGGGGACGGCCTTTTCGTGGCTACAAGTTCCGTACCATGCTGCAGAATGCGGATGATTTGAAGGCACAATTACTTCATCAAAATGAAATGAATGGCCCTGTCTTCAAAATGAAGAACGATCCGCGTATTACGCCTGTTGGCAAAGTCCTGCGCAAGTATAGCATCGATGAGTTGCCCCAATTGTGGAGTGTCCTCAAAGGGGATATGAGTCTGGTGGGGCCGCGTCCGGCTGGCCCGCACGAGTGGGATAAATATGAACCCTGGCAACGGCGCAGGTTGAGTTTGACCCCGGGTATCACCTGCCTCTGGCAGGTTAATGGCCGCAATCGAATCTCCGATTTCGATGAATGGGTGAAATTGGACCTTTACTACATTGATAATTGGTCTTTGTGGCTCGACATCAAGATATTGTGTCGTACAGTTCTTGTTGTTCTACGTGGCACTGGCATGTGACTTGAGGTTCAGACAGATAATGCTTGATGGCAAACTCGCGATTGTTACAGGGGCTGGACGGGGCATCGGGCGTGCTCTTGCCTTGCGTCTGGCGGAGGAAGGTGCAACAGTTGCTGTATGGGCGCGTACGGCGGCCGAAGTAGAGACCACAGCAAAAGTTATACGGGCTTCAGGGGGACGGGCGCACGCCTACCTTGTGGATGTCGCTGATCCTGGTGCGGTTCGAGCCGGTTTACACTGCACCGAAAGCGAACTTGGGCCGGTCGCTGTGCTGATCAACAATGCCGGCATTCAGGGAGCCATTGGACCCCTGTGGGAAAATGATCCTGATTCCTGGTGGGCAACGGTGAAGACGAATCTGGGCGGCATGTTCCATTGTTGCCGTATGGTCCTTCCCGGTATGGTAGAACGCCAACAGGGCAAGATAATCAATCTTTCCGGCGGCGGCGCTACTTCTCCGCGTCCAAACTTCAGCGCCTATGCGACATCCAAGGCGGCCATCGTACGCTTGACTGAAACCCTGGCGGAAGAAGTCAAGCCCTATAACATTCAGGTCAACGCAGTCGCACCCGGCGCAATCAATACGCGTATGCTGGAGGAGATTTTGGCTGTGGGAGAAAACAGGGTTGGTATGGCGGAAATGGCGGCTGCATCGTATCGCGCCCAGCAGGGAGGCGACTCGCTTGCCCATGTGCTTGAGTTGGTAACGTTTCTGGCCTCCGACGCCTCTGGGGCATTGACCGGCAAGCTGATCAGCGCCGTCCACGATCCCTGGCACGAGTGGGCTGGCAAGGCTGATGAATTGAATGCTTCACCTCTCTATACTCTTCGGCGTTTAGACCCTCATACCATCAAGCCTCTGCTCGGCGCAATAACTGAATCATAAAAATTGGCGTATTCTGAAGTTGGACAGGCGTATCGGTGAATATGCCTTTCTGAGTCCTGGTCTGGGTTTTGCCGGGGGTACCTTGGGCCGTGAACTGCGCAACTTGCAGAAGCTGGGCGCGCAGCAGGGGACAGCGACACCTTTGATAGATGCTGTATGGCAAGTGAATTCCCAGCGTCCGCAGTTGGTCAGCCGCCGCTTGGTTTCTGCACTCGGTTCACTACAAGGCCGCCAGATCGGGCTATTGGGATTGACCTACAAAGCCGGCACGAGTACCTTGCGCCGGGCAATCTCGCTGGATATTGTACGCGATCTCGTCCAACAAGGAGCTACCGTCCGGGCTTTCGATCCTCTGGCCAATCTGACTGAAGCAGACGATCTGCCTCCCATGCAAATGTGTGCAACGCCGTATGAAGCGGCCCAGGATAGCCATGCACTTGTATTGATCACCGAATGGGTGGGGATTGAGTCTCTGGACCTGGCGCAACTGCGGGCCAATATGGACGGTGATGTTTTCCTGGACACGCGCAATTGGCTTGACCCAAAACGTATGGCGCAAGCGGGGTTTCGCTATTTCGGGATAGGCAGATAAGTTCGCATTCAATTTCGATCAGAGTAGGTAGACTCCCCACAAGAAGGATATCCGTATGACATCATTGTTAGAAGATCGTGTCGCCATTGTGACA
>Ga0335396_10004537_pt1 | contig 14986 bp, 8 predicted proteins | sample FRY02_FD_205743 | JGI IMG/M metagenome (GOLD analysis project Ga0335396, IMG submission 205743) | Freshwater microbial communities from Lake Fryxell liftoff mats and glacier meltwater in Antarctica - FRY-02 (spades assembly) (version 2) | ecosystem: Environmental > Aquatic > Freshwater > Ice >... | reverse complement strand
TTGTGGGAGCCGACATCGACAAGGCCTACGTGGCTGAGGTGGTCAAGCTGTCTGAATCCAAAAGCCGCAGTCTGAAAGCCATATTTACGCCGCTGCATGGTGTCGGCGAGACCTCGGTTTACGCCGTGATTCAGGCGGCGGGGTTCACCGATGTTGATATCTTCGAAGACCAACGGTCGCCGGACGGGAATTTTCCAAACGTCCCGAACCATGCCCCGAACCCGGAGAATCTGGAAGTCTTCGATCCGGTAATTGACTGGATCAAAAAGACGGGCAATGAAGCCGAGCTGATTCTTGCATCGGACCCGGATGCGGACCGCCTTGGCGTGATGGTTCGAAACAGCAGTGGGGAATTTCGGTCGCTGAGCGGCAATCAGGTGGGCGCTTTACTGACGGACTATCTGTTCCGGAAACGAAAAGCTTCCGGTCGCTTTTCACCGCAGGATTATGTGGTCGAAACGCTGGTGACGACGCCGCTGACAAAGGCTGTCGCCGCTCATCACGGAGCTCGTTGTTTCAGTGAGCTGCTGGTGGGTTTTAAGTACATCGCGCAGACCATGGAAGAACAGGGCACCGAGCATTTTGTGTTCGGGACTGAAGAATCCATCGGCTTCCTCGCGGGCAGCTATTGTCGTGACAAAGACGCAAGTGTGGCGGCGCTTTACATTCTGGAACTCGCCGGTGAACTTAAGGCTGAAGGAAAGACGCTGTTCGATCAGCTGGACCAGTTGTATCTCAACTGCGGATATTTTTGCGAAGGACAAAAATCGATCTACTGCGAAGGCCCGACCGGCAAAGCAAAGATCGACGGCCTGATGCAAACTCTGCGCGATGCTCCACCGGCTGCATTCGGGACCGTGAAGCTGACCGAAGCGGCGGATTACAGCACCGGACGCCGGATCGAAATTCCGTCCGGAAAAAGCCTGGGCACAATTACAGATCCTCGCGGTGATCTGCTGATCTATAAGTCCGACGCATCTCAGTCGGTGCGTGTTCAGATTGCCGGCCGACCGTCGGGCACTGAACCGAAGATCAAGTTCTACTTCTTCTGCCAGTCGGACCTGATCAATGGAGATTTGGCCACTGCACGTGCTGCGGGCGACTGGGCGATGAAGGAAGTGCAGCAGGCTCTGACCGAATGGGCTCAGCAGCAGCTCAAATAGCGGGGTCAATCGCGATGGCGTCGTGACCGCCTGCTGCAAAACACGGCAGGCGCCAATTGCACGCGTAGCAATTGGAACAGAGTGGCTTTGATTCGAGTGCTGGGAAACTCATGCATCGAACAACGATGCGGCGGCTCGCTGTGTGTAGTTACGCATCGGCTGCAGGGCTCCGCACGGGCGAACTGGTGAGCCCATTGTCGCTGAAATTGGTGATGGGTGACTTGTCGAGCTGCGACAGATCGGCCTAAAGTAGAGCTCCGCGTTTGCTATTTCTCTGCAGGAGCGCTCCAATGTTCGTTTTGCCGCTGATGTTCAGCCTCTTGTCCGCAGGTGTGTTTCTGACATCCGATAACGGAACCGTCGAAGGGCGTTCTGAGCCGGGCGGCGCTCTGAGCGATTCCGTCGGCGGCTGGACTCATTCAGGTCCGCGTGAAGAGGCCGTGCCCGCATTTGCCTTTGAGCCCGCCAGTGGGCCGAACGGATCGGCGGTGCTCAAAACGACTTCGGATCACCGGCAGGGACTTCACGGCTGGTGGGAAAAAACGGTCCCTGTCAAAGGCGGTCAGTATTATCGATTCACGGCTCAGCGTAAGGCGAAGCATGTGCCGTTTCCGCGACAGGCTGCGGTCGCGCGAGTCTTCTGGAAAGACGCTGAAGGGAAGGCGGCGGTGCATGATTTCAACGCCACAACGACCTACCGCGAAGGTGAGAAGCCAGTTTCTGAACCTGAGTACCCGGCTGATGGCGATGAAAAATCCGAAGGCTGGACCGTGGTGTCGGGTGTCTTCCGAGCACCCCCGAATGCGACTCAAGCCCGCATTGAATTGTCGTTCCGCTGGCCAGCGGATGCGACTGTAGAATGGTCAGATGTGAGGCTCGATGCCATCGAGGCTCCGAAGTCTCGGAAGGTGCGTCTGGCGACGGTGCATTTTGCTCCCGCGGCCGGAAAATCGAATGATGAAAAGTGCCGACAGTTTGCACCGCTGATTGCAAAAGCGGCTGAGCAGAAGGCCGATCTGATTGTGTTGCCGGAGACTTTGACGTACTTCAATGCCGGTCGATCCATTGGCGAATGCGCCGAAACAATTCCGGGACCCTCCACGGAATACTTTGGGACTCTGGCAAAGCAGCACGATCTTTACATCGTGGCCGGTCTGGTCGAACGTGACTCCCATCGTGTCTTCAACGTCGCTGTGCTGATTGGCCCTGATGGAAACGTTGTCGGTAAGTATCGCAAGGTGGCTTTGCCGCGCACGGAGATTGATGCGGGTGTGGAACCGGGTGACGATTATCCCGTGTTTGAAACTCGCTTCGGCAAGGTCGGCATGATGGTTTGCTACGATGGCTTCTATCCCGAGGTCGCTCGGGAACTCAGCAATCGCGGGGCGGAGGTGATTGCATTTCCCGTCTGGGGCTGCAATCCTCTGCTGGCTGCCGCACGAGCCTGTGAGAATCATGTTTACGTTGTTAGCAGCACCTATTCGGATATCCGCTCCCACTGGATGATCACGGCAATTTATGGTCGTGACGGACGCGTTGTCGTGAAGGCCGCCGACTGGGGAGATGTCGTGATCTCCGAAGTCGACCTGGGGCAGCCATCCATCTGGCACAGCCTCGGTGATTTCCAAGCCGAAATCCTGCGACATCGACCGCCCGTCAAACCGGCCGTGCCCTGACAAACACCGCCCCATCCGCCTCGTAGCGGAGGCCGCCAAGGCTTTCGGCAGCCGATCTTTCCCGAACTCCGGTGTAAGGAAACACCCCGTTCAACGGGCCGCACAATCCGCGTGGCCATTGGAAAGCGGCGTGCCCCACGGCTCTGTCTGCGACGGACTGCCAGCATCGAGCGGAAAATGAGTGTCGCCTTTCGCTCTGCGAAAGTTGCGAATACTCTGCTTTCGCGGAGCGAAAGGCGACTCTAAAAAGCCGCACGATGTTTAGCTGGCGTCTTGCTTTCTCGTAGAGCTCGGAATTGTGCGGCAGAATCGATCATCAGCTCTTTCAGCCAGCTGAGATTGATCGACAGCACACCGCAGGATTCCATTCAACCGGCGTCTTGTGCGTTGCGGCCGAGGGCGATGTCGAAGTCATTCATTGCTGGCACCATCATGGCCACGGATGTAAATCCATAAGCCAGGCAAATCCACAAACAGACGCCCAGGTTCCCGCCGAGCAAAAAGTCGGTGATCGCATAAAACGTCAAAAATGGCAACACCAGCGACGCCAGCGTCAGAGCGCTCGACGGGTTCCGATAAGTCAGCGATGAGTACAAACCGAGGCTTCCAAAACCAATAAACAGAATGAAGCTTTGCAGCTGAATGGCAAACGATGAGCGAGCTTCAACAAGCAGCAGCATGAAGATAAAAATCCCCACGCACAGAAAGAACATCGTTCCAAGGCTGTGCCCGATCGCGTGTCGTGAATTCTCATAGGTCAGCCCCTGATGCAGGCCCAGCGTGACAGCAAAAATGCTCAATACCACATAAGCCACGCACAGATAAATCACATTCTCCAGTGACATCGCCGCTGGATGGCCAGAGGCGGCAAGCAGCATGACCAGAATCAGCGGCAGCAGGATCATCTCTTTGGCATTCCACAACGCCCCGCCGATCTTGCCGAGAATAAATTCATACGGCCGCAGATCGGTGACCAGCAGAATTTCCAATGTCCGCCCGTCGCGTTCATTGGTCAGTGAAGTCACAGCCTGAGCATTGGTCAGCAGCAGGCTCAGAATGGCAATGCCCAGAAAGGCGAACGAAGGTCCCGACAGCATCCCAAGTACCAGATCGCTGTTGTCCGAGTTTTGGCTGGAAACGGCAGCCACGGTGGCAATGGTCAGCGCCATCAGGACATACGAGAGCTTGATCCAGATCATTCGACGACCGTAGGCTCGCGTTCGCATTTCGCGCCACAGCACCGGCTGACTCCAGACCTCCCGATGAATTCGCGGCACGGCCGGAGTGGATTCTTTGTCGTCATCCGTCGCCGTCGTTTCGGCAGCCGACTGGTGGAATTCGCGAGACGGATTCCAGACGCGCATCTTCACGATCGTCAGCGCTACCAGACCCACGGACACGATCAGCAGCGAAATTACCGTTGGCCACGCAGACACGCGAACAACACCCGAGATTTGCAGAGAGAGCGGGTCGAGCACTTTCTGAAGCCCGAAGTACGGCGACGCTTCGGCCAGTGATCCGGCGAAGGCCACCCCCACGCTTTGCGTCAGCAGAACATACAGCACAACGCCCAGCACACTGATGGCCAGGGTCTGAAATGTTTTCTCGCGCCAGAACGCCACCAGACAACCCCAGCTTCCGGCGGCAAGAGTCGCCGCGCCGGTGATCGCCTGCGACCAGAAAATCTGTTCCCAGGTAACTCCGCCCAGCAGTTTCAAAAAGCAAAAGACTGGCCACGATGTCGCCATCAGAACGCCCACGTTCAGCAGACTGGAAAGCAGTTTGCCCAGTGCGAGTTCGTGGTTTCGCAGGTCCGTCATCAGCAGCAGAATCAGTGTCTTGCGGTCTTTTTCCTGAGTGACCAGGGAGGCCGAAAATACCGTTGCAAAGAACAGCCCGAGTGTCAGCTGCAGTACAGCAAACACACGAAACGTCATGGCACTGAAAGCGGCCACATCACCGGCAAACAGGACATCCTGAAATCCAATCGTCGCCTGACGAATGCTGTAACACAAAATCAGGAGACCAGCAACAAACCCGGATCGCATGAGATAGTGACTCAGGCGACGAGGCGTCGTCAGGACTTCACGTTCAAAAATTGGACCGGCAACCACGCCAGGGGACTCCGGATCTGAGCAGACTGGATTTGAAACAAGAAGCCCGACTTTCTGGGAAAGCCGGGCTTCAAATGAGCGACTGACAATTCAGATCTTACAGTTTTCGCGAACGAGTTTCCCGCAGGAACTCACGCTCCATCTCAAGATGCTTGTCCGCATTCGATTCCCACAAGGACTTCAGTGGATACTCGGTCGGCACAGGCTTCGCGTTCTGCTGGTGAATGGCCTGCCAATACTGGACGACCAGCAAAGCTTCTTCCACGTATCGCCCGTCTTCAAACATCACCGGATACTTGTCTCGTGCCGCAAGCCAGCGAGTCATCGCCAGTTCCAGCAAAGCCTCAGCTTCCGAAGGCGTGGTGGTTCCGGACTCTTTGTCAAACTGATCGAACCCCTTGCCCTGAATGTAAGCCTGCTTGGCTTCGTAAATCGTTTTGTGGACGTCCAGGGAAATCGGGTCTTTTTCGACGTTGGCCAGGTCGCGCCAGAATCGGAAATTCACCATGTCCAGATTGCGAGCCCACAGATTTCTCTGAGCTGCAACGGTAATCCCATTTTCCTCGGCCAGCGTCTTGAGTTCGTCTTCTGAACAGACCAGCTTGTACTTTTTGTCATCGAGACCCAGGAAGATATGGTTGCCATAATCTTCCATCCATGCGCGATAACCAGCATCCCAGGCGGCCTGATGTCCTTCGAAAATACCTTCCTTTGAACGAGCCTCTGCATAGCTGAGCAGTGACTTTGCCGGTCCCTGGCGGAAGAAGACGTGCGTCATTCCCTTCACGCCGATCAGGCCGTCGTTCTCGTCCTTTTCATTGGCGCGAACAAACCAGTCATGCGCGACCAGATAACTGTCTTTGCCTTCTTCGTTAATCGCCGGATCCGGACCGCTTTGGCCCGGCGATGATTCAAACTTTGGATCGGGATCCTGACGGAAGAAGACACGGAAGAATTTCTTCTCGTCAGACACACCCATCTTTGTAGTGATCACTTCACCGACGTTGTGAAACAAAATCGGAATGGTCTGATTTCGTTCCGTACCGAGCTTCAGGAACTTGATGCCTTCTTTCACCCAGTAAAAGCGGTCATCCACTTTGTCCCATTCGCGTGAGACGTTGTACGCCAGGTTCCAGCCCTGAAACTTCCAGATCTGAACATAATGCGGCTGCAGCAGAATGATGGAATCCACTGTGGCTCGCAGTTTCGCCCACTGCTTCTTTTCCTGATACTCAATAGCCTTCAGATGCAGCACGCTCGCCGCAGGTCCTCGCAGACCCAGCAGGACCAGATTCATTGCAGAGCTGGATGGATCAACCTTACCCAGCGTCGCTTCGCCAAGGTCATATTCCTGACGCATGCGAGCCAGTTTGCCCAGCCCTGAAGAGGTTTCACCACTGGCCACATTTTGTTCAGCCGGGAAACCCAGATAAACGATCGGGCCCAGCAGCAAAACAATGCAGATGCCGTAAATAACCTTGCGTTGTCGCGAATTGAAATTGCTCATTTTGCCTCCAGTTCACGAAACTTCAGCATCGCACCCGCGAGCAGAACACAGGGAATCAGGAATCCAAAGAAGATGGCCATCGCCGGGACGACGCATTCCTGAAACGGAACATCAAACCCATTTTCCACAAACGCCGCACCACGATTAAAGACGCTGAAGTCTGGAACAATACTGCTAAAGCCTCGCAGAATGCCTTCCAGTCCTTTATCCGCCCCTTTCAGAACGGCCGAAGTCGTGGCAGACACATCCATACCCACCTGCGGATTGCGGTGCTGGGCAATCAGAACAGCAGACTCCAAAGTCCCCATGCCCTGTTCCTGCCCGGACAGCATTCGCATCATGAATTCGTGGAAGAACTGCCCGACCACAAAGAATGTCAGAGTGAAGAACAAGGCGACCGGGCCCTTGACGATACAACTGACCGTCACGCCGAGAACAATGATCAGCAGCAGCATTAAAGCGATGTTCAGCAGAGCCTTGACGTAACCGATCACAAACGACCGGTCCGGCTGGCGAACAAAAAGGTCCGGCCGGGCCATGCCAAGATACATCTGATCGTTCAGACAGGCCACTTCGACTCGCAGCGTACCATTCTTCGCCAGATCGTTAATCAGATCCTTTTCGATCATCCAGCCTTCGGTGTCCTGAGAAATCAGAAGTTCACGTCGAATCAGATCATCGAAGAAAGTGAACCAGCGTTTGTCTTCCGCGGGAGTCACCTTTCCATCGGCCACCTGCAAAGTGCCCGCTGTGACTTGTTCGTTCAGGACGGCCACCAGCAGCTCCGCATTCAGCGGCGAAATCCCTGCATCCTTCGTCAGGTCTTCGGCCAGTGAGGCTTTCAGAGCCCCCGCTTCGGCCAGCTTGCCAGCGGTGTTCCATTCAGTGAAAATTCCCGAGAGGAATCGTGCCTGAGTCTCGTAGTCGGCCGCGAATCGCAGGTTGCGAGGGATTAAAGTGATGTTTTCAACCGCCCCTTCGTGGTACTCAGAAATGTGGAACGACGGCAGCGGCACTTCCAGCTTTGGAAGGCTCTCGTGCAACACATCCGCATACTGAGCCAGCCCGGCAGCAACAGCGTCCAGCTGGTCGGCAAAAGGTCCAAACGGAGCCACGTCTGTGGCGTTGGTCAGCGAGTTATTTCGAAGGACCTTCAACAGTTCGAAGCCGGCTTCGGCCGACTTGTCGAAAAGATCGGCGACTGGATTGAGATCTTCATTTTTCTCCTGCCGCAGAAACAACGCCGCCACAGCCAGGCCGTTTTGAAGTCCCGCGTAGTCCGCCGGACGAAGTTCTTCTGAGGCCGTGCGAATTCGCGTGGCCAGTTCCTTCATTCGATCGGAAGCATTACGAAACTGACCATCGCGAAGCGTATCGGCCAGCGGCTTCAACGCTTCACCCTGAGAAATCATTCCGAACGCATCTTCACGCGGGTTTGAAGAAATTGTGTACTGAGCCTGCACGCCCTGGAAAATGCTCTTTTCGGAACCCTTGATCGTACGAAAAGCCTCGAAGCGGCATTCCATTTTCAGACCGTCCACGGTCTCCGCCTGATCGCCCGTCCCAACGGATTCACGAACGATCGAGTTGTCGTCTATGTTATTGAACAACCACACGGCACGAGCTCGCGAATTGCCCTGAATGTGCGAACGATACATCCACGTATCACCCACATTGATCCCGGTCGCGGCGGGCTGACCTTCCGTACTGATGAAGTACAGCTGCCCAAACACGGGGACTCGACAGATGAGCTGTTCCTGGCTTGATGCCGGCAGCTGGCGATAAATCCAGAACCCGCCAATCACACCCATTAACGACAGAACCAGACAGGCCACAATCCCCATCCCGGCCATGCGGCCGATGACGATTTCCACCCGGCGAGCCGGCTTGGTGACAACGGTGTGCAGGGAGCGAATTCGAATGTCTTCCGGCAACGCCCAGCAGCTGAGGAAAATGACGGCCGGCAGAATCAGCCACGCGATTGCGGTCAGCAGGAATGTCACATGCACACTGACCTGCAGCTCGGGCCGTTCATTGGAGTCCGCAAGGAACCAGCCGGCAAACATCAGCAGGATTGCGAACACCACGAAGACCAGCAATGCTTTGCGACGAATCGCTTCGAGCAGTGTCAGCTTGGTGAGCGCGTAAATTCGGCGAGGTGAGATCGACGCGATGTCGCCCAGATAACTGGCCAGGCCTTTAGTAAAGACGCCCACGCCCGCTCTGCCGTTGCGAGCCACCGCGAGCAGGAACGACAGGCCGATGCTGATGAGCAGCAGAATCCCAAGCAGGGTGAGCCACGAAGCCGTGCCTCCTGCGAGGTCATATGGTCTGATGTCAAAGTCCATAGTTTACAGTTCCGAGAAGCGAGGCTGCGTTTGCAGAGATGTCACTGGAGAAATCAGCACGAAAAGGACGTCCGACCAGAGTCAAGGCGGCGTCACACGCGAGCAATCAGCCGGCAGTCTGGCCGGCCTCTTTCAGGCCTGCCCACTCTTGCCTGAAGCGGCAATCTCTTCGGCCGAAAACCGACGGCCCGGACGCTCGCCGCTCTCGCGCACGGTCCGCAGGAACAGCTCTTCCAGATCCGCTCGCGGAGTGCTGAACTGAGCGTCCTTAATATTGTGCTTCTCCAGCACCTTTCGAATGTCGGCTTCCGCTTCCTTGCTCAGCGTTGATGTTCGCATCTGAGTCTCATTTCGAATTTCCAGCAGCTCGTCCACTCGACCGAGAACCTTCAGCTCGCCCTGAAACAGAACAGCGATTCGGTCGCAGACGTCCTGCACGTCAGCCAGCTGATGGCTGCACATGACGACGGTTTTCCCCTGAGCCTTCAGACGCAGAATCAGGTCCTTCATTTCTCGCGTGCCCTGCGGGTCAAGTCCGCTGGTCGGTTCGTCGAGCAGGATAAGTTCCGGGTCGTTGATCAAAGCCTGAGCCAGGCCGATTCGGCGAGTCATCCCCTTGGAGTACTCTTTCAACTGACGTCGGCGAGCTTTGCCCAGGCCAACCATTTCAATCAGCTCGTCAGACCGACGAATTCGGTCCGCGGCCGACATGTTGAACAGGCGACCGTAAAAGTCGAGTGTTTCGTCCGCATTCAAAAAGCGATACAGGTAGGACTCTTCCGGCAGATAGCCGATCTTTTCGTTCTTCGACACGTCGGAGGCCGATTTGCCGAGAATTGTCATTTCGCCCGAGGTTGGGAACAGCAGGCCCAGCAGCATTTTCATTGTGGTCGTTTTCCCCGACCCGTTCGGGCCGAGCAGACCAAAGACCTCACCCTTCTGGACGTCGAGACTTAAACTCTTGACAGCCTGAACCTTCTTTCGGCCCCAGAAGTCTCGATAAATTTTGGACAGATTCCGGATCTCAATCACAGCGTTTGACATGTCGAACCGTTTCGCTGACTGAATTTTTTGGACAAGAATGATAAAGTAAACAAGATGCTGAGCCGACCGCTGGATCTCGCACGTCGGTGCAGAACTCCCCGCATGCTGGAACCTTACGCACGTGAGCGATGGACTGTTTGCGCAATTCCTGCGACGGGCGAGCAAACGCAATTTCCGCGCATCTGACCGGCACTGGGACAGAATCTACGAAGGAAACCCACGCAACTCAATCATCTCCGTGCCGAATTGCCGTCTCCCAGACCAGTCCACAGCGGAACGACCGGCACAACTTCACTGAACCGCACGCCGAACCCCGCCCCACCCGCAATGGTGAAATGTTGATTCAGGGTTCACAGTGCACGTTTTCGTTTGACCCGACTCGAAGAGGAGGAATCCCCGTGAATTGCCTCGCCTCTGGCGTCGCCGGTCGCCTCGGGTTGCGGTAAAATCAAAAGCCTGCCAACCAGGCCGGCCTACGCCCGATTCTTTAAATGCCGCGCGCGAAATGCGTCGGCCCACTGGGCGAAGCGGTTTTCTTCAATCGCAGACCGAATGCCGCGCATCAGGTCCTGATAAAAATGGAGGTTGTGCAACGTCGCCAGTGTGCCGTACAAAGGCTCATCAGCGAACAGCAGGTGCCTCAAATAAGCACGGCTGAAACCACCCGAGCACGTCGGACATTCACAAGCCGTGTCGATCGGATAACGATCCTTTCGAAACGTCTTGTCCTGCAATCGCATCTTGCCGTCCCAGGTGAAGACCGTGCCTTCGCGGGCGTAGCGAGTCGGGATGATGCAGTCGAAAATATCCATCCCGCATTCGACCGCCGCGACAATGTCCTCGGGCAGTCCGACGCCCATCAGATATCGGACCTGATCGGCCGGCATCAACGGCGCCGTATGGCGGACAATTCGAACCATCGCTTCATGACCTTCGCCGACGGAAACTCCGCCAATCGCATAGCCCGGCAGGTTCAGGGATGTCACCTGACGAACGGCTTTGGATCGCAGGTCCAGTTCCATTCCGCCCTGAATGATCCCGAACAAATGTTGATAGTCCTGGATAGGCGCGGCCGCACAGCGTTTCAGCCAGCGATACGTCCGGTCCAGCGAATCCGACATGTATTTCGGCGGCATGCGGTGATCGACGCATTCGTCAAACGCCATGACGATGTCAGCCCCCAGTCGGCGCTGAATGTCCATCGCGCTTTCTGGCGAAAGCGTGACGGGAGTCCCATCGCCACCCTCTTTTTTTCCCGAGCGGAACTGGAAGCTGACGCCTTCTTCAGTGATCTTGCGATCGGGTAAACTGAAGACCTGAAAGCCGCCGGAATCAGTGAGGATCGTCTGGTTCCAGCGCATCATCGAATGCAGGCCGCCGAGCCGTTCCACGATCTGCGTTCGGTCCAGAATTCCCAGATGATAGGTGTTGGCGAGCACAACCTGTGCACCTGTGGCGGCGACCTGATCGGGAAGAACGCACTTGACCGTTGCCTGAGTGCCGACTGGCATGAACGACGGCGTCTGAACCTGGCCGTGAGCGGTGACAAACTGGCCTCGTCGCGCGCGGCCGCTGGTGGTAAGAATCTGATAATGAAGACCGCCGCCGGGTGTCCAGGCGGGGAGTGACTTGGTCATGGTGACTGGGTATTGTGGGGCTGAAGGAGTTTCGGGAAACGACTATTCGCAGCGGCCTGCGATATCTCGATAGCGATCGAGGCTGCGATGACGGACCGCGTAGGGTACCGCTCAGACATCATTTCGCGAAGCAGAATGGATTGCCGCCTGACCGTTTTCGCATTTCTTTTGTCCTCTCGCCGAGTGTCGTAGCGGAAGCCGCCAAAGCTTTCGGATGACCGGGGGAAGACCTGTTACCGGGAAACCGTCAGACACTCGCTGCCGAAGGAAGGGCGATCGATTATCATTCCGGCTCGCTGCTCGTTTTATCCGAACCTGCGCCCGCATACTTTTGCTGAGCCAATTCGTGCCATTTCATCTGCTGTTCCCGCTGTTCTCCAGCATCGTCTTCGTCATCGCGGTGATGTTCGCGAAGAACGCGATCAGCCGCGGGTCGAGTCCCTGGACCAGCACATTTCTGTCGAACCTCTGGCTTGGAATATCCTGGGCCGCGTTTGGTATTTATCACGGCGAACTGCTGCCCGTACATGCATGGTGGCAGGCGGCTCTGGTGGCTTTGGCCTTTGTTACGGGACTTGTCTTCACTTACCTCGCGTATCAACACGGCGACATCTCCGTCGCCACGCCGATCTTTGGTGTGAAGGTGATCATCGTGGCTGCAATGATTGCCGGGCTGGGACACGAATCGATTCCGGGGCGAGTTTGGGTGGGCGCATTCCTTGCGACGCTGGGCGTGGGCTTTGTGCAGTCGGGAACAGGCTCGCTTCCCAGTTCCACGGGTCATTCTTCGGCCGCCAATACTCGTAAGGCGATGCTGACGATCTTTCTGGCAGTTGTGTCGGCGACCTCACTGTCGCTCTTTGACGTCGGCCTGCAGTTGTGGGCGAAGCACTGGGGTGTTGCGCGATTCCTCCCTATAATGTTCGTTGCGACCGCCGTTCTCTCGTGCGGATTTCTTCCGTGGGTCGATCGGCCTCAACGGCTGAGACAACTGGGCACGCTGCGGCCAATGATCATCGGAACTTTGCTGATGGCGGTTCAGGCGATGAGCATGTCCTATTCGATGTCGGCCTATGGCGATGCCACGCGGATCAATATCGTCTATGCCCTGCGAGGACTCTGGGCGGTCATCATCGCATGGATTCTCGCTCGTGCCTTCGGTGGCCGTGAGGCCCATCATTCGGTGCGCGTCATGCTGATGCGCCTGTCTGGCGCGGCACTGCTGACCGCGTCTGTCGTCGTCGCCCTTTGGAAATAAATCCCTGACCCAAGGTCAGGGGCGGGGCGAGTGCGCGGGCTGGCGTCAGACCAGCAATCCGTCGATCGGTCGTGACGCAGGATCGGCGATCGGCATCTCGCGGCCGTCGATGTTGAAGTTGCCTGTCGAGTCAACACCTACAGCCTGCAGATAGGTATGGAACAGGTTCCCATGGTCGACCTGCTTGTCGATCACTTCGGTCCCCTTGTCGTTGGTCGCGCCGAACACATGGCCTTTCGGAATGCGGCTGCCCGCGAGACACACAGACCACGCGCGAGACCAGTGATCGCGGCCGTAGTAGAGGTTCACATTCGGCGTGCGTCCGAATTCGCTGAGCACCACAATCAGAGTGCTTTCCAGCATCCCGCGCTGCGCCAGATCAGCCACAAATGTCGAGAACGCAAAGTCGAACTCAGCCAGCTGTTCGATATGGAAATTGAAGTTCTCATTGTGAGTGTCGTAGTTCGAATGCGACAGCTGCACAAACGACACGCCACTCTCCAGAAGTCGGCGAGCCAGCAGGCAATGACGTCCAAGGTCATGCTTTCCGTACCGTTCAATTTCACTCGCCGGCTCTTTGCTAACGTCAAAAATGTCACGCTGATTCATGAGCTTCTCAGCCTGCTCAAATGAATAGGTAAACGCTTCCGTGACGGCGGTGCGGCGGCGGTTGAGAAAACGCTCGCTGACCTGACGCCGAAAGTCGTTGCGGGCCTTGTCCGAATCTTCCGGAATGCCATCCGGTCGCACGGTGTTCGGCGGAGGATTGCCGTTGCCGAGCTGCACGCTGGAATACTTCGGACCCAGCCAGGCCGAATCATTCCCGCGACCACCACCGCCGCCGGGTGTGATCAGAATATGACCGGGCAGTGCGCTATCGGCCGGATTCAATGTCTTTGAAGCGACCGCACCGATCTGAGGGAACTCACCGGCCGGCGACTGGCGTCGACCAGTCATCATGAGATAAGCACCTTTGCCGTGATCATCTTCCGCCGTGTTGACGCCCCGAACAAGACACAGATGATGCATCTGCATAGCCGTCAGTGGCAGCAGTTCGCTGATATGAATGCCGGGTACTGATGTGGGAATGGCGAGGAACGGACCGCCCGTTTCGGCACCGGGCTTCGGGTCCCAACTTTCCAGCTGACTGAGTCCGCCATGCATGTTGAAGACAACGATCCGTTTCTGGTCGGACTTCAGATGAGCGGCCATGGCCGGCGAAGTGAACGCGCCGAGACCACCCACCATCGCTCCCGCCCCAGCCGCGAGCGTGCCCAGAAATTGCCGACGCGCAAAACCATGAGCCGCCGTGTTGCAGGGATAATGAAGTGTCATGAGAGCGACCTTTTTAAAAGACTTTGACGCCCCCGAGCTCGTCTCGGGGGTTCATACCGACTTTGCACTACCGCATACCACGCCTGGTCCAAAGTCTATAGAAACCCCTGACGCAAGGTCAGGGGCGGGAAGAGAAAAATCCCTCCGCCCCCGAGGCGAGCTCGGGGGCGGTTGTTTTTTTGCCCCCAATCTTGTGTCAGGGGCGGCGTGTTATTTATTGAAGCGGAATTCGGCGCTGCTGATCAGGCCCCAGACGAGTTCCTGAGCGGCGCGGGGTTTGTCGGGACGAGCGGCCAGAAACGCGGTGGCTTCGGACACTTCTTCTTCTGTGGGCATGCGTGTCAGCATGGACAAATACAATTCTTCCGCCGCGAGCTTTGGATCGGCAGCCGTCATAATTCGTTCGGTCACATTGCCACCGGCTGGAGCCACCCAGCTGTTAATCGCACCGCCATTTGCTGTAAACAGGGCCTGGTCGGGACTGGCGTAGAAATCGTTCTGAGGCTGGCCGGGGCCACCTCCGTAGATCTGCACGAAACTGCCAATGTTGCCCTTCAGCTTATCATAGGCCTTCTGTTCCACTTCGATCGCCCGAGCCCTCATCACGGCAGGATCGTTCTTCTGTTCGTCCGTCAGCGGGGCCGTCTTGTCCAGCTCGGCGATCTCCGCCGCAACGTACCGATCGTATACGCCAGTGACTCGGTAAATTGTCCAGCACATCTGATCGGGCGACAGTGGTTTCAACTGGGACAACGCGAAGCCGGCCGACAGGTCTGCTGGAACCGTCTCCATGGCTTTCTCAAACGTCGCCGAAGCGGTCGCCATCGACTGCTTTGCTTCCGTCATCACCGCCCCGGACTGCGCCGCAACCTGTTGCCGGCGATCAAGTTCGGCATTGGCCTCA
>Ga0335396_10004535_pt1 | contig 14988 bp, 10 predicted proteins | sample FRY02_FD_205743 | JGI IMG/M metagenome (GOLD analysis project Ga0335396, IMG submission 205743) | Freshwater microbial communities from Lake Fryxell liftoff mats and glacier meltwater in Antarctica - FRY-02 (spades assembly) (version 2) | ecosystem: Environmental > Aquatic > Freshwater > Ice >... | reverse complement strand
ATCCGCGTTCTATTCTTTCTCTTGCTATTTCAGGAATCTATGACGACTTATCAAAAATCTGTATTTCCCAGCGCGGCGGTCTGGAAAGACTCGGCGCTGGTGGAGAATTTTCTGGGCCGGGTGCGCAGGGGTATGCCTCTGGCCGAAGCCCAATTCGATGTGATGATGCGGGTGATCGAAGGGCGCGGCCAGCCGGTCAACGCCTTTTTGGATTTGGGCTGTGGTGACGGCATTTTGGCTTCCGCGATTCTGTCCGAATACCCGGACGCCACCGGCGTGCTGGTCGATTTTTCCATGCCGATGATTCAGGCAGCCATCGCCAATTTGAAGAGCTACGGCAAGCGCATCCATTTCTCAACGGTCGATTACGCCGACCCCAATTGGTTTGGCACGGTGGCGGCCCACGGCCCCTACGACGCAATTGTCTCCGGCTTCTCCATCCACCACCACTCGGACCGGGTGAAGCAGCAGATTTACCGGGATGTCTTCGATCTGCTGGGGCCGGGGGGCGTCTTTGTGAATATGGAGCACGTGCGCTCGGCCAGCCAATGGCTGGAAGCGGTTCACGACGACTTTTTCATCGACAGCCTGTGGGCCAGCCAGGTGGGGCGAGCCGACCCTTCGGCAGGCTCAGGCGATGTCCTGAGTTTATCGAAGGGACAGCGCAGCGAGAGCCGGGCGCAGGTGGCCGCGGCCTATCACAGCCGGGACGACAAAGCGGCCAATATTTTGGCCCCCGTGGAAAGCCAGTGCCATTGGCTGCGCCAAATCGGCTTTCAGGATGTGGACTGTTATTTCAAAGCCTTTGAGCTGGCACTTTTTGGCGGACGCAAGCCGCCGCAGAAAAGCATTCACGATTTCGACTGACGGGAAAGGATAGAACGCGGATGACGCGGAAAGGGCGGATGAGCGCGGATAAAATCTGCGGTTTCAGCGGTTTCAGCGTACCGATTTTTTTACACACAGTGAGGAAAATACGTATGGTAGAAGATACTTTTGCGCGTCAGTTCCAGGAAACCGGTTTTGTCATCGCTCGTGGGCTGTTTGGTCCGCAGGAGGTGGCAGACTATCGCGAACATTTTATGCAATTGCGCGGGGCCGCCACCTATCCCGGCGACTTTGCCGGCGTTGACCTGACCAGCAGCGACCCACTCAAACGCTATCCCCGTATGATCCATATGCACCGCTGGGATGATCTCAGCCTGCGCTGGATGCTGGACGAACGACTCGACCGCTGGATGACCGGGCTGTTGGGTGTCTCTCCTTATGCCGTGCAAACAATGCTCTATTTCAAACCCGCGGGTGGTCGGGGGCAGGCGCTGCATCAGGACCAGTATTACCTGAAAGTGCAGCCGGGGACGTGCGTCGCGGCGTGGATGGCCCTGGACGACTGTGATCCGGAAAATGGCTGTTTGCAAGTTGTGCCGGGAACCCAAAACCTGCCCATTTTGTGTACAGTGCAGGCTGACACAACCCAAAGTTTTACGGATGTGACGGTGCCGATTCCTGACGGGATGCAGCCCGAAGCGGTGCTGATGAAAGCGGGCGACGTTCTCTTCTTCAACGGACAACTGGTCCACGGCAGCTTTCCCAACACCAGTGGAGATCGCTTCCGCCGCTCTCTCATCGGCCATTACATTGTGGGCGAAGCCGAGCAGGTGGCGAAGTTCTACCACCCGGTGCTGCGTATGGATGGCACGCCGGTGGAACTGGGCGTCAGTGAAGGCGGCAGCGAGTGCGGCGTGTGGGTAAATGAAAACGGCAAGCCTGCGGTGGCGATGCGGACGCTGGCCGCGCCGATGGCGAATGTGACCGAATAATGTAACGCAAAATAATGTAACGCAAAATAATGTAACGCAAACTGTTAGTTTGCGGTGGGTGCAAGCTAACAGCTTGCGTTACAAACTCAAGAAAGGTTCTGATTGTGGACGCACGCATTGTCGTTCTCGCCGGTGACGGCATCGGCCCGGAAGTGACCGCAGAAGCGGAAAAGGTTCTGAAGGCCATCGGCCAGAAGTTCGGCCACAACTTTACATTTGACCAGCAGCTAATGGGCGGGCGGGCTATTGACGAACTGGGCACGAGCCTGCCAGATGCCACTGTGGAAGCGGCCAAGACCGCCGACGCGGTGCTGTTGGGCGCGGTGGGCGGCCCCAAATGGGACAACCCCAACGCGGCAGATCGCCCGGAACGGGGACTGCTCGCCATCCGCAAAGCGCTCAACCTTTTTGCCAATCTGCGCCCGGTGAAGCTGCACCCCCAACTTATTTCCGCCAGCGCCATTAAAGAGGAAGTGCTGGCGGGTGTGGACCTGCTGGTGGTGCGGGAGTTGACCGGCGGCGCGTACTTTGGCCCGCGCAAAGAGGCCGGCGCGGACGGCGACGAAGCCTATGACACAATGCTCTACACCACCCCGGAGATCGAGCGGGTGGTGCGTCTCTCCGCCGAGGCAGCGATGGGTCGCTCCAAAAAGTTGACGAGCGTGGACAAGGCGAACGTCCTGGCCTCCTCCCGGCTGTGGCGACGGGTGACGGTGGAAGTGATGAAAGAGTACCCCGAACTGGAGGTGGAACACGTACTGGTGGACGCGATGGCCATGCACCTGATCCGTCGTCCGGCTGATTTCGATGTGGTGGTCAGCGAGAATCTTTTCGGCGATATCCTGACTGACGAGGCGTCGATGCTGGCCGGGTCGATGGGGATGCTCCCCTCCGCCAGCCTGGGCGATCTGCTGAACAGCCACGGCCTGCCGTTGGGACTCTACGAACCCATCCACGGCAGCGCGCCGGACATTGCGGGCCACGGCATCGCCAACCCTTTGGCCGCGATTCTGAGCTGCGCGATGCTCCTGCGTCACAGCCTGGGACTGGAGACCGAAGCCGCGGCTATTGAAGCCGCGGTCGATGCCGTCCTCAACGAAGGCGTGCGCACCCGGGACATCGCCCACACCGGCACAGAGACGGTGGGGACGGTTGTGATGGGGGATTTGGTCGTGGCGGCTTTATAACGTATTGCGTATTGCGTGTTGCGTAAGCAGTCAAAATGAATCGATGACTGACGAAGTCGGGCAGTGACGAAGTCGGGCAGTGACGAAGTCGGGCAGTGACGAAAAGTCATTTCGTCACTGCTCATCAGTGATGACCGACGCGACCGACGCCACTACCTACGCAGCACGCAATACGCAATCTGTACAAGGAATTTCAATGAGCGATACAACGACATCCGCCTCCGAACCCTCCGACGCCCGCCTGCGCCAGACCATCCGCACTCTGGGCAATCTGCTGGGCGAGACGATTATTGAGCAGGAGGGCCAGACCGTCTTCGATTTGGAGGAGGAGTTGCGCGCCCTGACCAAAGCCCAGCGCGGCGGTGATACGGACGCGGGGGCGCGCCTGCTGGAATTGACCCGCGCCCTGGCCCAGGACGGGGAGCGCACGGAGGCGGTGCTGAAAGCCTTCACCACCTATTTCCAGCTCATCAATCTGGCCGAGGAGCAGCAGCGGGTGCGTGTGCTGCGAGAGCGGGCGGGCCGGGCGCAGATAGAAAAGCGTCCTATGCGAGAGACGATTGGCGCGGCGGTGCAGGCGCTGAAGGCCGACGGAATGCAGGCGTATGAGATGCGCCAGATGCTCAACGATCTGCTGATTATGCCCGTCTTCACCGCCCACCCCACCGAAGCCAAACGGCGCACGATTCTGCTCAAACTGGAAGCACTGGCCCGCCATCTGCATGACCTGGACTACAGCATTTTGCTGCCCAGTGAAGAAGCAGCCATCCTCGACGCCATTCGGGAGATTCTGGTGGCCCTGTGGCAGAGCGACGAAAACCGGGAGCGGCGGCCCACTGTGCTGGACGAAGTGCGTCAGGGGCTTTACTTTTTTGAGAGAACCCTTTTCGAGCTTGTGCCGCAAATTTATCTCGAACTGAGTCGTGCGCTGGAAGATGCCTGGCCCAACGAATCCTTCGCCATCCCGCCCTTTCTGCGCTATGGCTCGTGGATGGGCGGCGACCGGGACGGCAATCCCTTTGTCACGCTGGAAGTGACGGAGGCCGCCTTGCGCGAGCAGAAAGGGCAGGCGCTCAAACTCTATGCCCAGACAGTCGAAAATATGTACGGTCATCTCAGCGTTGCCAAAACCCGGATGGGCTTTTCCCAGCCCTTTTTGGATAGCCTGACCGAAGACCTGAAATTGGTTCCGGCGGACGAAATGGATGTGCTGGAACGTTTCAGCCTGGAACCCTACCGGCAGAAGTCGATTCTCATCTACCGCCGCCTGCTGGCAACCATCCGCCATAACGAGCAGCCCTGGGAGAAGCAGACCGTCGATGGGCGCGCCTATCCCGACGCGGCCACATTTATTCGCGATTTGGAGTTGATTCAGGAGAGCCTGCGCCAGAACAACGGTTGGCGGCTGGCCGATGGCCGCTTCGCCACCCTCGTGCAGCAGGCGCGCATCTTCGGTTTTCATCTGGCGACGCTGGATGTGCGCCAGCATTCCGACCGCCACCGGGACGCAATGGCGGAGATTTACGCCCGTTATCATACATTCGACAAGCTCAGCACAAGTCCAAAAAGCGACTATCGGGCGTTGTCCGAAGCGGATAAAGTGGCGTGGCTGGTCGACGAAATCCGCGGCCAGCGCCCCCTGACCGCCCAACTCAACTTTTCCGAAGAGACGAACAATACCGTCGCCCTCTTCCGTCTGATCAAAACGGCCCAGGAGCAGATCGGCCCTCAGGCCATTCAGACATATATTATCAGTATGACCACTTCCGTCAGCCATATGCTGGAAGTGCTGCTGCTGGCGAAGGATGCGGGTCTCTTTGGGCAGATCGGCGTCGTCCCCCTCTTTGAGACGATTGAAGACCTGCAAAACGCGCCGGCGGTGATGGCGCAGATGTTTCAGACGCCCATCTATCAGGAGCACCTGGCCTTGCGGGGCAACAGCCAGCAAATTATGATTGGCTACAGCGATTCCAACAAAGACGGCGGCTATCTGCGGGCCAATTGGATGCTCTATCAGGCCCAGAAAGATTTGGCCCAGGTCTGCGACGCCCACCAGATGCGCCTGACCCTTTTCCACGGACGGGGCGGTTCGATTGGACGGGGCGGTGGTCCTGCCAACCGGGCGATTCTGGCCCAGCCGCCGGGATCGATCAAAGCCCGCATCAAAATCACCGAACAGGGCGAAGTCATCAGCAACCGTTACAGCAACGAAGTCATCGCCCACCGTCATTTGGAGCAGTTGGTCAATGCGGTGCTGCTGACCAGCCGCAAGCGGCCCGACTTCCCCAAAGAGGCGGAGTGGGCGGCGGTGATGGAGGAGACGAGCCATCGGGCGGAGATGCACTACCGGGCGCTGATTCAGAACCCCTCTTTTCTGCGCTACTTCAACGAGACGACGCCCCTGGACCAGATTAACCAGCTAAACATCGGCTCCCGGCCTGCCAAACGCAAGGCCACATCCGGCGTCTCGGATTTGCGGGCGATCCCGTGGGTCTTTGCCTGGAGCCAGAGCCGGGTCAATCTGCCCGGCTGGTACGGGCTGGGGACGGGGCTGGAAAGTTGGGTGCAGGAGGCAGGGGAAGCCGATACGCGGCTCGCACTCCTACAGGAAATGTACGCGGAGTGGCCTTTTTTCCGTACAGTCATCGACCGGGCGCAGGTGAGTATGCGCCGGGCGGATATGCCCATCGCCGAACTGTACGCAAGCCTGACCGACGAGGGCGTGCGGGCGGCTGTCTTTGCTGGGGTGCAGGCCGAGTACGCCCGCAGCGAGCGGGTGATCCTCGCCATCACCGGCCAGGCCGCGCTGCTGGAGAACGAAGGCTGGCTGCAACGGAGCATCAATCTGCGCAACCCGTACATCGACCCGCTCAATTATATTCAGGCCGCGCTGCTCCAACGCATCCGCAGCGAACCGGAGGCCAGCGAGGCCCTGCGCCCTGTGCTGCTGCTGTCGGTCAACGGCGTGGCCGCGGGGTTGCAAGGGACCGGATAAACGTTGGAGCGTTCGAGCGTCGGACAGTTCATACGCTCCAACGTTTTAACGCTTATCGAAAGGAACGATATCACTTGACCACTCTCTCCTCCACCGTCGATGGGCTGATGATTGACATCGCCGGTGTTCTCACAATCGGCGGGGAAGCGATTCCGGGCGCACAGGACGCGTTGCGAACCCTGCGCGCCCGGGGTATTCCCCTGCGCTTCATCACCAACACTACCATTTACTGCCGTCACACCCTCTGCGAATTGTTGCAAAGTCTGGGCTTCGCGGTGGAACTGGACGAGCTTTTCACGGCAACGCTGGCGGCTTCCCTCTATTTGCAGGAGCAGAAGGCGGAACGCTATCTGCCCCTGCTGATGCCCGATGCCCAGCAGGAGTTTGTGGGGATCGATGTGGACGAGAAGAATCCCCAGTATGTGGTGGTGGGTGATCTGGGCGCTGGCTTCACTTATGCCCGGATGAACGCGGCGTTTCGCGCCCTGCTCAACGGCGCACAATTGGTGGCCCTGCACAAAAAGCGCTTCTGGCGCACGCCGGACGGTCTCTTTATGGATGCGGGTTCGTTCGTTGCCAGCCTGGAATATGCGGCGGAGGTGGGCGCGCTGGTGGTGGGCAAGCCGAGTACCGCTTACTTCCGTCGGGTGCTGGACGATCTGGGCGTTGCACCAGAGCGGGTGGCAATGATCGGCGACGACATCGAAGCCGATGTGCGGGGTGCGCAGCGAATGGGCGCACAGGGCTGGCTGGTGAAGACCGGCAAATTCCGCCGGGAAGATCTGGGCCGGGCCATCTGGCCGGAACGGATATTTGAGAGTTTTGAGGAATTGGTCGAGAAATTTTGCGCGGAAGCGTGACGTATTGCGTATTGCGTAGGTTGGGATAATGACGGCGGCAGTCATCATTGAGTGAACTGAAACGGAGGCGATTCTTCGTCACTGCCAGAAATCGCCGCAGAACCCCAATTCGAGACTACTTACTCCGTACGGCAAAAAGATCGACGTCAAGAGCGTTAGTTGCACTTTTCCTCTGCGTCTTTGCGCCTCTGCGGGAGACTTCTTGTGGCTCTGCCACCCTACGCAATACGCAATACGCAATACGTTTCCTCCGCTTTCGAGGAATAGAGACGAATGAGTACGATTCAACTGTTCGACACAACCCTGCGCGACGGAACCCAGGCCGAAGGGGTCTCCTTTAGCGCGGATGACAAATTGCGCATCGCGGCCCGGCTGGACGACTTCGGCGTGGATTACATCGAGGGCGGCTGGCCCGGCTCCAACCCGAAAGATATGGAATTTTTCGAGCGGGCGGCCAAAGAATTGAAGCTGAAACGGGCCAAAATTGTGGCCTTTGGCTCCACCTGCCGGGTGAAGACGAAACCCGCCAAAGACCCGCAGATTCAGCTTCTCATCGAGGCCAATACACCGGTTGTCTCCATCTTTGGCAAAAGCTGGGATATGCAGGTGGAGCAGGTGCTGCGCACAAATCTCGACGAAAATCTGCGGATGATCCGGGAGTCGGTGGCTTATGTGAAGGCGCAAGGCCGGGAAGTGGTCTACGACGCCGAACATTTCTTCGACGGCTACAAAGCCAACCCGGAATACGCACTTTCCACCCTCAAAGCGGCGGTCATCGGCGGGGCGGATGCGGTCGTCCTCTGCGACACAAACGGCGGCTGCCTGCCCTGGGAGATCGCCGAGGCCATCGAAGCCGTGCGCGACGAATTGGGCATCGGCGTTCCCGGCGAAAGCGGTCAGGATGCGCCCCGCTCCGCATCGGTGACGCTGGGAATCCACGCCCACAACGACAGCGGCACGGGCGTCGCCAATACGCTGGCGGCGGTGCGGGCGGGCGCTAATCACGTGCAGGGGACGATCAACGGCTATGGCGAACGCTGTGGCAACGCGGATTTGGTGTCCGTCATCGCGGATTTGCAACTGAAGATGGGCTATGAAGTGACCAGCGCCGAGGGGCTGGGTCAGTTGGCCGATCTGAGCCACTTTGTCAGCGAATTGGCAAATCTCAGCCCGGACGGACACCAGCCCTTTGTGGGCCACAGCGCCTTCGCCCACAAAGGCGGCACTCACGTCAACGCCGTCGTCAAAAATGTAATGAGCTACCAGCACGTGGACCCGTCCGTAGTGGGCAACCAGACCCGTGTGCTTGTCAGCGAGCTGAGCGGCAAGGATAACATTGCGGTCAAGCGGGAGGAGTTCGGCCTGAAGGGTCTGAGCAAAGAGCAGGAACGGGCTGTGTTGCGCCAGATTAAAGAGCTGGAAAATGCGGGATTTGCCTTCGAGAGCGCCGAAGCCAGCGTCGAGCTACTCCTGCGCCGCACAGACAGTGACTACTTTCCCCCCTTTGAATTGATGGACTACACGGCGCGTGTGGCTCACCGGGAGGAGCGGGGGCTATCCTCCGAGGCGACCGTCAAAGTGCGGGTCTGCGACGAAATTTTCCACGAAGTGTCGGAGGGCAACGGCCCTGTCAACGCGCTGGACCTGGCCCTGCGCAAGGCCATCCGCCGGGTCTATCCCACGCTGGACAAAATGAGTTTGAAGGATTACAAAGTGCGTATTCTGGACAGCCAGAGCGCAACGGGGGCGCGGGTACGGGTGCTCATCGACAGCACAGACGGCGAGCGCAGTTGGGGCACAGTCGGGGCCAGCGGCAATATCATCGAGGCCAGTTGGCGCGCCCTGAGCGATTCGTTTGAGTATTTTCTGTTGACGGATGGGGAGACGGAATATCGCGGAGTTGAGGGAAAGAACGAACCGTTGGAGATGATTCAGACGGGGGTGGGGGTGGCGTAAAAGATGACAATAGGAAGGGATGACAAGATGACAGGAGTGTCTGGTTTCGCTTTGCCATCCCTTCCTCTCATCCCCAAAGTCTCGACAGCGGGAAGCGAAAGCCGGGCAGCACATCCTCCCCGTCCAGCGTGTCGGTTGCCTGCAAGACGTTGGCCGTGCCATCGGGCCGATAGACGGTGACGGTGCGGGTTTTGGGTTCAACCACCCAGACCAATTGCGTGCCGTGGGAGAGCCAGTCTTGTACTTTGTCCTGCACTTCCTCGGCCCGGTCGTTGGGGGAGACGACTTCCACCGCCAAATCAGGTGCGCCGGGGAAATACTTGCTTGAAACGCGGGAGCGAATTCGTTCTGAGCGCACATAAGCCACATCCGGAGCGCGTACCAGATCGGGATTGGTTTCCAGAAGGAATCCTGTCTCAGCAGCAAAGACGGCACCTAATTGGTTATCATCCGCATGGATAAATAATCGGGCATTCAAATTAGCTGCCGTTACCCCATGTTCGCCACCGGCTGGAGACATAACTCGTACCTTTCCCTGTATCAATTCGTAACGGTTTTCATCCTGAGCGGAAATCTCTAACAACTCGTCAGCGGTGACAAGTTGTTCAATCTCTGGCGCTAATTCCATTTCTAAAACCGGCATAAGCTCTTGCAGCACTGCTGGCATTCCCTACCTCCGCTTCACAATCAACAATCACTGACAGTATCATAACACGCGAGGCCCGCTGGCACAAGCATTTTTGAGCGCTTTCCGTGTGCTGGAAAGCGCGTTTTCTGCTATACTGGCAACGAACTTTTACAACAAATCCTACGACAGATCGCCCAAAAGGAGCAACCCCAATGGCAGGCACAAACGGCGCGACCGCCACCGCATCCAAACTCAACAAATACAGCAGCCAACTGACGCAGGTCCAGTCCCAGGTGGGCAGCCAGGCTATGCTTTATGGCGTGGGGCTGACCGACGAGGATATGAAAAAGGCCCAGGTGGGCATTGCCAGTATGGGCTGGGAGGGCAACACCTGCAATATGCATCTGAACGCGCTGGCCCGCCGGGTGAAGATCGGCGTGGAGGAGGCTGGGCTGATCGGGCTGGTCTTCCACACTATTGGCGTCAGCGACGGCATCAGTATGGGCACATCCGGGATGAAATATTCGCTGGTTTCGCGGGATGTGATCGCCGATTCCATCGAAACGGTGATGGGGGCGCAGTGGTACGACGCCAACATCTCCCTGCCCGGCTGCGACAAAAATATGCCCGGCGTGCTGATGGCAATGGCCCGCACCAACCGGCCCAGCCTGATGATCTACGGCGGCACAATCCGCCCCGGCATTCTCAACGGCAAGAAACTGGACATCGTTTCTGCCTTTGAAGCCTACGGCCAATTCCTGGCGAAGGACATCGACGCCGACGAATTGAAGGCTGTTCTGCAAAATGCCTGCCCCGGCGAAGGCGCCTGCGGCGGAATGTACACGGCCAACACAATGGCCTCGGCCATCGAATCCTTGGGGATGAGCCTGCCCTATAGCTCCTCCTATCCGGCCACCAGCGAAGGCAAGCAGCGGGAATGCGCCGAGGCGGGTGCGGCCATCCGCACGCTGCTGGAACTGGACCTGAAACCTCGCGATATTATGACCCGCAAAGCCTTTGAGAATGCGATTACTGTGACTGTGGCGCTGGGCGGCTCGACAAATGCCGTGCTGCATCTTCTCGCCATCGCCCGGGCCGCAGAAGTGCCCCTGACTATCGACGACTTCCAGGAAGTCTCCAACCGCACGCCCCTGCTGGCAGACCTGAAGCCCAGCGGCCAGTATGTGATGGAAGATTTGGACGCGGTAGGCGGTGTGCCTGCTGTGCAAAAGCTGCTCCTGCGCGAAGGGCTGCTGCACGGGGATTGTATGACCGCCACCGGCAAGACGCTGGCCGAGAATCTGGAGAGTGTGCCCGATTTGGCCGAGGGACAAAAGGTGATTCTACCCGTCAGCCAGGCGCTGAAACCGACCGGCCATTTGCAGATTCTCTACGGCAATCTGGCCGAGCAGGGCGCGGTGGCGAAGATCACCGGCAAGGAAGGGACGCAATTCTCCGGTACCGCCGCCTGCTACGACTCGGAAGAGGAGACGCTGGCCGGTATCCAGAGCGGGGAAGTGAAGGCGGGTCAGGTCGTCGTCATCCGCTATGAGGGGCCAAAGGGCGGGCCGGGGATGCGGGAGATGCTCTCCGTCACCTCGGCGATTATGGGTGTGGGGCTGGGCAAGAGCGTGGCGCTGATCACCGATGGCCGCTTCTCCGGCGGCACCCACGGCTTTGTTGTTGGCCACATTACGCCGGAAGCCCAGGAAGGCGGACTGCTGGCGCTGATCGAGAACGGGGATACCGTTACAATCGACGCCGACAACAATCTGTTGACGCTGGATGTATCCGAATCGGAGATCGCCCGGCGACGCGCTCTTTGGCAGACACCTGCCTATAAAGTCAGCCGGGGTGTGCTGTGGAAGTACATCAAATCCGTCTCGAATGCGTCTGAGGGGTGTGTGACGGACGCATAGGGTATCTGTAGAGCCAGTCTGTAGAGCCAGCTGGGAACCCCGCTATAAAATAAAGAGAAGAGGTCCCAATGTGAGGGAATCACCGGGGACCTCTTCTCTTTTCTGGGTATTGCAAAGAGTTGAATATCCCAGTTCGTTGGCTAGAATTGACCCACTTGAAAGAACGACTTCAGGCAAAGTCAGCGGAGGTATGTAATGCGGAAAATGTGACTAATCGTAGCTGAAGTGGTGATGGCACTGGGATTGGTAGTCCTTCTATTAACTGCTGGCCGGTCGGTGGCAGCTTACAATCAGGAGCAGGCTCTGCGCATGGGCCGAGAACTGGAGAAGCTCAACTTCTATTGGCTGGAGGAACCCCTCTACGATGTGGGTATTTATGGGGATGTGGATGTTTATGGGGATGTGGATGTTTATGGGCTGAAAATGTTGACTGACAAGCTGGACATCCCCATCTGTGGCACGGAAGTCATCGCCGGTAGCCACTACAGCGCCGCCTACTGCATCCAGGAGCGGATTGTGGATATGGCCCACATCCCCATCGGGCCAGGTATGGGAATCGAACTGGATTGGAATCAAATGATCGTCGCGCTGGCTTGCGCGCCCCCGGCAAATGGGTGACAATAGGAGAGCGTATATTTCCCAATCTGTCCCACAAATAGAGGAGACCCATCAATGATTCTCAGCCCACTTTCCCAGGCCGATCGCTATGCTGATTTGCATCCCCGATTTGCCGCGGCCATTGCCTTTCTGCGTCAGGATGGCCTGGCCGATATCGCGCCAGGCCGCTATGAAATCGACGGCAATAATCTCTTCGCTCTCATCACCAACGGTCCTGGCCGCAGCCGGTCCGAAGGCAAGTTGGAATCCCACCGGGCCTATATCGACATCCAGTATGTGGCCGGGGGAATCGATGAAATGGGCTGGAAATCCACGCTCACCTGCACCCAGCCTCAGGGCGAATTCGACACGGCCAAAGATGTGGTTCTATACGACGACACGCCCGATGCCTACGTAGCGACGGGAACCGGCTCGTTCGCCATCTTCTTCCCGGAAGACGCGCACACACCTCTGCTGTCGGACGGGAATCTGCACAAAGTAGTCGTCAAAATTGCGATTGGTTAGATTGGGATTTGGTCACTTTTTCGTAACTGCTCAGGCATATTCAGATCGATTTTGAACAATTGCTTTCATTGCGAAACCTTTCTTTCTGATAGGGAATGGAGGGCAGACTACCGACGGCGGACCGCGAATCGACGAGACAAAAATCTGCGGTCAGCGGTCCGTTGTCTGCCGTCTCCTGCCTACCGTCTCCTGCCTACTCATACCCCAAAACTTTACTCACCGCCTCCAAAAAGAAATAATCCCCCCACATCACACTTTCGTTCACGCCCAAGCCCCGGCGCTCGTGATACATCCCCTGCTTCAGCACGCCCTCCCAGCCCGGCGTCTCGTTGGCGAGAAATTCCGGTCCGGTCAGCGTATCCACAATTTGCAGCGCGTAGTCGTGATAGAGGCGGGCGCGTGTCGGGTCACCGGTGATGCGACTGAGATTGATCAGCCCGCTGGCCGCGATGGCCGCCGCGGACGATTCGTAGGGGTTGCGGGGATTTGTCTCGGCCCAGTCGTTGGGCGGCACGCCGTGGGCTGCGGTCTGTTCGATGTAGAATTGGGCGTTGAGTTCGGCAGTCTGCAAGTAGCGGGCGTCGCCGGTGAAGCTGTAGGCCGTGCCAAAGCCGTAGAGCGACCAGGCCAGCCCGCGCGCCCAGGAGGAATCGTCCCGCCAGCCCTGATGGGTGCTCTGGCGGATAAACTCGCCGGTTTCCAGATTGAACAGCCCTTCGTGGCTGGTGCTGCCATCCCCCCGCACCAGATAGCGCCGGGTGGTCAGGCAGTGGCGGTTGGCGATGCTGAGGAGGTCGGCGTCGTCGCTTTGCAGCGCGGCGTAGAAAATAATCCCCACATTCATCATAATATCGATGAAAAGGCTTTCGTCGGACACAAAAGAGCGCAGATACTCGCCATTTTCTTTGAAACGCAGCCCCATTGTTTTGCCCGCCTGGATGACTGTTTCGTTGAGCGTCGGGTCGCCGGTCAGGTTATACCAGCGCCGCCAGGTGGACCAGAAGACGAAGCCGAGATCGTGGACGTTGCGGTCCCACTTGCGCTCTTCCAGATGGCGGGAGTAGTGTTCGGCTTTGTGGAGAAAATAGTCGTCCCCCGTGTGGCGATGGAGCATCCACAACTGGCCGCCCAAAAAGCCCTCGCACCAGTTGGTCCAGGCTTCGCCCCCGTGCTTCCATTGGCCGTTTTGGGTGTACATCGGGAAATAATCCGGGTGGTTTTCCACCAGGCCGCGCAGTTGACCCGCGGCAAAATCCAGGGCTGTGCGGCATTTCTCTTGCAGCCGGGCATTGTCGATCATCTGTTTTCTCCAAAAGTGGGTGGTCGGGAAGTGGGATGTGGTGTACACTTATAAAGTCGTCTGACCGCAGATGACAGACGGCGGACCGCAGGGTATCGGCAATTGGCGGTCGCCGGTCAGCGGTCGCCGGTCAGCGGTCGCCGGTCAGCGGTCAGCGGTCAGCGGTCTTTGGTATGATGCAATATCCACCCCCATTTGTCAACGCAAAGGATAGAGCCGTGGCCGAACAAAAGTCATCTTCTCCCCCCAATGTCATCGTCTTCTTCACCGACCAGCAGCGCTGGGACAGCACAGGCGTCCACGGTAACCCGCTGGAACTGACGCCCAACTTTGACCGCATGGCCCGCCAGGGAACCCACCTGCACACGACAGTCACCTGCCAGCCCGTCTGTGGCCCCGCCCGTTCCTGCCTGCAAACGGGGATGTATGGGACAAATACCGGCTCCTGGCGCAACGGCATCCCCCTGCGCCAGGACTTGAAAACGCTGGCCCACTGCTTTGCCGAGGGCGGCTATGACACGGGCTACATTGGCAAGTGGCATCTGGCCGCCAACGAGCACGTCGGCCCGGTGCCACCGGAGCAACGGGGCGGCTACGACTACTGGCTGGCCTCCAACCTGCTCGAATTCACCTCGGATGCTTACGATATGGTCATGTACGACAACGACCAGCAGGCGGTGAAATTGCCCGGCTATCGGGTGGACGCCCAGACCGACGCGGTCGTCCGCTACATCGACAGCCATCAGGACAACCCCTTCTTCCTCTTCATTTCCTACATCGAACCCCACCACCAGAACCACCTGGACGATTATCCGCCCCCCGATGGCTACCGGGAGCGCTATGCGGGCCGCTGGACGCCGCCAGATTTGGCCGCGCTGGGGGGTTCCAGCCAACAGCATTTGGGCGGCTATTGGGGAATGATCAAACGGTTGGACGAGGCGCTGGGGCGGATGATCGACAGCCTGAAAAGTCTGGAGATGCTGGATAATACGGTCATTCTTTACACGACGGATCACGGCTGCCACTTCAAGACCCGCAACGACGAGTACAAACGCTCCTGTCACGAGGCCGTCTGTGCGCCTGCCCACGGCCATCAGCGGCCCCGGCTTCACGGGCGGTGGCGAGATTCGGGAGGTGATCAGCCTCGTCGATCTGCCCCCCACGCTGCTGGACGCGGCCGGTCTGTCCATCCCGGCGCAGA
>Ga0335396_10004531_pt1 | contig 14996 bp, 16 predicted proteins | sample FRY02_FD_205743 | JGI IMG/M metagenome (GOLD analysis project Ga0335396, IMG submission 205743) | Freshwater microbial communities from Lake Fryxell liftoff mats and glacier meltwater in Antarctica - FRY-02 (spades assembly) (version 2) | ecosystem: Environmental > Aquatic > Freshwater > Ice >... | reverse complement strand
TGTCTTCAATACTGTCTTCTACGAACGAGTCTTCTTCCGACATGGACGATGACTCTGAACAGATCGTCGAGTACGTGTCGTTCGAACGAAGTTCGTCGTCGTCAGAAGATGAGGACGATAAAGACTCTGCGCAATCGCTGTCCGGTTCAAAGGTGTGTTCGAACACTCGCGCAAACGTAATAGTGTCCGTAACGATCGGTTCGAACCCTAAACTCGTCCAAGCGGCCACAAAGTCCTCTCGGTTTCTGATGGTATAGTGTTCGCCGATACTCTTTTTGTTTACATAAACAGATTCCGTGTCATATTCGAATATACCAATCTCCGTGGTCAATTTGAGTGGGTACATTTCGTACACGGTACTTTCTAAATTGTGTTTTTTGCTTGGGCCGATTTCACCAAAGCGTCGTTCGTACTCTTCGAAAAAAGGTAGAAACACGACATCTCCGCATTTGATCTTCATTAAAATATATTTTAAATATATTAAACAATAATGAGCGCGGTTATCGCCGTTGTTTTGTTGATTATAGCAGCCGCGGTTGCTTATATTTTATTTGCGACCGGTAAATTATCGTTCAGCGACGACAAGAAAGAACCACCGGTAACGATTAACGATTTGGTGCTAGAAGGGGGAGGAGAAGGGGGAGGAGAAGGGGGAGGAGAAGGGGGAGGAGAAGGGGGAGGAGAAGGGGGAGGAGAAGGAGAAGGGGAAGGGGAAGGAGAAGGGGGAGGAGCAGACGTAGACAAAGGTAGTAGGGTCCTTTTTGTTCCCGTAACAGGGGCCCCCCCAAAAAGGAAAAAAGGGTTTAACGAAGTCTGTGAAGTACAAGAGGACTGTGGGAGTGGTCTTGATTGTCGCCCAGGAAGTAACAACACGAACCAGTGTCTCATACGAATCACCATGGCGAACCTTCCGGGCGCGGACACCACAGACATTCCCGAAACGAATCTAGGTGAAATCGCGGAAGGGGATCGTTTTTTTATACGCAACCGCAATTACGGTCGGTGTATCGGACGCACTGACGATAACACACTCAAACCTTCTCCGGTAGGATACGGGTGTAAAGGAGAGTACAAAAACTCATGCAGTCCGGCCCAAGATGCTCCCATAGAGGACCAATGTAGCTACGGGTTGGTCTGCGGACCGGACTCCGATGGGGAAAACAAGTGTTTGTTAGATCCTCAGCTGTCACACTACACCGAGGACGCACTGCCTCGAAAAGAGTGTAAAGTATGGACAATCCCATGCGATACGAAAGACGAGAACTACCATTGGACAAGTATCGACGTTCCGGGTACAAATAAACAGAAATTTAAGGTGGTGGGAACCGATCAGTGTTTGGCGCTTAAGGGGCATACAAGGTCCAACGGAGAATGGGACAACCACATGTACTTGACTCTTCAGAACTGTGATATCGACCCCCAAGAGTTTGTCCAGTGGGAAAAGAAAAAAGAACCTGCGGAAAGTGGTATAGTGAACGGAGAAGTATTCGTACCGGACACTTATTATAGTATCAAGTCAGGGACCCCAAACGATCAGTGTATCAATATGACCGGATGGAATCGTACAATGCCTAACGAAAAACCAAGGCGTGACATGTGCGAGCGATCTGTGAGAAATTCGGTGATGCACTTCAATTTTCCTATTCTCAATTAAAAGTCAAACTCCTCGTCCGAAATCTTGAGATCCACCCCAATAACAAACGACACGTTTTTGTAGGTACGTCCTCCTTTGGCGGGGTACTTCTTGGTACACTTCGCCTCTACTTCCAGGTCGTACTTGGTAAAAGGTGCTCGGTAGAAATCCACGTTTATTTTGGGGCGGGTGATGTTGCTCTCGGAGCAGAACATGTTGAAGCGCTTGAAAAACTCGTCCATCGGGATGTACCGATCCTCCCCAAATTCCACACAGTCGCTGTCGAGAAACGCGAACAGCGCGTTCGACGCGGCCGCCATCAGCCGCTGCGTCTCGAGAAAGTAGCCCGGGAGCACGTTCCAGATGTCTTTGGAATGGTACTGCCGCGCGTACTTGAGGTAGAACAGGTTGCATTGTCGGATGATGGCGGAAATCTCGCGCTCGAGTTTCTTTCCAAGCAACGGATCCCCTTGCACGACCTTTTTGTCGAACCGAGTCACCACCACGCGACGTTGAATGCTCGACGCGTTATCGACAAATCCCGGGTTCTCGTTACCACCGAGCATTCCAGGTGCAGTCCAAGTGCATTTCACGGACGGTCTGTGTTTTACATTCACGTTCAAAGTACCACCCGAGACGATTTCCTGAAACTCTGCTTGGTCAATGCCCCAGTCCCGTTTGATCTCGGGCGCGACGAACGCGAACTTGTCGTAGATGTCCGCGAGCCCGAATATTTTTTGATAATTGTTTCCCATGATCCCCACGTCGGAGTGGTCGTAAAAAGTGCGAACGATGTTGTTGATGGTCGACTTGCCCGTACCGCCCGCGCCGAGCAAAAACGGGATCACCTGCCAATTGTCCATCTCCCCCACATCGTACAACATACGCCCGAGCAACATCTTGTTAACCTCGATGACGTCCGGTGTCAGATTCTGATACAAGTAAACCGAGTCCAGAACAGGTGTTGAAATGTCGTCCGGCGCGATACCGTCGCTCGTGTATTCGAAGTCGATGTCAAAGTACTTGCACGCGACGATGTTCTTGTCCAACGCCTTGTAGTCCTCCGAACCGTAAAACAGGAACCGATCGGTATAATCACCAGCCTTTGCCAGATAGATTCCATTTTTGAACGCGAACACGTGACGGTCCTTGACGAGCGTCGGAAAACGCGGGTCTTTCGTACGACTGAGATGGTCCGTAATTTGCTTGTCCATTTCTTTCCCGGACGTCAGCATCGTCCAGTTTCCAAAGTTAGTCACCATGTTACAAATCGAGTTGATGACGTCGATGATGGGTTGTTTCTCTTTCCACGCGTGTGTACCGTACCCGTCGTTCCTAATCTGTTCGTAACAGTTCTCGTCGACGCGACGGTACTCGTTTCGGTCCATGTGGTCAATCAGCTTGTACAAGAGTTTTTGGTACGGCTTGAGGTCGTCGTAAATCACGGGCACAAACTTGAACATCGTGGTGTCAATGTTCGCGTTATAATCGTGCGTGTCCTTGATGCGCTCGTAGTATACATAGTCGAGAACCAGCTGTTTCGCGTAGTGAACTTTCTCAAGAAGACGATTGTATTCCACCAGCGTGGTGACGTTGTCTTTTGTGTCGATCATTCCCCGCGTCTTGAGTTCCGAACCGATCGCGATCAGGACGGTGTTGGTGTTGTCGAACATAGCTTGTATGGTGTCGGAGTCTTTCAAATCATTGAGGTTTAACTTGGTCTGAATGATTTGAATGATACACGACTGGTCGACTTCGAAGTTCCATTTGTCGTCGTATTTACGAAGAGCCCCAAGGAGTCCGTCGTTGTCGAGTTGCTTGATAAAGTTAGCCATCTTGTTGTTAATGTTTGTTAATGTTCTTTAAGTGATTTACAAAACACGACCATAGGATTCGGTGATTTGAGTACTATAACGAAATGTGATTTCACCCGCGTATCGGAATTCGACATTCATTGTTTCGGTGTCATTCTTTATACGCTTAACCTTATACTTGCGAATAATTTTCACGTTATCCTTGTCAAGCACTGGAACGACGATGTACTCCCCGTCGCGCATTACGCGTTTGACTTCGCACATGGCGATCGTGAGCGTACACTCGCCCTTACACAACACATTCATGGCTTTTCGCGCGGCTTGGCTGTGAGTGCCCGTAAACAGCGTGGTTGGAATTTTCTTACTTTTTTTAACCACCGAATGAATCTGGAAATAACGCATTTATTATCTTTAAACTGACATAAAAAATGCAAGCTCTTGTTTGGTGAAATTCCACAGTTCGGGTCGTAACCGATAAGACTTCACGCGCGTGTCCCACGGATGGTCTTCCGAGAAAATGTCGTCCTCGGTGGGTTCGAGGGCGTCGTACAAGGTGTCTTCATCAGACACGTCCGATCGAGTGTCCGATCGTTCGGTGTTGTTATCGATTACAAAGATGTTGTGGTTGTGAAAAAAGACCACGTCATGCTCATTCATATTTGTTTCTAAGCAAGAAAAGTAATGGAAAGCAAGAACGTCAACGGACGCGCAGGAGTCGCTTCAATGATCCAGGTGAATGCACAGAGTACGATGGAGACGGATTACTTGTACAATACAGAAAGCACGTCTTTAAATGAATTATTTAAAAGCACGTACAAGCAACACACCCGTTTCGACAAAGAACCCTTGTTGGTCAAACCGGACATTTTCGGACTAGACCGGACGGTGATATTCAATATCGACAGTAAGCGTTGTGAGATGATTGGTAATTTCATCTTATGTATGACGCTTCCGTCGCTCGATAACGAATACTACTACATGAACGACGTGGGGTTTGGGGTGATTGATAGTATCACCATCGTAAACGGCGATCGTGAATTGATCAGTTATACGGGCCATTATTTGATGGCACGTTTCCTTCTAAACACTTCTCGTTCCAAACAAGTGGGTATGAATCAGATGGTCGGTCATTACAACACATGGCACAGTCTAAACGGAAAAGCTAGAAAATTGTACGTGCCTATCCCGTTCATGACTTCGTACAACGACAAACAGTATTATCCGGTGTTTCTGTCCAAAGAGTTTCAAGTGCGTGTCAAGTTTCGTGCCGATATCATCTTACATAGAAACGAAAGTATAAGGGTTCGTATAGCGTTAACGCGGAATGACACGATACGTGTGCTCTTAAATTCTCCCACCCCGCCGGTGTTTAATATGACCACTGAACTGATGTACGACGCGTTTCATTTGAGTAAGGGCGAGCGATTGATGTTCATGACAAAGCCCGGGCGATTAATGTTTCAAAGCCAAAAAGAGTCGTACGAACAATTCAAAATCAACTCAGACACCATGCATTTTTTACTCGACCTCACCGGATCGGTGTCTTATCTGATAGTGACTGTGAGTTCGGCGAATGATCGGTTCCATTTTTTTCAAATAGACGCGTTTACGTTAATTTTGAACGGGGTGGTGACAGGAGGTGTTCTGACGGACGCGAACAAGTTTCGGTATCTATACAATCATTCCATTCCCAATCGGTACGTGTACGTGATACCGTTCGGTCTTTCTTGCGCGGAGACGCAACCGTGTGGTTGGATGAATTTCCAAGCGGATCGGAAAAACTCGGTACTCGTGATAAAGCGAAAAGACAGTAGTCTAACGTGCGACGTCACCGTCTCAGCTATTTCGAGCGATCATACGTTGTTCGAGAACGGCACGATTTTCTGAAATCGCTTTTGTGATTTTATTGATCGTCACCACCGAGACGTCCACCAGGGAGGAGACGTGGTACTTGGACAGTTCCACAACACCGAGAATGTCCGCGGCGTATACGATAATCCCCGCGCTCACCGCGGAGGGGGTTTTACAATCGAGAAGACCGATTTCCTGGATCGCACGGTCGATTTTAAGGGCGTATCGCACCACTTTGTTTTCGTCCGCCTTTTGTAGTTGTAGCTGATTGCAAAAGCGACTTATCAAATGTCTGCACTCCGTAGCCTCCAGCCCCGACACGTCGTGCATCAGTTTAATAAACATTTTATTCGTGCGATTGAGTACCGTAGTGGGGACCGACGTGATGGCGGAAATCTCTTTGAGAGATCGCGGTACGTTCATCTCTTTGCATGCGTGAAAAATACAACACGCGATGAGACCTTTGCGCACGTCTCCTCGCGACAGTTTTCGTTCCGACAATGTTTTGTAATAAAATTTAGCTTGTTCGATCACGTTATACGGAAGGTGCCCGATGTCCCCCGCCACTTTCGCGATGGCTTCAAACACGTGGTATCGTGCACGTTCGACATAATCCATAGACATTTGTTGGTGCAACCGTTTCATGAAATTGTGCCTGTTCGACACGATCATGGTACTCATGGAGCTCTTTTTTAACATGGGGTTGATAGGACACCCACACCGCGAAGGGTCTTTGGAGGTGCTATTCGGGTCGTTCACCGCGTTCCACTCCGCACGTTGGTCAATCATATTGGCTTCGGCGACGTATCCGCAAGACAAGCAGGTCATGTTACCATTGACCGTGTCCATGAAGATTTGGCGCTCGTGACAATGTGTACATATGTCATCGTCCGTGGAGGATTCGTTTTTGGTATCTTCTGTGATGGTGTTATAAACCGACCAAATGGCTTCGTAGTCCATGTTTCGTTGACATTTCACATTTCGTTTGCTTAAAGTTAATTTTTCTGTTTATTTAGTATAACAATGGAACGTTTATTTAGACAAAGTGACAACCCTTTGTTGACAACGTTTATCTCCGATGCGAACATGGACCATCTACAGGCCCGTATCATTCGTGAGGTGAAACGTCGTACCGGCCTTGTTATATCGAGACAGTCCGATCGCGATCTCCTCGGTATCATGAACGCGACATACCACGAACGCGCAAACACTTTGTGCGGGCTCCCGTTTGAGCAAGAGGTAAGTCGTCTTAACGATCTCGTATTCGAGGAGGCTATAGATATCGTCATGCACGGTATGCATAGTTACATGCTTTATATCCGGGACGCCAGTCAACTGGCGGTGCCTATCGACAGGGGCATATCGACCACCGTCGACAAGAGTCTCGAAAGTAAAGTGTTGTTTTAGAATATTTTACTTTTGTTTTAGAGTTCCACTCGTTGTGGGAGCAACCCTCCGAACCAGTTTTTCCCAAGCTTTTTTATTTTGCCGTTGGCGTTGAGATAGTCCAACAGTTCCTGTTTGTTCGGCGTGGGTCCCGAGTTGGTGTTTCGGAACCACATACGGAACGCTTCGTAAATCTCCTGAATACTGATCCGATCGCGGTCGTTGTTTGTGAATGTAAAGTTGTCGTCCAAAAATTGCATAAACCCGTCCGATCGCTTTTTGTACTCGATCGACGCGACCGATACCTCCGTCGGCTCGACAATGCCGTGTCGTTTGTACTGTTTGAGATAATGAACCAGCAACCACATGAACGCTTCGCGCCACGAATCGAACTTTTCAGACAGCGTTTTGTCCTTTTTAAATTCGGTTTCGTTTTCGGGATTGGGAAAGTCTACAAAGCTGGACGTGAAATTCGTGACTTTCAGTCGTCGCCAGACGCCGTAGTCCCAGCCTTTTATGATTGGCATCTTGTTACAGAGCAGCACGAGCTTGAATTGGGGCTTGAACGGAGTGGGTTTCGAAAAAAGCCCCCGCGAGTAAATTTTGTCACCACCCGTGTACTCTTTCATCGCACCGGTGTGAATGATGTCGTTATCGTTGGGCTCTTGCATGCTCGCGAAGCGCTTACACATCACGTCCTGGAGCTCGGGCGTGCACGCGTTGGAACTGGCGCGTTCTTTGGTGAGCAACGTGACGGGGAACTTTCCACAATAATCGTCCCCGAACGTCTTTTCGAACAGTTCGATGATGGTACTCTTCCCGTTCGATCCGCTCCCCGTCCATATTTGAAAGGTTTGCTCTTGCGTGGACCCTCCGAGGAAGCTGGAGAGCACCGTCATGATGTAGTTTAGCATCGCCGGAATCGGCTGCACCTTTCGCAGAAAAGCGTAAATCTCCTGTACCGTGTCGTGTTCCATCGTGTACGAGGTGTCGTATTTGATATTCGTTGTTTTAGACACGTAGTCGTCCGGTTGCCCGTCGCGAAACTCGTCGCGCACCAGGTCGTACATACCGTTGACAAAGCACACGAGATTCGGATTTTGGTCGAGTTTGTTTGAGAAATCGACGTCGAAAAACATACGCGCACACTCTTTGAGGACACCCGTCTTGAACCCGTTGTCCTTCACTTGATACTCTAGGCGCACACACTTGTCTCGTTTCTCTTTGTGCTCTTTTACGACCGACATGTCGGGGGTCAACATCGCGCGCTTGTGTACGTTCGCCATGTCCATAAAGTCGCGCGAGAGATCTTGTGACATTTTGTTCATCAGGATGTACCCACCGGGCATCTCTTTCCAGTGATGTTCGTCGAAAAAATACCATTCGTCCGATCTTTTCGGGTTTATCGAGCGATATCGGTCGCTGTATTTGCTGTACATGATCATGGCGATGTCGTAGTGCGCGCCGCAGTTGATACTGTATTCCAAGTACACCTTTGCGTTCTCTCTTATAAACGCTTCGTACAACGCGGGGTTGTCGTTCCGTGCCCAGTTACACAAGCTCGGTAGTTTATACCCTTCGTTACGAAACCGACCCCAATGCTTTTCACACTCGCCTTCGCGGAACTTGGGACTCTGTCGACTCCATTCGATCCACGGTCTCAGATTATCGATGGAAATGTTGTGTAAACACCAACCCACACGGATCCACAACGGTTCCTCTTCCATACGCTGCGGAGACAGTATGTCCAACAATTGCCGACACATAAAAAGGTCTTTCGCCTTTCCGTGTATCATTTCGTGTGGTTCCGTAATGGGAATGGAGCTAACGGGTGGAGCTAACGGCACCACGTTCGGTTTGTACGTCACCTCTTTGTGCTGTTGACCGCGAATACTAAAAATGCGCGGGTCCGTGCGCGGATCAAAATCGGGGTCCAACATCTGGTGATCTCGGTAAACACCCGTCAACATGTACGCGTACTTGTCGTCCCTCTTGTGAGACCCGTACATCAACCAATTGTTCGTCGCGGCGCATTCGTCGATGACGGACTCCTTAAGATTCGGTTCCACAAGACCCATGAAAATGTCGGTCCTTGCACCAATACACGAACGCACATCCTTGTGAATTCGGACACGAATATCTTTTCGAAGCACGACTTCTGGAAATATCGCGTGAAACCCGTCTTTTACGAGCCCGTCATCCACGCGTCTCGGTCTTTTTTTCTCTAATATATATGCGACGGTGTCCACCGGCTCTTCGACATACCTATCAATCACCTCTTCGTATATTTCCATCAGCTTTTGTACGTCCTCTCTCGTGTACCGTCTATCTACCCCTTTGGTCACGCTCCATTTGAAATCGATATCCACCAACAAAGGACCCACCGCCTCTTGTACTTCGGACAACCCCATACGAATAACCCCCCCTGGTGTAATACGTGATTCGTTCAGTAGCGCCGTGTATCGCAACCATAGGAGGTCGATGTCCTCTTTTCTCGTAATGGTCCACGCACCCTGTACGGGGTACCATAGACCCGTATGGGTCGCCTTGTCGTCTTCCGAGTTCGCGCCGGTTTTGAAAGGAGCCAATTCACAAAGGATCGAATTTAACAAACTCATCGTTTTACACTTATAATGACTTTTTTTTTTAAGTCCTTTTTTGTGTTTTTTTCTAGTATTGGTTCAGTGTCAAGTGTTTGGTTATTGGGATTTTCAAGTGAGAGACGTCGATTCACAATTCGGTCATGACCATTTGGATAATAAATCGGGCAGGTTCCCCGACGAGCTGGTGAAACGTTTGAAGGATGTCCAGTAAATACGCCAGATGGTCCTCTTGTTTCGAAATATGAAAGCTGGTTACGGAGTACTTCACATAACAATAATTGTAAAACACGTCCCGGATCATACCATCCTCACGGCCAGATTGCATACGGTACAATACTTTCAGCATGCTTCCGCATACACGTCGGTAGATGAGTGCTTTTTTCGCTGTGAAAAGTCGATTGATCAATACCCCGTACACGTACGAGTCTCCGATCAGGTCTTCGATACCTCTAATGAAATGGGCGTGAAAAGGGATGTTCGAATGTTCCTCGGGAGAAACCGAAAACGCTTCTATTTTCGAGACAAGTTCCGGTACGTATCGCATGTCGAATGTACGTTTGTACTCGTCGGGGTCTTGAGTCGCGTGAATCCCCGAAGAAAAATCAATCGACCACGGTAGAATCGTGTGACCGGTATCGAACATTCGTTTGATCGATCGAATGTCCGCGCAAAACCGGTACCGGTATTGCGTCCACTCTATTTTGTATTTCGGATCTATCGTTTGGACGTCTTCTAATGTACACGGGTCGGTTGTGTTGTAAACGGGCGTCGATCTCACTCTGTCGATCTCGGCTTGAAGTACGGTTTTGTTCCTAAACTGGGTGTAATCGATTCCTAATGTGCTGGCTTCTTCGTTCATTTCCGTGCGTCGTTTCTTCATTTTAGATGTGTGTTATTTTTTAATTTAATACACATTTTGGTCGCCGGTAGTTTTTTCGAAGTAGTTTTTTCGAGGCAGTCCTTCTTCTTTATAATTACACCTTTATACTTATCCCCTATATATTGAACATGTTTATGAATGTTGTCACTTGTTAATTGAGTGTTGAAAAAATAATTCACCACCGATCGAATCACTCGTTTATCCCCGCTCGTGAATGTGACGTTCATTTTAACTATTAAAAAACAACTTAAAGAAACCGAATACGAATAAAATATATGGAGTCTGTACGTAACACTCTCGCTCAATACGAGTCTACATTGGCGTCGACGCTAATGGACTCGACCCGTTTTAGGCACACACACCCTCCTATCCTAGGCATCGAAGTGTCTTGTTTGTACTGTCGTCTACACGGTAACGTGTTTGAAAATGGAGTAAAAGAAACCAACTCGGACGAGTTGTGTCACTATATAGTTCCTATCACAAATGCGCAAGAAATGACCCTATTAAAATAAGAATGGCAAGAAGCCCGTATGTGAACACCGGGGTATTGGATTTTTTGAAATGTGTCACAAACCCAATAATGTTTGCAAGAATGATCAATATACCGGCTAAGTAGTTACCTTCTCCTGAAAACAGATTTTTGAAAACATCGTTCGTAGAGTCCATTTGGTAGAATCCGTAGAAAAAAAAACTGATAGTCCGTTGACCTGGGTTCCATTCAACAGTAATTACCTATTGTAACAATAAATTTATCATCTTTTATGATTGTATCCGATATAAAGAGATCTATATTCGTGTTTTGAATTGACGAGTCATTTTGTTTTGTACTTGTAATCAATACAATTTTCTGCGGGTTTAGTCTATATTTTGTTTCCCATATACGAAATTGTTTAAGCTTTTCATAAATGTCCACCTTATCGAAGAATCTGTCGAAGAACACAAGTTCGTAAATATTTTGCCTCAATAGATCAAAACAATCGTTATCATTTATAACGATTTCACATTTCTTATGTTTGAATGTTTCCTTAATTATTAAACAGGTTATCAATATATCATCCGCAATTAAAACAACATCTTTTCGTATGAAGCACATTACCGAGTCGAACACACCAATCCCTTTTAAGAAATTTGCGTTTGTTTTACCTATTTCAAATTTCTTAAAAATTTCAACATTTTTTATTATATCAGCTGTTTTTGATGAAATATTTAATATACTTTTGAAACCGATTGACTCCAATCTACTTGCAACATTTATCGAATTCCCAAATAACTGAAATTTCTTCGGATTCAATATATATCCACTGTATACGTCACCATTATGAATTCCTATTCGTAGTGATATACTTTCATCATTAAAAATTTTATTTAATGTATTTATATTAGTTAATAAGGAATAACAAAAACTAATGATATCGCTTGTATATTTGGTCGTATCGTGATTACCGAGATATAAACCTCCCACTATCATAACTGAATCACCTACCATTTCAATCTTCTCGATGTCGTCATACCTATCAATATACTCATTCAAAAAAGTGTTATATTTAGTCATTGTTGTGAAGATATATTGAGGATTTTGCTTATTACACCATTGTGAAAAATTTACAATATCGATCATACATATACAAACATTCTTATGTGTAGTACATACGTTACTTTCATGCTCCAATATAAATCTGTCAATTATAGATGTACTACTTGCTAGTCTGTTAATTATGTTTATTTTTGTTATCATGTTATTATAATTTAAGAAATTTAAGAAAGAACCATGTGTTAATAAAAAATGACATTACAAGATGTATGGATCGACTTTAAAATCATTTCAATGATCGAACCGAGCCGAAAATTATACATTCACGACGACGTGCTTGCGTTGGAACCGGTGAGTCGTTTGGAACCAATCAGACGATGGTTGAACAGTTCCAACCGACGTGGTGTTATCCAGCGCATTCGACAGCGCGTCGAAGAACTCGAACATTTTATAAAAAAACGCGACTATGACGATTTAGTTTGGTTAAAAGAAGAAATCATACACTTGATCGACCCGGTCAAGACTGGCCTAAGTACTCTTCAAAACACGTACATGGACGATTCACAAGTACATGCGACTCTTGAGCTCGTGATTGCGCGACTCGCGTACATCAAATATATAAACTCACTTAAAGAGGACAACTAAAAGAGAGTAAAAAGTAATGAAGATCACTATAGGTGGTAACATTGGGTGTGGTAAGACTACGTTGATTCGGTCGTTGAACCCCGCGTTAAATGTGAAACCAGAACCGATTGAAAAGTGGGGGTCGTGGCTGGATCTGTTCTATTCGGACATGAAACGCTTTTGTTTCTCGTTTCAAATGAAAATCATGTACGACTTTATCGACTACGGAGACTCGTTTGTTTCGGAGAGGAGCCCGATGGACTCGTTGTACGTGTTCGCCAAAGGTCTCGTGCACAGTGAGATCATGTCCTACATGGAATACAACCTCTTTAGCGATTTCGTGCATCGCATTGGATGGGTCCCTGATGTTTACATCTACCTCCGCGCATCGCCAGAGATGTGCTTTGAACGCATCCAAGAACGCTCACGTGACTGTGAAAACGGCGTGTCATTAGACTATATTCGCATTATTCATACGGAGTACGAACGTCTCGCGACGGAGATTCTGAAGGAGATGAACGTCACCGTTCACGTCATTGACGCGTCCAAAAGCCCAGAAGATATAAAAACCGCTGTAGAAAACATTATCTATACGTATATTAATGCTTGATAATACCCAAGGGTTTCAGACCACTGTATGGGGCCCGGCCGCGTGGTTGTTTTTACACTGTGTCGCACTCAATTATCAATTAAAACTAAAACGCGCGTACAGGCTTTTTTTCAAAAGCCTTGCGGGAGTGTTGCCGTGTGGGAGTTGCCGTGACAACTATCATCGCACGATTACACGACACAAAACGCTTCGATTGACAAACGACGTGTTCCGGTCACGAGAGTCTCTATCCATGTGGCTGTTCAAGCTCCATAACTATGTGCGAAAGTGTCAAACGAATAAAGAAATGATGTACCCAAATACCAAGTACGGTTTCAAACAGATGGTCCATTCTTATTCACGGTTCCGTGCGAAATGCCCTGAAAACAAAAAAGTACACGCACGCCAAATCCACACGAAAGATGGGTGTACAGAACCGTTGAATGGCGGGATCCGTTTGAAAGCTGTGGTTCGGATAATTAACTTAAAGCACCAAAAAGGTAAAAAGGTAAAAAACGCGTGAAACGTGCAAAATGGAGCGCTTACTCCGGAGCTCTGCGTGTGACCTCGCGTCCGATGCCACTCACTTGAGTCTCATCGGCGGTAAATTTAAGATTGACAAAGTCGACTTGTTCCTTCGCATGTACTCCAAGAATTACAAAACAATTGGAGCCCATTTGGTCGAAAAGGTTTCGTATCCGAGCAAGTGGTACATCGATTTGGATCACCAACCGCCTGGGTTTGAAGAAAACCTTATCAATAAACTTCTAGATACCCACGAAAACTGTATTGTATGTGTTCCGTGGTCCGAACGCGACGCCGCACATATCATATTTCACGACATCGTGGTGAACTCTCCCGAAGAGGCTATTGAGAAAACGTCCAAGTTATTCAACGACGACTTTGACAAGTCGGTCTATCGTTCCGGATTGCGTATGATCGGGTCCAAGAAAAAGGCGAATGTGGGACGCGAGTATTATCCGTACGCCTACGTTCGAAACGGTCATGTGGTCCTAAACCCTAAACCGCAGTTGACATACGAGGACTTGTTACTCGCCACGATCCACACGAACACCAAAAAAGTCGTTCAAGTCCCGCGTTCCGTTCAAGTCCCGCGTTCCGTTCAAGTCCCGCGTTCCGTTCAAGTCCCGCGTTCCGTTCCTACAACAGACCAATCAACAGACTTTGGGTTCATTCACCCCAATTATAAAAACGTATCCGTGTCGCAAATCAAAGCCGGTAAAGGATATATTACACTGTTGGTCAAAAGCCGTTTTTGTATGAACGTCGACCGCGAACACACTAGCAATCATGTGTACTTTAAAATTAGCACCACAGCCCCGATGACCGTTCAAGTGAAATGTTTTAACGAGTGCGGTTGCAAAGGGTACGAGAGTAAATCTTACAGGATGCCGGTGATTTTATTCTATACTATTAAGAACAAGTTGACTTAAGAATTGAGAAAAAAATGCATGATAAGAATCGAATACGATTAGATATTAGTGAAAAAGGAACGGTCGAAGAGGATGCGTCGTTCGAGGCGCAACCCGCGCGTATCCGGAACATGAACCTCATGACACATCAACTGCAATCGATTCGTGCGATGCGGAATCTCGAGAATAACCGTATGGAATTGGACGACCATATGTTGGTCGCCGAGATTGGTATTCTTTCCAATAAAATCGGTAGCGGTAAATCGTTATGCGTGCTCGGTCTGATTGCCACCCAAGTGCGCCTCGAGGTTCAACCGTTCGTGACTTATCATTTCGGAGAGTCCGCGTACGTCCTCGACGAACGACGGGACATGCGTATCATCGGTGGAAATCTCATTGTGGTACCGTGTCATATGATTGCGACGTGGCAAAAGTACGTGCAAGAGTACACCGACCTGTCGTTCGTGGTGGTGAAGAAACAAATGTTCCCGTTCGTATGGGAAGATCTCGAAACCAAAGACATCGTACTGTGCGCGGCGACGCATTACAATATGCTGATCAAGTCGTGTCCGTGGACCTGGAGTCGCGTCATCTTTGACGAATCCGACTCAATCAACATTCCGTCGTGTGTGAAACCCATGAGTCGGTTCGT
>Ga0335396_10004494_pt1 | contig 15105 bp, 8 predicted proteins | sample FRY02_FD_205743 | JGI IMG/M metagenome (GOLD analysis project Ga0335396, IMG submission 205743) | Freshwater microbial communities from Lake Fryxell liftoff mats and glacier meltwater in Antarctica - FRY-02 (spades assembly) (version 2) | ecosystem: Environmental > Aquatic > Freshwater > Ice >... | reverse complement strand
GTGGTCCGATCACTGCGTCGCCACAGATATAACCCGGCCTTGGGAGTTTTGAATTCCAGCTCCTTGCAGCCAAAAATCAAATTGCCTTCGAAGACAACCGCGTCATTGATGATGGTGTTCGTGACGGTCGATTCAATCGCCTGAATGAAAGGACTCCACTGGGCGGTCGCTGTATTGAACAGCCCGACGCTGCGCTCCACTCCGGCGACAAACACGCCCGGCTTATCGGTCGGAAATGCAAATCCCGGGCGGCCCGGCAGATCGAACGTCTGATTTGTGCCGTCGGAAAGGTTCAGAACATTAATCGACCCTGTTGTGGAATCCGCACCATGTTGAATGCCGACCCAGCTCATGCGATCGTGGTCCAGAGAATACGGGCCCTCCGGAAGGAATCGCAATGCGGCGGATTCAGGCTGGTGCAAAATCTCGGTTTCTGTCGTCGTCATGACTTCTACTTTCTGCCCCCACTGTAAACTGCTGTCGAGCTCCAGCGGTGTGATCACAATTTGAACCGACACAATGTCGCGTTGAACCGACACAATGTCGGGGGCTGAAGAAAAATCAGCCACACCCTCACCAAATGCTTCCTCTATGTCTTCTGATGATGTGACTGTCGCCCCGCCTTCATCCAGTGTTATGACGGACAGAACATCAATCACGATGGTCTCGTCGCGGGACCCGGCATGAACTTCAATCACCACTTCGTCGGCGTCATCCGAGTTCGCTCGCAGTGACATTACCGCATTCCTGGCGGCCTGCTGCTCGGCCTCTTTCTTGCTCTTGCCGCGACCAATGTCGAAGACAGAATTTCCGACGCGTGCCGCTACGCCAAATTCGCGGGCGTGATCCGGACCGGTTTCTTCCACCACCAGATATTCAGGAGTCTTGCCGAGTTCTCGCTGGGTATACTCCTGCAACTGGCTCTTAAAGTTTTCGAGGTCGACCGGACGACACAACGACAGTTCCTCGCGGAATCCGTACAGAATAAACTGTCGCGCCGCTTCAATGCCGCCATCAAAGTAAACACCGGCAATCAGCGATTCAATAACGGCCGACAGGATCGATTCCGGAATACTCTGCAGGCCTCGTCCCACAAGGATCAGCGCCTGCAGATCCAGAAGTCGGGCCACTCGCGCACAGGTCTGGCGGCTGACCAGATACGACTTCATCTGAGTCAGCTGGCCTTCGCGCTGGTCGGGATAAAGCTGAAACAGATGCTCACAAATAATCAGTCCGAGTACTGCGTCGCCGAGAAACTCCAGACGCTCATTGGAATCCAGACGCGTTTCAGCCGACGAACTGTGTGTCAGGCAACGTCGAAGAAGAGTTCGATCACGAAACTGATAGCCGATTCGGGATTCGCAGATGGACAAAATTTCGTCTAGAGAAGACATGCAGAAACTTGATGCCAGGGAAAAGGAGAATTACGGAAAAGTCGAAGGATAATATATTGCCCAGGCCTGCAATACGATCTCGCGGATATTCGGACCTCGTTTCACGCCAGTTTTTTGGGTTCCGGCCGTTTTCGGGGCTGTTAATTTAGTGAGCCGCAAAGCGCTAGCTGCGGGTGAGTGTCTTAAAATCACAACGAAAACACCCGCGGCTAGCGATTTGCGGCTCAGGTTGTGATTAAATCAACACCCCGTCTCGCCCCGGGCAAACGGCCAATCGTACTCCCGTCCGCGAGCGAGTGCCACCCCGCGAAGAGAAACAGGCGCGCGTTGACTTGCTCCCATTGTGGGAAGAGGGTAAAGAAACAGGTCTCTCCATGAGTCTGTCGGCCGAAAACTGTCGGCTGGCCTGAAGTCCGTCCGCAAGCCAGCCGGTGCTCCCTGCTGAACAAGTAACCATAAAACCATGTCTGTCGACGTCCAGAAGATTAAAGAACAGGTTCTGAAATATTCCGATCAGATTGAGCGCGTGCGGGCGGAGGTTCGCAAGGCGCTCGTCGGCCAGGACGTGATGCTGTCACGCCTGCTGATTGCTCTGCTGACTGGCGGACACGTTCTGCTGGAAGGCCTGCCGGGGCTTGCAAAAACGACCGCCATCAAAGCTCTGGCCAGCGCGATTCGATGCAAATTCAGCCGCATCCAGTTTACGCCCGACCTGCTGCCAGCGGACCTGATCGGAACGATGATTTACAATCCTCGCGAAGGTTCGTTTGGGACTCGCAAGGGCCCCATCTTTGCAAATCTTGTTCTGGCGGATGAAATCAATCGAGCTCCGTCAAAGGTTCAGTCGGCGCTGCTGGAAGCCATGCAGGAACATCAGGTCACGATCGGGGACGAGACCTATCCGCTGGAAGAACCGTTTCTGGTTCTGGCAACTCAGAATCCGATCGAGCAGGAAGGAACGTATCCACTGCCTGAAGCACAGGTCGATCGTTTCATGCTGAAGGTAGTCGTAGGTTATCCGACCAGGGCTGAGGAACGCAAAGTTGTGGATGCCGTGCTGGACGATATCCGTCGCGAGATTCATCCCGTTCTTGAACCTTCACAGCTTGTGGAAATCAAGCAGACGGTTTCTTCCATCTACATGGACGACAAGGTGAAGGATTATGTTCTGGATGTTGTGGCCGCGACTCGCCGGCCGGAAGACTTTCGCCTGAAGGAACTGAAGCCGCTGATCCAGTGCGGCGCTTCTCCACGAGCATCCATCAACTTGTGTCTGGCCGCGCGAGCGAACGCGTTTCTTGCCGGCCGTGGCTATGTGACTCCGCAGGACGTGAAGGATATTGCCTTCGAAATCCTGCGCCATCGCATCATTCTGACGTATGAAGCAGAGGCCGAAGAAATGACGTCCGATGATATCGTGCGGAAGGTTCTGGAATCTGTGCCCGTGCCATAGTGCTTTGTCAACCTTTAAAGTTAGGGTTAAGTTGTGTTTGTACGACATCAAACTCAACTCAACGACTCCCCATGGCTGCTCGTGAACTGGAAGAAGTTCTCAAGGAAGTTCGCCGCATTCAGATCGTGGCTCGCCGCCAGGTGAACGATCTGCTGGCTGGTGAATATCTCAGCGCGTTCAAAGGTCGCGGGATGGAGTTTGATTCGGTCCGCGAATATATTCCGGGCGACGAAATTCGCAGCATCGACTGGAACGTCACCGCGCGATCAGGAGCTCCCTACGTCAAAACGTTCTGCGAAGAGCGGGAACTGACAATTCTTCTGGCCGTCGATATCTCTGCGTCCGGCGCATTTGGTTCGCAGCGTCTGAGCAAAATGGAAACCGCCGTCGAAGTGGCGGCCGTGCTGATGTTCACATCGCTCAAGAACAATGACAAAGTTGGCCTGCTGTTCTTTGCTGACGATGTTGTCAAATACATTCCGCCTCGCAAAGGCCGCGGCAATGTGCTGAGACTGATTCGTGAACTGCTGGCCGCGGAGCCCATCAAGGCGGAGACTGACATAACGAAAGCGTTGGAATACATTTCCCGCGTGCAGCGGCGCCGCTGTGTCGTCTTTGTCATGAGCGATTTTCTGGGCCCCGATTGTTCAAAGGCACTGGCCGTGGCCAATCAGCGGCACGACTGCATCGCTGTGACGTTGCAGGATCCGCGTGAATCTGTTCTTCCGGATGTTGGCTTTCTGACTCTCCGCGATGCGGAAACCGACGAATTGCTCGAACTGGATACTCGTCATCCGCAGGTGCGTGCGCTGTTTGCCAAAGCGGCCGCCGACCGCGAGAAAACTCTCACCGGCTGGTTGCGTCGCGCGAACGTGGATCGGCTTGAAATCCGGACTGATCAGCCGTACGCCAACAGCCTGCAGAAATTCTTTCGGATGCGGGAGCGCCAGCGATGAACGCGTTCTCCTGCAGAATCACGGCTTCCGTTGCATGTCTTGTTTTGATCTCCGGCTGCAGCCAATCCACTGAGACATCTCAATCCGGCAACATGAATGCAGATTCTGTGCAGCGAGTGTCCGAAAAGGGGCCGGTCAGGTTGACCGTGACAATCACGCCCGCGGAGCCTCGACTTTCTGACCTCGTGGAAATGGATGTGGAAGTCACTGCTCCGCCGCAGGTCGAAATCAAACCGCCCGCGTTTGGCGAAGCCGTCGGCGACTTTCTGGTGCGAGACTACCGCGAACGATCGAAAAAAAATCCAACGGCGAAAGACCCAGCAGACGAGCAGTCTCGGATCTTTCATTATCAGCTGGAGCCGGTTCACAGCGGGACGCATCTGGTCCGTTCCATTGCGATTGAGTTCACAGACAATCGTGAGGACTCCGAAGCGCGGGGGAAGGCCACGTTTATTAAGTCGGATCCGATTGAGATCAAAGTCACATCTGAGCTGTCTGGTCAGATCCCCGACCTGGGCAATCTGGAGCCGATGCTTCCTCCGCAGCCGCTTGATTCATCGAAAAACTTCTGGTGGACTGGCCTGCTGATTGTGGCGGTCGCCGTGCTGCTGTTGGTGTTGAGAGCCCGCCGCATGCGTGCCTCCAAAGTGGCTTCGATCCCCGTGCAGACTCCTGAACAAATCGCTCAAATCACGATGGCCCAACTTCTTTCCGAAAACCTGCCGTCTCAAGGCCTGTTCAAAGAGTTTTATGTGCGACTGACGGGAATCGTCCGAGTCTACATCGAAGGAAAGACCGGCCTGCGAGCCCCCGAACAGACGACGGAAGAATTCCTGCAGGAGATGCGGCTGATCGACATCTTTCCAGTCGAAAGATCCGCGAGTCTGGCCGAGTTCCTGGAAGCGGCCGACATGGTTAAGTACGCCGGCCAACAGCCAGGCAGTGATCAGATCGAACTTTCGATCCTGCTCGCGAAAGAGTTTATCACGTCGTGATTTGTCTGGTCGTCACCCAACGCCGTGAAGGATTTATTATCATGCTTTCCGCGGCTTTGTCGAAGTCCCTTCTCCCATGGAAGGGGGAGAAGGTGGCCGATAGGCCGGATGAGGGGGCTATTCGCTGGTTCTGACGCTATCGAATGCTTAACGGCGTTGGCCGTCACCCATTCAGCGTCACCCATTCAGCGTCACCCATTCAGCGTCACCCATTCAGCGTCAGCCAGCTGCGAGCCGCCAGCCCAATGGTACTCACTTTGTCGTTTGACCGTGAGCCGCAAGGCGCTAGCCGCGGGTGTTTTGTAGGCGACCAACCCGCGGCTAGCGCCTTGCGGCTCACAAAGTGAGTGCCATCGGCCGCCAGCCATCACGTAATCAGTTCGTTGATCACCTTTGCGGGAAGCACGCCGGTCAGACGCTGATCGAGCCCCTGATATTTGAAACTGAATCGCTGATGATCATAGCCCAGCTGATGCAGCACTGTGGCATGGAAGTCACGAATGTGAACGGGATCGCGAACAATGTTGTAACTGAAGTCGTCAGTTTCCCCATAGATCGTGCCGCCTTTGAATCCGCCGCCTGCCATCCACATCGTGAAGCACCGCGGATGATGGTCGCGACCGTAATTCTCTTTCGACAGTCCTCCCTGAGAATAAATCGTACGCCCAAATTCACCGCCCCAGATGATCAGCGTATCTTCAAACAGGCCTCGCTGCTTCAGGTCGGTGATCAGACCGTAAGTGGCCTGATCAAGGTCACGACACTGATCGGGAAGTCGGCCAGCTGCGTTGGCGTGCGTGTCCCAGTTATTGTGATAGATCTGAACGAAACGAACGCCGCGTTCGACCATGCGGCGTGCCATCAGCATCGTGTTGGCCAGAGTCCCTCCTTTCTTCGATTCTTCGCCATACAGATCAAACGTTGACTGCGGCTCCGTCGCAAGATCGGTCAGGTCCGGAACACTCGACTGCATACGGAAAGCCAGTTCATACTGCTCAATGCGCGTCTGAATTTCCGGATCACCCAGTTGTTGGTAGTTCAGTTCATTCAGGCGTTTCATTCCGTCCAGAGTGGCTCGGCGAACATCAGAAGGAACACCTTTGGGATTGTTGATGAACAGAATCGGATCCCCTGCACTGCGGAATGATGTGGCCGCATACTCGCCTGGCAAATAGCCGGATGACCACAATCGTGCAGAGATGGCCTGAACCTGTTCGGTGTTGGTTGGACGCGCCACCATCACCACAAACGTCGGCAGGTTCTCGTTCAGCGAACCCAGCCCATACGACATCCATGACCCCAGACACGGGCGACCGGTGACCTGATTGCCTGTTTGCAGCAGACTCACGGCCGGTTCGTGATTGATCGCCTCCGTATACATACTGCGAACGAAAGTCATATCGTCGGCAACTTTTTTCGTCCACGGCAAAAGCTCGGTCACCCACATTCCGCACTGCCCGGCCTGTTCGAACTTGAACTTCGACGGGGCAATCGGAAAGCGCGCCTGTCCGGATGTCATTGTGGTTAATCGCTGACCGTTGCGAATCGATTCCGGCAGATCCTTGTCGTACCACGCATCCATCTGAGGCTTGTGGTCATACAAATCCAGCTGCGAGGGTCCGCCGACCATGTGCAGATAGATGACGTGTTTGGCTTTCCCTGGAAAGTGAGTCGGTACGGCTCCGGCGTGACCGGTCATTTGACCGTCACTCAGAATCGTCCCGTCAGCGGCCAGAGAAGGTCCACCCATCAATGACGCCAGCGCGGCTGTTCCCATCAGGTTGGATCCCTGTGAGAAGAAATACCGGCGAGTCATGTTGCGTTTGAGTTCTTCGAAAAGGCTCATAATTCAATACTCCCGAATGGCTGTTTGCGATTTTTACGTTCAAATCTTCGTGGACGATTGCGACCACGTTCGCATGTTGGCTTCTCATTAATCATCGTGCGACTTTTTAGAGTCGCCTTTCGATCTGAGGCTGCGAATTTATGTAGGGTGGGACAAGCGTAGCGCCGGCCCACCATGTTCAACTTCCCATACAAGCTCGAAGCGCCAGCGAGTGGGCCAGGGAGCACTGTCAGCCCACTCGCTGGCGCTTCGAGCTTGTAGAAATCCACAGCCTCAGAGCGAATGCGAACGCAGGCACACCGGCTGTTTATTTGTTCAACACTTCATCCAGATTCATCATCTGGTTACACAGCATCGTCCACGCCGCCAGAGTTGCAGCGTCCAGACTGGCGTCAGGAATGGATTCTCCGGTGCCGATCAGTTCGCCCGCCTCCTGCGGATGAGCCTGATAGAACGCCGCCAGCTGCTCAAGCGATTCGTTCAGAATCTGCAGTTCCTCACCCCGGAACTCGCGAGCCAGCAGATGTTTGGCCGCCCACTGCAGTCGCTGTTCATTGGACTGACCGCCCTGCTGCAGAATGTTTTCTGCAAACCGACGAGCCGCCTCGACGTACTGCTCATCATTCATAGTCACCAGCGCCTGCAGCGGCGTGTTGGTTCGTTCGCGGCGCACCAGACAGGCTTCACGGTTTGGTGAATTGAAGATATCAAGCGATGCGGGCGGTGCCATCCGCTTGATAAACGTGTACAGACTTCGTCGGTAAAGATTTTCTCCCGAATCACGCGTGTATCGCTGCGTCGTGCTGCCCAGCATGGCGATCGCTTCCCAGACTCCGTCCGGCTGATAAGGACGAACACTCGGACCACCAAGTTTCGACACCAGCAAACCGCTGACAGCCAGCGCATTGTCACGAACCATCTCTGCATCCATGCGATAGCGCGGACCGCGTGACAACAGACGATTGGCCGGATCTTTGTCCAGCTTCTCCGGCGTCACAACGGTGCTCTGCTGATACGTGGCCGACATCACCATCAGCTTAATCAGCTTCTTGATGTCCCAGCCGCTTTCGCGAAACTCAACGGCCAGCCAGTCGAGCAACTCCTGGTTCGATGGCAGTTCGCCGGAGACTCCAAGATCGCCCGTGGTCCGGACGATTCCCGTCCCGAAAACTTCCTGCCAGAAACGATTTACAGTCACACGTGTCGTCAGAGGATGATCGGGACGCAGCAACCACTGCGCGAAGCCCAGACGATTCTTCGGCGCAGTCTCTGGAAAGGCCGGAAACGCACTGGGAGTCCCCGGGAATACCTGCTCACGCCGCTGATCGTATTCACCGCGAAACAGAACATACGCGGTCGCTGGTTCGGCTCTTTCATTCATCACATGAGCAATCGTCCCGCGTGCGCGAATGTCGGCTTGTTCTTTTTCCAGAGCCGCGAGGCTGGCGGTTTTTTCATTGAACGCGGCATCAAATTTCTTAAGCCAAAAGTTATACAGTTCGCTGACTTCGGACTCTGAACGCTGATCGGCCGCTTTCACAAGTGTGGCCTGGAATCGGCTGAGCCGCGCCAGGGAGTCCACTTCCGCCGGCGTGAGAACTCGCTTCTGAATTCGCAGATCCTGAACAGCACCTGTCAGCTGTGACGCGTCCGAACGCTGACCGAGACGCCAGGGTGTTTGAGTTCGAATGGTGGAGTCATCCAGTGTGTCGTTCTCAATATTCTTCTCCTGAACGACACCATTAATATAGATCTGCAGACCAGAAGCCTTGCGGCTTCCGTCGTAAGTGACTGCGACATGCACCCACTCATTGGCTGGAATCTGATTCTTGCTGACAACCTTCAGAGCTTTTTCGGGCCAGCTGTGAATGATGTGCATACCTACGCGACGCTGCTGCAGCCAGAAATCCCAGCCACGATGACCGGGAGCTGGTTCCATGCGAGCCCAGATGGCTCCACTTCCGTCATTGGCCGGAACGTTGATCCATGCAGCACTGGAGAATGGCTGATCACTTTCAAAGTCACCGGCGGAAGCAGCATCAAACGCGGCTCCCTGCACGTTCAGAGCTTTTCCATTCAGACCATCCTGCCACTTCGCGGATTCATTGAGCGGCACTTCGACGGCTTGTCCGTCGAGATTCAAGTGGACGAGTTTCCCGTCACCTTCGTTGAGCCCGGCCTGCAGGTGCAGACCGTCTGGAGAAACCGGTTCTCCGAGCACTTCGGGTTTTGCTGTGGCCGCCCACATATCGAATTCCGGTCGAGCAGCCACGCGTCGTTCTTCGACCGCGGTCTTCGCCGTTGCGATCAATGGCGGCAGCATTTCGAACCGCGGACGATCGGCCTCCATCGGAACAGGAATGATGGGCGGCGTATCTTTGATATTGCCGTCTCGCACGGCCTGCGTCGTGTTGTTGAAGAACGCAGACATCTCATAAACTTCTTTCTGGCTGAGCTGATCAAACTTGTGGTTATGACAAGTCGCACAGCCAGCCGTGAGCCCCATCCAGACGGCTGAAACAGTTTCCGTTCGATCACGCGTATAAAGTACCGCGTATTCTTCGTCGATGATTCCGCCTTCGTTGGTCGTCATGTTGCAGCGATTAAAACCGGACGCAATCTTTTGATCGAGCGTTGCATTTGGAAGAAGATCGCCGGCCAGATTTTCAATCGTGAACTGATCAAACGGCATGTTCTGGTTGAAGGCCTTGATGACCCAGTCACGGTAAGCCCACATCTCGCGATAATTGTCGAAGTGAATGCCGTGCGTGTCTGCGTAGCGAGCGTAGTCCAGCCAATAACGGCCACGATGCTCGCCCCACTGAGGCGACTGCAGAAGTTGATCGACGTATTTTTCGTAAGCGTCCGGAGAAGAATCATTGACGAACGATTCCACCATCTCGGGTGTCGGCGGCAGACCGATAATGTCAAAGCTGGCTCGACGAGCCAGCGTGCGACGATCGGCTTGAGCAGCAGGAGTCAGTCCTGACGCTGCCAGATCTTTCAGAATGAAATGGTCCACCCCGTTCTTCGGCCAGTTCCCAAACGTCGTTCGGACAGATTCGGGAACCTCAGGCAGGGCTGGACGAGTCGGTGCGATGTAAGACCAATGCTGCTGATACTCGGCCCCGTTTTGAATCCAGTCGGTCAGCAGCTTCTTCTGCTCGGGGCTGAGCGTCTTTTTCAATTCCGGCGGCGGCATAATTTCTTCGGGATCGTCCGAAAGAATGCGACGGATCATTTCACTTTCGTCGGCATGTCCCGGAGCGATCGCGCCTTTTTCTACGGCCGCGTCGCGCACGTCGAGCCGCAGTTCGCCCTTGCGAGAAGCACTGTCCGGCCCGTGGCAGGCAAAACAGGCATCGTTCAGAATCGGACGAATATCTCTGTTGTATTGGATAGAATCCTGCGCCTGAACAGCGGAGCAAACCGCTGTCGCCAGCAGCAGGACTGCTGATTGACGAAGACTTGCCATGAGTGATCTCTCAGTCTTTGCGTGGGAAAGAAATATCTGTCGGCCAGTATGATTTCTGCGGACCATGAGCCGCAAAGCGCTAGCTGCGGGTGAGTGTCTTAGAAACACAACGAAAACACCCGCGGCCACCCCCTCTCGTTCCAAGGCTCCAGCCTTGGAACGCAATGCACCGGAGGCTCCAGCCTCCACACAGAGTGATCATGCCCTTCGCCTCTGTCAAGCACCGCTTCACCCAGCTTGAACATCGTCAGGCCGACATTCTTCACTTCAGGAACGGCACCTGAAATGCTGCCGCCACCTTCCCACCGCCCAAAACGCCCCCGAGTTCATCTCAGGGGTTCAGACCGACTTCGCACTCCAGCCCTCAGAATTGATAATCTGATTGGCCCCCTCAATCTGACAGCGGAATCGCGGGGCTGACTGGCCATGCGGATTGCCGACACATATGCTGTCAGCAACCACCCGGCAAACCTTTGTGCATCAAACAACGAGCTCATGAAATTCCTCTTTCTCTCCATTCTCTTTGCGATCGGCGGATTTGTAATCCAGACATTCAGACGCCCCACGGTCGAAGAACTGGAGTACCAGGCGTCTGTAGCATGGAATGAAACAAAACTGGCTGAAGCCGAGCAACTGGCAAGACAGGCTCTGGGACGAAGTGAAAGTTCTTCGCGAGCCAAAGAGATTTTGAGCAAACTTGCGGGGCCTCTGCAACGCCCTGAGATTGAACTGGCACTTGTCATTGGCAATCAGAATCGATCAGAATTAACCGAGGCTCAGTTCACCGAAGCCGGTCGAATTGCGATGCAAGAAAGCCTCTTTCGTATCGCCGATCAGCTGTTCGCGCAAGGGATAAAAAAGTATCCAGGAAGTTATTCTTTGCAGAGGCAATATGCATCGTTACCAGGGCTGCAGCTCAATGCCGAAGAAATGCAGACTCGGTTAATCCAATGGTCAAAACGGGGAACACTGCCAAAGGATCTCGTCGTGATGTTTCTCGGGCTTGCCTCGCTCGACAGTCGCGCAGCTTCAGCGGCCGAAGACTGGCTCAAAGCAAGTCTGGCGGCCGACGCAAATGATGTGGAATCTCGCTTGGGCCTCGCCCGATGTTTTCTGGCGATGGGGCGTTACCAGGAATGTATCCAACTTCTTGATACGCACTGCCGTGACTCTCGCGTGGCCATTCTGCAGGCTGTCGCACATGCCACAGAAAGGAACGTGAGAGCCGCCTCAAAACTGCTGCCTGCAACCGAGCCGACAGTCATGAAAGCAGAATTCTGGCATGCCACGGGTCTGATCTGTGTCGAACAGGAAAACTGGAAGGACGCAGAACATGCCTTTCAGAATGCCGTTCGCGAGCGTCCGCTTAACAAATTGTTCCGGTCGCGGTACTGCGAAATTCTTCGCCGATTGCAGAAGAACAAGGAAGAGATGATTCAGGCGGAGAAGCTGGAAAAGGTGATTCGAATTGTGCAGGTGTCCATTAATACTCCGGAAATTTCTGACCGAGCTTCTCTGCTCGCTCTCGCCGACATGTGCAGCGAGGTCGATGCGGCCGAGGCAGCGCAACTGGTGACCGCCGTTGCTGGCAAATAGGCACATCTCAATGCGGAACCGACATCTCTTTTTAATGATGATCTGTCTTTTCGGGATGACCGCGTTTGGTTTCCTTCTGGGACAATTCGAAGAGCGTCGTCTTGTCTGGGACGACGACCGCCAGCTGCTGGAGGAGCTTAAGATTCAGCCAGAACCGCTTCCGGTGTATCGGGGCGCGGAGGGAAATCTGGCTTCCGCGTCAGGTATTCGGTTCGAAGAGGCTGTTGGTTCAGGTGTCACATTTGCCTATGACAATGGTCCAGAGAATCAGTACCACCTGGCTGAGACTCTTGGAGGAGGCGTCGCCGCAATCGACTTTGACAGCGACTCAGATTTCGACCTCGTGTTTGTTGATGGCGGCAACCCCGTTGAATGGCCATCCAACCGCACTTCGCGTGTTTCACTGTTTCGATGTGAGAAAGAACTGCAGTACGCACCGGTGAAGAACGAGTCTGGCATCGCATGGACTGGCTACGGTCATGGCTGCTCCGTTGCTGACGTGAACAACGATGGGTTTGATGATCTGCTGGTAACGGGGTACCAGTCATCTGCGTTTTACCTGAACCAGGGGGACGGGACCTTCGAAGAAGCGAACATTGTAAAAACGATGACTGCCGACCACTGGTGTGTCACCGGCTGCTGGAGTGATCTGGATGCAGACGGCGATCTCGATCTTTACATCGCGTGTTATGCAGATACGCCTCGAACTCTTCCCACCCCGGTCTGTGAGTCCGGTGGAGTTCGCATTCACTGCAACCCTCATTCGTATCGGGCCGTCACAGATTTATTGTTTGAGAACCTGGGGAATGGTGACTTCGTCGATCGTTCGAACTCGTCAGGTATTGCCGCCTACCGCGAATATGGAATGGGGGTTGTCGTGGCAGATCTGGATCGGAACGGTACGATGGAAATCTTTGTGGCCAACGATGGGGATCGCAACCTGCTTTTCCGGCAAACAGCCCCGTGGATTTATGAAGAGATTGCATTAACCAGCGGGGTTGCGTTCAATGGTCAGGGCGAAACGATGGGCTCCATGGGAGTGGCCTGCGTCGACTTCGATCGCAATGGTCAACTTGATCTGCTGACGACTAATTTCTCACACGAATCCAATGCCCTGTTTCATCAGGTCGGCCCCCTGACTTTTGTAGATACCACGCAGGGGACAGAAATTGATCGCAGCAGTCGACTGCGAGTTGGCTGGTCGGCGATTCCCATTGATGCCGATTGCGATCAATATATGGATCTGTTCGTCGCGAATGGACATGTGACTCAAATGCCGTCCGAAGACTGGGCGCAACGGTCCAGTCTGCTCAGAGGCGGCCCTGACGGCTTTGAAGAATCTCGCAACGCAGGAGCCTGGTTTGAAACGGCGTGGCACGCGCGCGGGGCCTGCCGCGTCGATCTGAACAATGATGGCAGGGACGATCTTGCGGTCAGCCTGATTGATGCCCCCGCCGCGCTGCTGGTGAATGATTCCTCATTGAGCGGCAACAGCATTCAGCTGCGTTTTTCAGGAACGCAAAGCTGTCGTTCGGCAGAGGGAGCGATCATCGAGCTGGAAACAGCATCCGGAACAACAATGCACGTGTTGATGCGGAATGCCGGCTATCTTTCTTCCAACTCGAACGTGATGACTGTCGGTCTTGGAGCAGATGCGGCGGCCAGCGTTGTGCGAATTCATTGGCCCAGCGGACTCACTCAGGAGTTACGGAACATCACCGCCGGGCAATCCGTCAATGTCATCGAAGGGCGGACTGAAAACTACCGGTGAGTGACTTGTTAAAGGCGCTCGCCCAGTGGCAGTCACTTTGCGATTCATAGTAGCCATCACTCTCCGAGTGATGAATGCCCTGGCCGCATTTTGCGGCCTTCGTCACTCGGAGAGAGACGTCTACTTTGTTAAACCAACCGCCATTGGGCGACGGCCCAATGGAAGTCGATTGCGATTCATAGTAGCCTTCACTCTCTGAGTGATGAATGCCAGGGGCCGCGTTTTGCGGCCTTCGTCACTCGGAGAGTGACGTCTACTTTGTCAAACCAACCGCCATTGGGATAGCACCCAGCCACACGAGACATGTGAAAAAGAGGGATGATCGCTTAGGAACGTTCTGGAACAGGATTTTTCCGCGATCCAGAACATTTCTGCAGCTTATCATCAAAGAACGTTACTTCTTCTTCCCGCCACCAAACTGCTTGGCATATTCTGGATTATCTCCGAGATTCTCTGGCGTTGGAGCCATCTGTTCCGGCTCAATTCCAGCGGCAGGGTCTGTTGTGCCACCACAGCCAGCGACAACTGTCAGGACAGAACCGAGGAAAAGAAATTGGAGTGCACTGTTCAACAAACGCATGAGTAGGTCCTTACAATCGGGTGGGAATAATATCGGGATCACGAGAACGCTTCACATCGCAGAGCGGTGTGACGGTGAGAACACGTTAGTGGGTCGTGCTTAAACTCAAGATAGTCTCAGCACAGGCAGCTTCTGCACGGTTCTTTGCACAAGCATTCATGAATTGTCATCAACGGAAACCGAGATTTCAACTACGAGTCTCATCTGTTGACGCTGAAAAGGCAAATGCCTGAACTCAGGGGTCAGGAGCCAATAGCCAAACGGTCCCGGCAGAGGCGGTGTCTGGGATGCGCGACAAATAGCAATCTGTCGAAAAGTGGTATAGGCAACATTTGATCTCGCCCCGTGCCAGATCGCCTGGCAGGACCGCAAGATTTGTAATTAAGCACCGTGAACGAACGCAAGGCCGCCCCCGGTTGGCTCGCCCAACCGGAACGGAAAGTTGAGCACGATGAAACACAAGCAACGCTGCGAAACTTGGCTTCCTGCCAGGCAAGCGGACTGTTGATTTAATCACAATCGTGAGCCGCAAGGCGCTAGCCGCGGGTGTTTTCCCTGCTCCCCCCCCCCCTCACCCGCAGCTAGCGGTCTGTTGATTTAATCGTAACCCGCTGCGTCAGCGAGGGATCTTGAAAAAAAAACCGGCAATTTTATCCCTCACTGACGTGTCGGGTTGTGAAAACGATTAAAAGAATCCAAATTTCCCCAAAACTGCTATCTGTCGCGCACCCCGGGCTGCGTCAGTCCTCCGGGCCTTAATTCGCCATGTCCCAACAAATCTGAAATGCACCCATTTCCTTCTAAGTTGAAGGTGTACAAAAGCTCAAATTTTTGCCCAAAAGATGGGCAAGTCCGTAAAAAACGATGGTGTTTTGAAGAAATTATTGAGTTTTTTTGACTCAACTTCTATCAGCAGCATGTTCGATAGTCCATGCTTACCGTGAAGTCGTCTGTTCTCAAATTCATTTTTATGAGGGAGTTGTTTATGAACCCTGCGTCAATGTTTAAGAAGTTCCGGAAGTCCAGGAACCGTTGGTCA
>Ga0335396_10004482_pt1 | contig 15144 bp, 17 predicted proteins | sample FRY02_FD_205743 | JGI IMG/M metagenome (GOLD analysis project Ga0335396, IMG submission 205743) | Freshwater microbial communities from Lake Fryxell liftoff mats and glacier meltwater in Antarctica - FRY-02 (spades assembly) (version 2) | ecosystem: Environmental > Aquatic > Freshwater > Ice >... | reverse complement strand
GTCAGCGACGAGGACACCATCAGGTCGCAACGAGCACAATGACTTATCGACTCCGTGTTTTGCGCTGGCGTACGTCAGGATGTAACTGGCCAGTCCCTGCGATGCCAATGTGACGGCCTTGCCACTAACAAAAAGACCTTGGCTGGCGAATGTGCCCGTATCCCACATCGTCTTGGACGTATCCGCGTGCACGATGCTCACGCGATCCATAGACGTGTTCAATTCCGTTGCCGCCATCTGCACATGCGTCGTGGTGGTGCCGTTGCCCATCTCAACCGTGCCGACTGCAACCTCGAAGCTACCGTCGGTAAGTAGACAAACTCGCGCACCGGAACGATGTTCGGTGGGTGGCGAGGTATCAGCCATACTTATTGCTAGCCCTTGCCCCAATGCCCACTCTTCGCCAACGGGAGCCACGGCCTCGTTCCCTTGCGCAAGCGCCGCTTCCACCAGATCGAGACACTGCGGCAGTCCGTAACTTCGCAACTGCAACTCTTCAGGCTCGTTGCCAATTGCTAGATTGTCACCTGGTCGAATCACGTTTTGTCTGCGCAGTGCCAGTGGATCCATCCCTAACTTCTCAGCAAGTTCATCTATGGCCTGCTCCATGGCAAATGTGGGTTGCGCAGAGCCGTAGCCCCGGAAACCGCCGGCCGGCACATTGTTTGTGTAGGCACTCGTGCCGTTGAACTGCTTGTTCTTGCACCGGTACCAATTCAACGCGATCGTCGAACAGCCAAGAACCTCGCCGCCGTGGTTGCCGTACGCGCCTGTGTCCATCAACACATCCATCTGCATCGCAGTCAGCGTTCCATCGGCCGCTGCGCCGAGCTTGACCTTAATTCGGGATGCATGCCGTGTGGCTCCACCGATGAACTCTTCTTCGCGAGTGAACTCCCATTGAACGGGACGATTTAGGTCGAGCGTGGCCAAGATGCAGAGCGGCTCACTCAGCACCTCCTGCTTGCCCCCGAAACCACCACCGACCCGCCTCGTGAAGACTCGCACCGTGTCCGGCTGAAGATCAAATAGGAAGCACAGCTTCTGCCGCGCAATGAAAGGTGACTGGGAACTCGTTCGGACGTTGAGGATTCCATCTTCAATCCAGGTTATGCTTCCGTGTGTCTCCAAGTGGGCGTGCGCGGCCCTGGGGGTTCGATATGTCTCCTCATGTATTACGTCCGCTTCGGCGAAACCCGCTTCCATGTCACCGCGACCGATATCGAGTTCCAGTAAAATATTTCGATCAGGATGTCGAATGAACGGATCCCTATTTCGGGCGTGCAGCGCCGGTGCGCCCAACCTGATCGACTCTTCAGCAGAAAATACCGCCGGGTGCACGTCCCACTCGATGTTGACCGCCCGGCAACCTGCCTCGGCGATCGCAACTGAATCTGCCACCACGGCAACCATCGCCTGGCCCCGGAATCGAGCGACCTGATCCAAGATCATCGTGTCGTCGGGTTCAACCAAGTGATCTTCGTGAATGGCCGTTGAAAAGCGCTTTTGGGGGACGTCTTTCCAGGTGTAGACCGCAACAACTCCCGGAATTGCCACGGCAGCGGACGTATCAATGGCAATTGCGGTGGCATGAGCGTGAGGTGATCGAACTACCTTCAAATGTAATAGGCCTTCCACCGCCACATCCATCGTGAACTCGACCGAGCCCGTAACGACACCGTGGCTAGCCAGTGAACCTGGACTAGAGCCGATGGCCTCTCCCGGAGAAATGTCTGTCAGGGCCTGAACGTTGCGCTTCCCTTCGATCGCATCCTTGATTTGCCGGTATCCGGTACATCTGCAGAGTGAACCTCGCAGCGCGGACCCGAGGTCATTCCTCTGATCATCGTTCAGTGCTGCTGCCGTCATGATCATTCCGGCAGTGCAGAATCCGCATTGGAATCCGGGCGCATCAATGAACTGCTGCTGCATTGGGTGTAGTTCGTCGCCGGCGGACAACCCTTCGATGGTCGTTACCTCGTGGCCAAGGCCACGAGACGCTGGCGTAATGCAACTGTGAACCGGCTTTCCGTCAATATGCACGGTGCAGGAACCGCAATCTCCCATGTCGCAACCCTTTTTTACGCCGAACTGTCCTAGCTCGCGCAAAAAAGTCCTCAGACACTGACCGGGTGCGGGCTGCTCGGAGAAGGTCTGACCATTTACGTTGATATTCATCAGGATCCCTTGGATGAGTTGGCGGCTAGTTCATCGCGGATCTCGACGGCGAATATGTACGTCAAGTGCTTGCGATGCTCCGGGGACCCGTTCGGATCGTCAAAGTAGAGGTCAAATGAGATCTGCTCATTGAGAGCGGCAACTAGTTCGGTAGCGGATGGTATGGCTGAAAACCTGATGTGGACAGGGTGGATTGTCGCGGCGCTTACAGTGAGTAAGAACTCGCCAGACTCTGATTCGGTCGTACCAACCAAGAAGATGCTCGATCTGCCGGCTTTCGTCAGCGAGAATCTACGCGTGGCATAACTCCGACGAAGGGCAGTGCCGGAGATCAGTACCTTCCGCAATAGTTCGCCCGGCTGCAAAACGTTGGCGTTATTTCCGGTCACAAAATCAATCGCCGGGAGCGACCTCGTTGAGCCATCCGGGCTGATCAATAGATACTCGGCATCGAGTGCGCACGCCATCGTTGTCATTGGCCCTGCCGGAAGGGATGTGCAGATATTCCCTCCGACCGTGGCGACTCCCCACACCTTGAAGCCCGACAGAAAGGCTCGGATCGAATCTCCAAGGAGTCCACCAGCGGTCCACTCCTTGGGATAGTCGAATTCTAAAAGCTCGACTCCCAAACAAGTAGCTCCGATCTCGAGCCCTGCTTCAGTTATCTCAAGCGAGGCCCAGCCCATGTTCGACAAGTCTCGGAATCGTCGTAACTGCGGCAAAGGCAAGGACAATAGGAATGTCCCACCCGCAAGCCACGCGTCACCCTTTTGCCAATCTGCCCCTGGATTCGTTGCATCTGGATTCAGCAACGCGGTAATCGTGTTCTGATCCATGATCACCAGCCTACCGATTCCTACCCTTTCTTTTCTAGAAAGGAGGGCAAAGAATTGTCTGAAAGCCGGGGGCAGTCGCTGAAAGTCCTATGACTTGGATTCTTCCAAAAGATTCATGTCTTCGGACATCCCGGTGCGCTTCGGATTACTATGGAGCCGAACGCTGACGTCAACTTTGGAGGTTAAATGCCCGACGCGACCGGTGTCGTCATGTTTGCCCCCGCGGTTGAACATAGAGATCAAGTCACCGAGGAAGTCCAACTCCTCGACAGGGCAGCCAGCAAGTTCGACGGATTCATTGATGCACGATTCTCCAGCTTTGACAGCCCAAATCTGGATTGGGCAGTTTCGGTAACGTTCACATCGCGCAAGAACTTGGATCGCTGGTTGAACTCGGATGTTCGTCAACAGCTTCTGGCTGAAATTGAAGGACGGGGTCTCGATTTAGCGGTAGACACTGTGATCCTCACGGAAGGTGAGCGTTCCCCTGTTGGAGTGGCAGTGTTCACCCACCAAGTATCGTCTCACTCGGTCGGACAGTTCATCGATCTGCAAAGGTCCGAGCTGTCCGCTCCTGCCCGACTCTTTCCCGGTTTCCGCGGAGTTGCTCTCTTGGAAAGCGGTTTGTCCAAAGGTCTGTGGTTCACAATCCTTCGGTTTGACACTGCCGAGCAGCTCGATAATTGGATCGAGTCACCAGAGAGAGCCAAGGCTGTACCGAGGCTGCGGAGTCTGCTTGACAAGGACTTCGAAGTGGTAGGCAAGCGCTCGCCATTCGGCGCAATCGTTCGGACCGTAGGTGGCCGCCCGCTGGTGTCACCCACTTGGAAGATCGTCCTTTTGGTCGTAAGCGTCTTATTTCCCACAGTCGTCCTCACAGTCCCGCCCCTAAGTCGCCTGGGCGAAGCCCTCGGATTTGATCCTGGACTGATCATGCTCGTCAGCCAAATCATTGCAACCACCTTGGTCACAGCTGCCTGGATGCCCCTCGTCTCTCGCCTTTTCGGTTGGTGGATCGATCCGATCGAGGGGAAATCTCTTAAACGATCAGCTCTCGGGCTGTTGGCAATTGTCATCGTTTTTGCCGGCGAGATAGGGATCTTCCTCGCCTTCCCTGGAGTCACTCCGTGGGCGGCCAACTCCTAGCACGAACGATCACGCCGAACCCCGGAACTACGCGTTACGAGCGAACTCTTTCGCTGGGGATCCAGTGACTTGCAGTTACTTGGAGAACCATTGGTTGTTATCTCTTGCTGGCTTCAAATATTGGACCATGGCCCAAGTTAGGCAGGCCTGGTATGCGACGTGCGGTATCGTGCTTTGAGAAGAGTAATCACACTTCCCAATTTGAATGGGTCCCGCGCCGCTCTGGTTCGCGCCCATTCCAGAAGGGTCAACGCTATGCGTATCGCCAATGACATCACCGAACTCGTCGGCCACACCCCGCTTGTTCGAATCCGAAAAGTCACCGATGGTGCTGGTGCTGAGGTTGCCGCGAAGCTGGAGTTCTTTAACCCCTCCAGCTCGATCAAGGATCGCATCGGGGTCTCAATGATCGACGCTGCCCAAGAAGCCGGCTTGATCGGTCCTGACACCGTTGTTATCGAGCCAACCAGCGGCAACACGGGTATCGGTCTCGCGATGGTCTGCGCGGCTCGCGGTATCAAACTCGTTCTAACCATGCCCGAGAGCATGTCGATTGAGCGGCGCGCTCTGCTGCGCGGTTACGGGGCCGAACTGATCCTGACACCCGGGCCTGAAGGGATGGGCGGGGCGATCTCAACGGCGGCGGAACTAGCGGCCAGCGACCCGAAGTACTTCTTGCCCCAGCAGTTCATGAATGCGGCCAACCCCGCTATCCACCGGGTCACGACGGCGGAAGAGATCTGGAATGACACCGATGGCCAGGTTGACATCTTCATTGCTGGGGTCGGCACAGGTGGCACCATCACCGGAGTCGGACAGATGCTGAAAGAGCGCAAGCCCGGCGTTCAGGTGATCGCGGTCGAGCCGGCAGATTCGCCGGTTCTCTCCGGTGGGCAAAAGGGACCGCATCCCCTTCAGGGTATCGGCGCCGGCTTCATTCCCGCGATTCTGGACACCGAGGTGTACGACGAAATCATCGCCGTACAGTCTGAAGATTCAATGGCCATGGCCCGGCGTGCCGCCACCGAAGAGGGCCTGTTGGTTGGCATTTCCTCCGGTGCCGCACTGTGGGCCGCGCGCGAGGTCGCCCAGCGTACCGAGAATGCCGGCAAACTGATTGTCGTAATCATTCCTTCGTTCGGCGAGCGATACCTGTCCACGCCGCTGTTCGCCGGACTCTCCGAGTGAACGCATGAATCTATTGAGCAAGGAGAACCTGCTCGCGAATCTGCAAGACCTGGGTCGCGGGGTCGTCCAAGAAATGCGGAATGATATTGAGTCCGTTGTGGAACGGGATCCTGCTGCCCGAAATTTCGTCGAAGTCGCCCTGATGTATCCCGGCGTGCATGCCGTCTGGGCTCACCGCGCGAGTCACGCGATGTGGCAGCGGGGCGCCTACCTGCCCGCTCGGGCGCTCTCGCAAGTGACGCGATTCTTGACAAACATCGAGATCCACCCCGGCGCAACACTGGGGCCACGGCTGTTCATCGATCACGGTGCCGGTGTCGTGATCGGCGAAACTGCGGAGGTCGGCGCCGACGTGACCATTTATCACGGCGTCACTCTGGGGGGCACCAGTCTGGACCGCGGCAAACGCCACCCCACCGTCGGCGATCGAGTAACTATCGGAGCGGGTGCCAAGGTGCTCGGTAACCTCGTCATTGGCTCGGACTCACGCATTGGGGCGAACAGCGTTCTCCTTCGCTCAGTCGACGACCACTCGGTAGTGGTGGGCGTCCCCGGTCAAGTCATCGCTGCCGGCGGGTCGCCGGAGGTTGACACGCGTCCAAAGCACGACAGCCCCTCGACACCGGATCCCATGGGCCTTGCCGTGTCAACCCTGATGACCCGCGTGCAGCAAATCGAGGCGCACGTGCTTGGTGTGGAGCATCACCACCACGGTCCGCGCCGCAGGCCAAGCGGGGAGTGGGAGCTCGAGGTAGACGACGTCGATTTCGTTATTTAATCTGCACGTTAATACACACTCATTCGACTAACCACACAATTTTAGAAAAGTTTACTGTGCCAAGGTCCACGTAAGTTTGAAGTTGAAGGGATCGACGATGACCCCATCATTAACTGTTTTTTACATTTGGTTTTTGCTTCTCCGGTAGCCAGTCAAGGGCTTTGACTAGAAAGTGCTGGCCCCGCGCCCTAGGCTTTCATGTTGGACAAAGCAATTGATGTCACCGGCCCCTGGGACATCACTCAGGCGTCGGTATTTCTCCGACAGGCCGAGATTCCAATCCGAGTCGCCTCCTCGGGTTCTCGTGGTCCAATCGTGCAATCACTCTGGTTTGATTTCGATGGCGCCGCGTTATGGTGCGCCACCCAAGCTAGTTCACTTCTGGTTCAACGACTCACCGCAAACAATGACATTGGCTTTGAAATTGCTGCAGACACAGCCCCCTACAGTGGAGTCCGCGGCACCGGAACGGCAAGCATCCAGCCTGAGCTGACCGGGGCTGTGTTACACAGACTGATCACGAAATATCAAGGCAACTCAGAAACTGACTTCAGCACATGGTTGCTGAGCCGCCTGGACAAAGAAGTCGCTATCAAAATCAATGCACTAACTCTCGCGACCTGGGATTTTTCCGGCCGGATGGGTGGTTGACGACTCTACCAGCGCATGCGCGACGCGCCGTTGCCGCCGAAATCGCTTGGTAGCCCAAGGATGAGGGAGTGGGTTAAAAAGGGGGCGAGCAAGATTTTCTTCGCTCCATCACTTGATGCGCTCCTGCATTCCTGTTGTCGTAAATACGTAGGTGCGCTGTGGATCGACGTGGACTATGTCACCTATTTGGGGGGACGTGAATCCACGCGAACGAGCAACAAGCTCATTAACGCCATCTGTGGTGGTTCCGTAAACGAAGGTGTCCGCGCCTAGTTCTTCCACCAGCGTGACCTTCATTTCTGGTCCAGATTCAGCAAGGTTGAGATCTTCTGGTCGAACCCCGACGAGAACGCGGTCACCGTCAGCGTTAGCAAGAACATTGCGTTCAATGGGGATGACAGTTCCACCAAAATCTGCCCCGCCGTCAACAATTTTCGCATCGATAATATTCATGCTGGGTGAGCCAATAAACGTGGCCACGAATGCGTTTGCTGGTTCATCATAAAGTTTGCGAGGAGTATCAACCTGCTGAAGGATGCCATCTTTGAGTAAAGCCACCCGATCCCCCATGGTCATCGCCTCAACCTGGTCATGGGTGACGTAAATGGTGGTGGTGCCAAGTCGTCTCTGCAACGCGGCAATTTGCGTGCGAGTTTGCACTCGCAGTTTTGCATCTAGGTTGGAAAGGGGTTCATCCATCAGAAAAACGTGGGGCTCGCGAACAATTGCACGACCCATCGCGACCCGCTGCCGCTGACCACCTGACAGTGCTTTTGGTTTGCGATCAAGGTAATCGGTCAAATCGAGCATGACAGCCGCTTCTTTGACTCGGCGAACAATTTCATCCTTTGATACCTTTTGGATCTTGAGTGCGAACGCCATGTTTTCAGCGACAGACATGTGCGGGTACAGCGCATAGTTTTGGAACACCATCGCTATGTCGCGATCCTTGGCAGCTAAGTTGGTGACATCTCGCTCACCAATAAAAATTTTGCCTTCAGAGATTGGTTCAAGGCCGGCAACCAAGCGCAGGCTGGTGGACTTGCCACAGCCGGATGGGCCAACGAGGACAAGGAACTCGCCCTTTTCAACAGTGAGGTTGAGATGGCTCACCGCGGGAATTGTGCCGCCCAGGTAAAGCAGTGATACGTCGTCGAAGCGAACTGATTCGGTCATTTTTTTGTTACCTTCCACCGGCAGGTACGTGCCGGACGATCCGTTGTGGAGGACATATGTGGTATTCAGATTTTGGGGTAAAACAACAACGATTAACGATAGCAAATTGTCGCCCTTGCGTCTTCGGTTCGACGACTCGGCGGATCAGGTAGTTCTTGTCACCTTCGTCAGAGATCGAGGAGAATCTGGGTTGAGCCCCTTGAGTATGGAGAGACTGACCGCGATCTTGTGCAGGGCGATGCCTTGCAGTATCGGAGTAAACAGGTTCGATTCCCCCACGATCGGGACATTGAAACCGGGTAACGTTGAATCTCCTATTGACACCAAAACAGCACCTTCGTATTCCAACTCACGAATATTCGCCCTGAATGAGTCAGGAATTTTTCCAGGAGGTGTTGCCACAATGATCGGAACACCAGAGCGAATCAGTGTTCGTGGTCCATGGGCGAAATCAGCCATGCTGTAGCCCAGCACCGGTACACCAACCGTCTCCATTATTTTCAAAGCGCCCTCCTGCGCCATGGGGGTGTTGGGGCCTCGGCCTAAACAAATAATGAATCCACAATCATCTAGCGCTATGACGCGTTTCGTACTGGGCCAGTGCGCTCATGGTGTGCAGGTCAATCATCGCGGCCTCATCAACAATGAACGCCGCATCCTTTACTATCAACTAAGTCTTCAACACGGGTTGAACCTGCACTCTTGCACCATGAACGGGTTCGTAAATTCAAGCCACTACTGGAAACCGTCTTCGGTCAGAGAATCAAGCATCCGATGTAGGTAGCCGTTGGTTGCCGCGGGCCAAAGTGCCCTTAGGCGGCGTGCTTACAGGTCAGGCAGGTGCAGTCGTCGCAGACGCAATTCGCGCACGTGTCGGCGCAGCCGGCGCATGAGCACGTGTTGTGGTTGCATGTGGCGCACGTGCAGTCATCGCAGACGCATGTAGCGCACATGTCGCCGCACGATCCGCATGCACACGAGTTGCACTCGTCGTAGTGCCCGTCATGCTCGTGGTGGGCGTGCCCGTCGTGGATGTAGTCGACATGGTCCTCATGGATGACAGCGGGGTGACCGCAGGCTGGACCGTGGGTATGGGCGTGCGTCTCGGCGGTGCGATGGTCGGTGGTGGTCATTTCTTCTCCTCGGAGTTGTGTAGTAATGCGTCCCTGACAATATGGGCGATGTGGTCATCGGAGATCGAATACTCGATCTCCCGACCGGCCTTCTGACCTGATACCAAGCGGGCTTGTCGGAGCACCCTCAAGTGCTGGGACACCAATGGCTGACTCGCCTGGGTTGCCTTCATCAAGTCGTGCACGCACTGCGGGCTCGCCATGAGCTCGACCAGTATCCGCAGGCGCAGTGGGTTGGCGAGTGCCTTGAACATCTCAACCGAACTTTCAAGTTTGGGATCGAGGTTTTCAGACACATGCAGATATTAGCATGTGATTATGTATTAGGCAACGACGCTGGTCCTTCGACAAACCGCGAGGTCGCTGGGATCGGATCAGCGTGGGCGCGATTGCTCGGAGGTCAGCAGATCCCAATGACCCGGCTGAAACGCTCACCAACGCGAACCTGACCCATACGTACGTCCACGGCGTTCGGGGAATGCCTGATGTTGTCCTTTCCGTCACTCAAACCACCGGAGGTATAGCGTGCCAACACCGGGTCCAAGAGTTCTAGGGACAGCACGTGAACAAATAGCAACCGATTTGGAAATAGCTTCGTAACGGCATGAACTATCGACTGGGGAAGCTGGAAGACTGGAGGTAAACGCTCCTTAAATTTAAAGGCACAACATGACCGTCTCTGCTTGGATCATGACGTTGACGGACCCAAGCGCGTCAACGAATACGTCCCCTACGGAATTCATTAAACACACGCAAACTCGGGTGCACTCCACCGCCAGCGAGATACGGTTGCCATTAAAGATTATTGCTTTCCTCCATAATCCTGTCGCCATGTGACTTAACGGTGCACCATAAATCTTTCGAGTAAAAGGCAGCAAAGCAACATGGTGAAACCAACCCGTGGTTCAGCGCCGATCGAAGAATTGCGAACTGGGCGAGTGAACTAGCCGTGGTTGAGATACGCACCATTTATTCAATAGTGGAGCCAAGCGAGCCTCACGTTGATCTGTGACACTGAGAACCCCCTCGCGGTTAGTGAGCAGACCTTCTGTGCTCTCTCTGCGGATGAGTGGTGAAGTGGGATCGCGCATATGCATCGACCCGTGGCTTCTGTTTACCAATGACTTTTCGGGCTCTCCGGGTGGTCTTTTTCACGGGGAACCACTCGCTCACCCGATCAACGTGGGACTTTTAGATTAGTATCTTTCCCGTTCACTCTTTGTTGACTGACGGCAGACAACGTCACCGATAACAAATTCGAAGTTGAAGGGATCGACCATGGCCCAGGATGACTCCACAAGCGTGTCAGGTAGCTCAAGAAATTCCTACCGTTCGAATTGGAGCGTACGTAGATTCATACTCAGCGCATTGATCGTCGCTGTGGGAATCGGCCTTGTTTACCAAGGAATTATTTACATCCAGGACGGGGTGGGTGGGTTTGTCCCCTACCTGATGATCTTTCTCGGTCCATCATTAGCCGTTTTCTACATGTGGTATTTGCTTTTTCGTGTCCCGGAAGAAGACACTGCCTAAACGGTAGTGGACTCACACCCTAGGCTCGCTTTATGGACGATCAACTCGAGATAGCCGGTCCTTGGGACTTCTCCCAGACATCAGCTTTTCTCCAAGAGGCAATGATTCCAATTCGAGTTGCTTCCGCGGGTTCACGCGGTCCAATAGTGCAATCACTTTGGTTTGATTTCTATGACGCGGGATTGTGGTGTGCAACCCAAGCGAGCTCACTGCTGGTTAAACGACTCACCGCCGATAACGATATTGGTTTTGAAGTTGCCGGTGACGCTGCCCCCTACCGCGGTGTTCGTGGTACCGGCACTGCAAGCATCCACTCTGAGTTAGCAGGAGAGGTGTTGCACCGACTGATAAGTAAATATCAAGGCAACTCAGAAACTGAACTCAGCAAATGGTTACTCAGCCGCCTGGACAAAGAAGTTGCCGTAAAAATTGATGTGTTAACGCTTGCCACCTGGGATTTCTCCGGCCGAATGGGTGCCTAACGACTTAAACCCCGAGTTAAAGCACGGTTGGTTTCTACATGCCGGCACCCTTAATTAGTACCGCGTCATCCGCCGAGCAGGCTTTTGAAGAGAAATGTTCGAATTTCGACTGACAACAAGCCTGAAAAGTGGGGCCGCCCAACGGCCCGGGGCATCTGCCACACTGTCCTATATGGACGTGACGGCTCGCGCAATGTCTGGTGGCCAGTTCTACAACGAAAACTCCCTGACCCAAGCGTCGGCGTCAGCGAACGGTCTCGCGCTCATCGATGCAGCGGTCCGCGACCTCCGCGATGTCGGGCCTGCCCCAGTGGTCGCTGACTTCGGGTCGGCCGGTGCCGGTAACTCGCTGCAACCGGTGGCGCGAGCTATCGAACTTCTTCGATCACAGCATGCAATCGACGAAGTGACGGTGGTGCATGCCGACCTCGCCGACAACGACTGGAAAGCGATGTTCACCACCATTTCGGAGCGTCCCGATTCCTACGTGAATCTGGCAACACCTACCCGCGTGCTAGCGGCCGCCGGATCCTTCTACGGTCAACTGCTTCCCTCCTCCTGGGTGGACCTCGCGTGGACCTCGGGCTCACTGCATTGGCTCAGCCATCCGCCTTGTCCCATCAACGATCACTTCTTCGTCCAGTCATCGACCGACGTGCTCGCGCGAACGGCATTCCACGACACCTCACGTGTCGATTGGGAGTCATTTCTCTCCCATCGCGCAGTCGAACTTAGGCCCACGGCGTCCCTAGTGTTCGTCGATGTCCTCATGGGCGACGACGATGTCATGGGATCGGAGCACCTCTTCAACGCCGTCGAAGAAGGGATTCGTCATGCTCGGAACAGCGGTAGTTTGACCATTGCCGAGTGTGCAAGCTTGATCTACCCAACATGGTTTCGCTCACTCGCCGACATTAGGGCGCCGTTCCCGTCATTTCGCGGACCGAACGGAGCACGCCTCGAGCTCACCGACCTGATTCCGTGCGAGATCCCCGACCCCTTCATCGCCGAGTACGAGGCCGGCGGCGATGCCGATCGGTATGCCACAAACCAAATTGGGTTCCTGCGCGGATTCCTAGAACCGACCTTCATCGCGCAGCTGAGCCACCGTGCTGATGCGCAGGTGGTCGTGGCAGGGATTTGGCAGGCCGCTGCCAAGGAGATCTCGGCCGACCCGTCCTGGGCTTCACCGACCTATCGCCTTGTCGCCGGAAGAATCAAACGCGAGGACTGACGTCGTGTCGCCGAACGGCAGCGTGCACGTCACAGTGGGGACCTAACTACGCGGAGCCTCCCTGCCCGCCGCCGCCCACGATTTCGATCATGGCCTGCTCGACCCAGATGGTGAGGGCTTCAATTGAGTCCAATTACGGGGGATAACTGGGCAAAAGTTGTGCCAATGGGGTGCGCTTTTGAGTCGTTTCGCTGCCAAGCTCTTTAAACACCGAGTTGGTGATTAAGACAATCTTTTCTTATGAGCTGGAGGAATTCACCCACAAATCAGTGACTGCAATAGTTTTCCAGTAGAGCCGCCTCGGAGATTCGAACTCCGGACCTACGCATTACGAGAGGGTCGATTCTTTGTTCGTACGCTCAAAATCCTCAGTTGTGCTCGTCAGTACTTTGAGGGATTTTGATTTAGTGGACTGGAGTCCGCGCTAAAACCGTGCTATATCCAACTGCACTTCATGCAGATGTTTTAACGACTAGTGGCCCTGATGTCTCTCGTTCGGGGTCACGAATCAGATCGAGGCGTCAGGAGAGCTTGACGTGACCAGTCCCGTAGGAGCGGTCACATCTTGACCCTGATGAGTCGGGAGAGATCGCTTTGGGATTCCTAGCCCAACAATTGCACATCGATTTCCTAAAGTCTCACACTTCTTTCGTTACGCGATGATGCTGACCCCGACCGTCGTAGCCGGATCGACCAGCTCCATGTTCCGGATCATGTGATTGACCCGTAGCGATCTGCGATCAGCCGACTTTGAGTTGCTCGTTCCCGAAGGTTGCGACAAGACCTAGCTGGCCGCCGAGGGCCTGAACGTAGCGGTCTAGGACGTCCAGGCCGGAAAGGTCGCCGTGCTCGATCTGGGAGATCCGACCGGTGCTGACACCCATCACATCTGCGACCTGACGCTGGGTCAGTCCCTTGCGCCGGCGAACTTCGGCAAGGCCGTGGGCGCGCACGCGCGCGATCATTCGCCCGGCATGCTCGGCCACCACCTCCGGTCCGGCCGCCTGCACATGCTTGCCCCGTACGTCGGACCACTTTTTTGTACTCATCCTTTGTTCTCCTCATCAGTTGTTCGTTCGCGCAGATACTCCTCGTACAACCGCTCCGCCTTCGGGATAGCGGTGCGGTACCACCGGGTCCAGTTCCCAGACTTGTCGCCACCGACCAGCAAGATCGCGCTACGCCACGGGTCGAAAATGAACAACACCCTGATCTCAGTGCTACCAGAAGACCCTGGACGCAACTCCTTCATGCTGTGGAGCCGAGACCCCTTGACCCGATCGACCAGCGGCCGCCCCAGGCTTGGGCCGAGATCGGCAAGAACATCAATCCCAGCAACCACCTGCGCGTACGACTCAGGTTCTGAGACAGCCAATTCGTGCAACCAGTCATCGACTTCGTCAGTTAAATACAGGTCCCAGGCCAATAGACACCTCCTACGCGAAGTTTAGCATTCACTAAACCTTCTTCGCCCCCGGGTCTCCCCTGGAAATACGGACGTGCCCTCCCGCCGGACGACCCCAGCACGACCATGAATCACCTCCGGCGCAGAGCGACGGGCAAAGGAAGTCCTTACGTTATTCAGAGAGATCCGAAATTTGCAGCCTTGGCAAAAACATTTTGTTGGAGCCGCCTCGGAGATTCGAACTCCGGACCTACGCATTACGAGTGAACTCTTTGGCTGAGGAAGATACATAAATGAACAAGATTGGTGAGGGATCCTGTTACCCACCGGCACTTCGTGAAACATTGAATGTCACCAAGAATGTTCGCAAAATGTTCGCATCCGACAAGTCAAGGAGCGAGACCAAGGCTTCGTGTCAGCGATTTTCAAGCCTTCACAGGCAATCCGGTCTATTCGCAGTTGAAAAAGTTCTTTTTTACTGCGCGATGAACAAGTCGCTCAAAATCGCTGGACTGGGATGGGTTTAGCCAAGCGTACGCGGATATCAATTTCATTTATCTCCAGTGCATCAATGAAGATGCTGGTGGGTCCGAGGTTGTTGGGAATCGGTGTGTTGGTGGGGTTTGTGGCGTGACGGGCGAGCGGGCTGTCGCTTTTAGCGATTTGAGTGGTCCCTTTTTGCGTTTCGGTGCGGATTCGGGCAGTGAAGTACTTCTGCCCGTCTGTAGTTGTTGCTACCCGTGGGTTACGCATGTCAGCAATAATCGTGCTGCGTGATTCACCGTTTTGGGTAACGATCGCAATATTAGGTGGATCGCTGCGGAAACTGTTTTTGCCTTTCACATCCCACAACCCCGCAAGATTCTCAAAAGTCATCGAGTCCGAATCACGCACTGGACGATCAGTGAACCACATCACTTCCTCACAATCGGTGGCACTCGTGCACGTCAGAGGCATAACAAAGTCATAGATGCGCTGGGAGCCATTCACCGCAGTCATGAACGCTTGCCGACCATCAAAGGCAAAGAGCACACTGACTTTCTGCGGCTTCTCATCTTTTTCAGCCGCCAACACTGGCCCCGATGCCACAGTTAACCCGCCCGCCACCATCACTAGTGACGCGGCAAATGCAACTATGGACTTACCAGAAACAACAGACATTAAAAACTCCCTGTGAGACGACTGAGAAAACATTTACGGCTACTAACGGTAACCACAACTTATTAGAGAGCTGCACGGGCACAAATAGTTCCACTCTCGACAAAAAACTTTGTAATTCTTTCATGCAACCACACAAGACTCCGCGCACAAATGTGCGGGCACGGGGTGCACATCGCCTGAAAACAAGCCAGAAACGTGGAGCCGCCTCGGAGATTCGAACTCCGGACCTACGCATTACGAGTG
>Ga0335396_10004479_pt1 | contig 15165 bp, 10 predicted proteins | sample FRY02_FD_205743 | JGI IMG/M metagenome (GOLD analysis project Ga0335396, IMG submission 205743) | Freshwater microbial communities from Lake Fryxell liftoff mats and glacier meltwater in Antarctica - FRY-02 (spades assembly) (version 2) | ecosystem: Environmental > Aquatic > Freshwater > Ice >... | reverse complement strand
TGATGCGCTGCATCGCCTCGAGATAGCACCACTCGTGGCGGCGCTGCGTTCCAGCCGCGACGCGCAGATTCTTCGCGTCCACTTCGGTTGATGCGGCGAGCATCGTGCGAATGCCCGTCGGGTCAACCGCGACCGGCTTCTCGATAAATGCGTTCTTTCCAGCCGCCACGGCCGCGGAAAAGTGCACGGGACGAAATCCTGGCGGCGTCGCCAAAATCACATAATCGCACGGGACCGAGAGCACTCCTTGATAAGCGTCAAAGCCCACGAAACACTGCGCCGCCGCCACTTTCGATCGCTCACCGAATGATGTCAGCCCCGCTTGGCACGATGCGATGCGCGCTGGGAAGAGATCGCCCATGGCCACGATGCGTGCGTCAGGCGATGCCTCGAGGGCATTGCCCGCCGCGCCTGTGCCACGACCGCCGCATCCGATGACTCCGATTCGAATATCGCGCTTGCCTCGTGCCGCGACTCTGCGCGCAGCGGACGCATTGCTCGTCACGAGGGCGGCACCACTTGCGATGGCGAATGTTGTCCATGCGCTGGTCTTGACGAAATCGCGGCGATTGATGTTGGTCATGTTGATTGCCTCTGGAACTTTGTTCGCGAACTGAAACGAAAAATCACACCGTGGTCGGCCGATCCACTCCGGGCTTTGGAGCTTTCGGAACGACCATTGGATCGGCCAGCGAACTCGGCCGCAAATTTTCTGTCGATGTGGTCGCCTGCTCCCAAGTCACTTGCTGACCTGAATAAGCCGACATCCGACCCATGATCGCCATCAGGCAAGAATTCGCCATGAACTCTCCTTCATTGATCGGACGATGATCTCGAATCGATTTGAAGAGTGTGTTGTGCTCTACTTGATACATGTCAGGAGTCGGACCGTCCTTTGGATAGGACCAGATCGTCTTGCCGGAATAGTCCTTGATCCAGTGCGTGGGTCCGAAGCCATTGACCCATGCATAGCCCTTGGTTCCATTGATCCAATCGTCGTTGACATTGTGGCAATTGGCTTGCTGACGCGTGGTGAGCACGCAGCGCGGTCCATTTTCATATTCATAAATGATTGAGAAATTGTCGTAAATATCGCCGCGCTCGGGCACATCCTCACGGCAATATCGACTGCCGATACCGGTGCATTTTGTGGGGAGTCTTCCGCCCATCGCCCAATTGATCTTGTCAATGGAATGCACCGCTTGCTCGACAAGATGGTCGCCAGAGAGCCACGCAAAGTGTTGCCAGTTGCGCATCTGAAATTCCAGATCGGACCATCCCGGTTGACGGGGTCTCGTTCCCAGTGGACCTGTGAGATAAGTCGCACTGATGCTGACGACCTCACCGAGACGACCGCCAAGAATCTCTCCATAAATCGCGCGCTCGGGACCGGCACTGCGCCAACAGAACCCGCTGACGAGAGTCAATCCCTTCTCGCGCGCGACGCGCACGCTCTCGACCACCGAGCGATATCCAACCGAATCGACGCACACTGGTTTCTCGCAGAAAATGTTCTTGCCAGCCGCGACAGCTTTGGCCAGATGTTCTGGTCGGAATGCTGGAGTCGAGCAGAGCAGCACCACATCCACCAGCGGCAGAAGTTCATCGATGGCATCAAACCCAATGAATTGTCGGTCGGCTGGAACCATCACCCGATCTTTGGCTTCGCCATTCATCAAATTGCCGAGGCTCGAATCGAGGCGATCGCGAAATGCGTCGGCCATCGCCCAGAGCACCACACCTGGATCTGCGGCGAGCGCCTGCATCGCAGCGCCCGATCCTCGACCTCCGCATCCGACGAGTCCCACCTTGATTCGATCGGGGGCTGAACCACTCGCCCAGGCTGGCAAGGGCGCAAGGGCTGCGCCGAAGCCCACTATTGCCGCTGTTTTCATGAAGTTTCGACGGGAGTCTTCGACATGTGACATGATGGTCTTTCTCCATGGTGTCGTTTCAAACCAAGCATGCAAAGCACTGGTGCTTGCGCATTTTCTAGCATACATCACTTCGCAGGCGGCACCGCGGGAATCGCAGGTGGCACGGCGGGAATCGCAGGCGGCACCGCGGGAATCGCAGGCGAATCCGGCATTCGTTCTGGACCATCACACACAATACGAAAACCAATCCATCCCGCATCGGCGAGCCACCAGACGCTGCGGGGAATTTGCGGATCGGTTTGATTCCACTTTGGAGAATTGGAATGAATCGCTTGACAGCCGATCTCATCGACCGCGTCGCGGTATGAACCGCCCAGGACCGCGCCAGTCCCATCGGCTTGCACACACCACTCAGCGAGATTCCCATTGAGATCGTAAAGCCCCTGCGCATCTGCTTTCTTCGTTGCAATCTTGTGCGATGCGTTGTCGCTATTGTCTTCGAACCACGCATGGTCCTTCAACATATCCGGAGCAATCTTGCTGAGCTCGCACGCATGCTTCCATTCGTCCACTGTTGGCAGTCGATAGCTTCGGCCAGTTTTTGCGCTGAGCCACTGACAGAATCCCTTGGCATTGTGAAAACTCACCGAATTCGCTGGCCATCCTTTGTGGCCGAATCCGCGGTCCATTGAGATGTATGGTTTGGTCGGACGCGTCACAGCATCGGCGGCTGGGCTATCGCTCTTGCCGTCGGTCTTGTCAAATCCATACACACAAATATCAAGCACTTCCCAGGGAATTTCGGTCTGACTCATCCAAATTTGCTTGCCTGAACTCAGGGGCGCCACGGGAATCATTTCGATCGCGCAGGCTGTGCCCGTGATGGATTGCTTGAATGATTTAGCCGTTGGATCTTGGGCAAAGGCCATGACGAGCATGACGAGCATGACGAGCATGACGAGCATGATGAATGCGCCTGCGCCGACGACCATTGCCAACGACCACACACGATCAATCAAAGTTGTGATGCTCATCGGCTTGACTTGAAAGTCTAGCAATCTGGTGCATCTCGTGAGTAAGATCGATACGCAATGCTGAGCATTCTGAACTTCATCGTGGTGATTGCGTCGCTCGAAAATCCTATCGCCGAAAAGTTTTCGCAAGGACAACAACGCATTCTCTCTCTGCCCACGGCGACTGCTGGCACGCTGAGCGTGCAACTCGACGCGATGACCATCGTTGGTGCGCACTGCATCGAGGCGCATGTTCATCACGGCCGAGAGATCAACGCGCAACTCGATGGCTCTCGCGTCAAACTCTGGAAGGCAACATCAGTCGACGGACAGTGGAGCGGGTTCCTCGCATTTGCTCCCTCTGGCGGCTTGGGTTGGCTTGAGTCAAACGGCAAGCGATTGGTGCTGATGGGATCGGATGCGAATCCGTCGCCAGGACTTCGCACGGGACCTTGGCGATGGGAAGCAGAAGGTCGCCCCACCGCGCCGCCAGTGCAGGAAGTCTGCAGAATGCTCACGCGCCCTGGCGATGAAGGAACCATTGCAGGTGCGGCAATTCCAGGCGTGAACATCGCCACACTGCCACGACTCGTCGAATTGGCGATCGACGCCGACTATGAGTTCACATCGATGTTCACTTCCCCAGCGGCGGCGATCGATTACATCATTGCGCTCTATGGCGCCAATAGTTTCATCCTCGAACGAGACTGCGATACACGCTTGAAGTTGAATTACATCCGCACATTCGACAGTGCCGACGATCTGTACAACCAACCAGATCCGCTGGGACCTTTCCGTGACGAATGGAATGCCAATCAAACTTCAGTGACGCGCGACCTTGCGCAACTCTTAACTGGTCGACGCAATCTTCCATACGGCGGAGTTGCATGGTTGAACGCGGCGTGCACCGATTATGGATATTCCGTCTCTGGATACATGATCGGTTCGTTCGCGGATTCCACCGCGACCAATCCTGGAAACTGGGATGTGATCGTTTCCACCCATGAAATCGGCCACAATATTGGCACACTGCATACTCACAATTACGGCATCGATTCGTGCGCATCGGGCAGTGTTCAGCGCGGGACCATCATGAGTTATTGCCATATTGTCTCGGGCGCGACGGCGAATATCGATTTGCGCTTTCATCGAGGTACTGCCGCAGCAGTCGTGGGATGGGAAGTCCGAAGCGCCCCTTGCTTGGCGAGCGATTGCAACCGCAACGGTGTCAGCGATGCAGACGAAATCACCAGCGGCGCGGTCGTCGACAGCAATCAAGATGGCATTCCAGATCTCTGCCAAGATTGTGACGGCGACGGCATCCTTGACCCCGCGCAGATTGCCGCCGGCGCCGCCGATCTCGACGGAAACGGACGACCCGATGTGTGCGACATCGACTGCAACCACAATGGCATTCCCGATCTCGCAGACATCGCCAGTGGTGCGATCGCCGACGACGACGGAAATTTCATACCCGATTCATGCCAAATCGATTGTGATGGCAACGGCATCGCCGATGGCGTCGATCTGATTATCGATGTCAGTCGTGATCGCGATCGCGATGGTCGAATCGACTCCTGCGAGGATTGCAATGGCAACGGTGTGAGCGATCTGGACGATCTCGCCGGCGCGCTGGGGTTGTGGACCGTGCAGTCCACGCCGCCATTGCTGATCGAACTCGACGGGCGCAGCGGTGTGCAGCGCCGAACCATCGATCCAATTTCCGCTGGTATTCAAGCCATTTCCGCGATTGAAACGGCCGATGATGGAAGTCTCCTGCTCGGTGCGGTCACTGGCACCGAGGGGGCGCTCTATCGCTTCAATCGCTCGAGCGCGCAACTGACGCGCATCACCGCAACTGGCGCCAATTTCCCGCGTGCACGAATGATTCGCATGGTTCCTGGCACAAGCGGACCGCTGGCCGCATGCGATGTGCTCGACGAAATCAATCATCGCATCAGCCGTTGGCGACTTGCTGATGGGGTATCGCTGGGCACCATCGTTCAACTCTCAAGCGCATCGAGCCAGCGTTCCTTCGCGCGTCAGGGCGTGCAATATCTCGTCGTCAGTGCAGATGGAACGATTGTCCGAAGTGTCGACGCGACTGCGACGGTTCCATTCGCACAGCTCGCCGCAGGTTCAGATCCGAGTGACATTCTTATCGCATCGGATGGTCGCGTTCTGGTCGCGGATCGCGCGAGTGATTCGATTGAGGGATTCACTTCGACGGGCACGCCAACGGGTCGCTTTGATTTGGGACCAGGACCAACATCCAGTGTCGCGCTGGTCGATCCGCAGTCCATCATCACCTCACGGCAGAATCCTGGTGTCATCTTCGCGCTCGCATCTGGCGCCACCGCCGCGGTCCACGGATTTCGCTTGTCGGACGGCTATTACCTGCGGACATACCGCATCTACCGAGTCGACGCTGTTGGCTCGGATGCATTCGCACAAATTGGTCCTTCCCCGCTCGATGGCAACATGAATTTCGAGATCGATACCTGCGAGGGCATGCTTGCAGCGGATATCAATGGTGACGGTCAAGTCAACGGAATTGATTTGACGACCCTGCTGTCAGCGTGGGGATCAACCAATTCCAGCGCAGATGTCAACCATGATGGGATTGTCAGTGGAGCAGACCTCGCTGCGATTCTTTCGGCCTGGACCCACTAGAAATCAACCGCGGCGAACCCAGAGTGCGGCATCAAGAATCGACCAGATGTGGATGATCAAGCTTGATCCAACCGAGAAGGATCCACCACAGAATCGCTGCAAGCACAAATTGGATGATCCAGAATGATCGCCAGCAGGAGTCGCCCCTGCAAGAGTTGGCCAAGTCCTGGGATAAAAAAACTGCACAACGCTGCGATGACATTTCCTGCTGAGCCTTGACCTTGCACCGTTGTCCTCCAGTCTGCAGACGAGTCCGAACTGAAGTGAGCGAAACCGCAACCGAAATCAATTCAACCCCAATCAGAAAGCAGAAGCGTCAGGTCCGCACCGTCGATCACTCCATCGAAATTCAAATCGGCCGAGCCCGTCATGCCCCACTGCGAGAGCAAATATGTCAGATCGGTTCCATTGACCGCACCATCACCGTTGATATCCGCGGGCCGAAGTGCAGTGCAGTTGAATCCAAAGATTCGAAGATCATCCACTCCAGCCTCGACGAGGCTGCCCGTGTCGAGATCACGCGCTTGGAATCGAAGGCGCATCGCATTCGTCGGTGTCATAAAACTCGCGATGCGGTATTGCTTTTCGGTCCACACGCCAGGGCTCGCGGTGACGAGTTCGACTTGAGTCCAAGTCGATCCGCCGTTGTTGGACATCGAGACTGGCATCGAATCGAGATTGGGTGCGCCGCCGAGACTGTTTGAATACCAGATGAAGCATCCAATCACTGGATCTGCGAGGCTCGTCGCATTGATCGACGGCGTGGTCAGAGATGTTGTCCCACCATCGACATCGGCCTCACCAGCACCCCCGCCGACGGTGCCTTGTCCAGTGATCCACGCAAAGGTTCCATTGATGGTGTGATCATCTTCCGGTTGTGCCGTTGTGCCAACTGGATCGACACGCTCCCAAATGCCAGTGGTTGCATTGTCGCCAGTTGCACCAACGGTCCATCCATTGGTTCCCACTTCCATGTCATCTGTGAATCCAACTGTCTCGCCATAGGCGACGGACGCAGAGCGCAAGCCCGCGATTGGATCTCGAACGACTGTTCCACTCGCAAGCGTGAATTGGATGGCGAATGAAACAGTTGACGGACAATTGAGGACGGGAAATGCCGCACTCCATTGATCTGCGCCAGTCGAAACCAAAGGTACGGTCGTGTCGACCGCACCGCCCGTGTTGTAAATCAGCTTGGCACCGTTAGCCGCAATCGATTGACCCGATGCAAGCTGAGTTGACACCGCAAAGTTGCCGTTCGTCGGAGCGATCTGCGTTGGAATTCCATTGGGATATGCGATGGTGAGTGGCTCGGCACCAAGCGTCCACACAAAGAGCCCACGCTGAATGTCGCTGCCGATGACGGTTCCACTGGCGAAGTATGGGTAATTGCTCCAAAGGCCCGCAAAACCAGTGGCATTCGCGGCTGGGTAGGTGTCGAAAAATGCGGTCTCGGTGAGCGATGTGCGATTGGTGATATCAAAGATGCGCAGCCCAGTCTTGTAATTACTTGCGAAGAGATTGTTGCCCTTGATGTAGAGGTTGTGATCGACCGATGGCAAACCGTTGGAGTAACTCCCCGCATAGAACGGCGCGGCAAGATTCTGGATGTCAATGATTATGGTCATGCACGGGACACCGAAGTTCTGCTCATCGAGTTCGTCGTTGATATAGGCGTATTTGAAGTCGGGCGAAATCCACGCCTGATGGCAGTAGGCCGCGTTGGGATATGTCGCGCGTCCGAGCGTCACGATATTGGCCTTATCGGTGATATCAAGAATGTCCATTCCCGTTTCAGTTTGACCTCCATTGAGACCGCCGCATGCCAAGAAAATTTCGCGCCCAGCATACGGACCGCTCGGCCAATTGAAGACCGCACCATCGTGCGTGTACTTTGGATTCCACGCCGAGACATATGCAGGCAGCGCAGGATTTGCAAGGCTGTAGACACGGATTCCACTTGAACCGCCGCCCATTCGATAGAGATATCCCGTCGTCTCGTTGATGATCATCGTATGAGTCGATGCCACACCACCATCCGTGACCGTGCCAAGATCGATCACATTCCCCTGCTCAATCTGCGCAAGATCGAAAATCTGAATGCCGCCGCCGCCCTCGCTCACCGAATAGCAATAGTGCTGATAGGTTTTCGTATTGCGCCAGAGACTGTCCGACGCACTTGCGGGTCGAGGCATGAACTTCACAAGCTGTGATTGCGATGGAATGGTGATGTCGACAAAGGCCGTTCCATTGCTCATCCCAAGAATCGCATACTCCTTGCCGCTTGCTGTGGTATATCCCCAGCAATCGCTCGCACTCGTCGCAGCCGGACTGATCGCAGTGAATGGGAACCACGCTTGCAACTGAACACCCGATGACTCAAAAGTTGATCCAGCGATCCCGCCCTCACTCGCACGCCAGATGGGACCAACAAACGGCGGCTCCATGTCCTGCTCCTTGGGATCATCCTCATGTGCCCAAGCACCGAAGCCGCAGACCAGTCCAGTGAGAATGGAACATGTCCAGAGTCGTATGGCATCTTTCTTCATCAATGCACTTTACTCCACGCAGAGCGTTCGTCCACAAGAATCGACGATTTTTGCCATACCGTATGGCCTTAGGGCGCACTCTCGGGGGAATGCGGGATGGTTTGCCATGGGTCGACTGTCCACTCGTGCGGTGGAGGTGTGCCGTTGAGCGTCTGCAAAAAGGCCATAATTTCTGCCATTTCCTGCTTGGAAAAGTCCCTTCTGCGCAGAACTGATTCACGGTGGTGATCGATCGTGACCGAGCCTTCGAGAGTTGAATAAAACGCCAGCACATCTTCGAGCGTTGCAAACTGTCCCTGATGAAAATAAGGCGCTGTCAGCGCGACATTGCGCAGTGTCGGCGTGCGAAAGGCCCCCCACTGATCGGGTTGTCCAACGAGTGAATCGACGACCGCGCCTTGCTCACCTTTGGGATTATCGGAGTATGCACCGCTGGACCGAAATGGACTCTGTTTCAACTTCGCGACGGCGTCGTATCGACCCGCGTCCGAGATCAAGTTGTTGTGCGGCGCCGCGCCGAGTGCGTGAAATTCTCCGTCGCTCAGCAGCGGTCCCACATGACATTGCCAGCAGAGTCCGCGACTGGTGAAGAGATCGAGGCCGCGCTGAGCTTGCGGCGAGAAATCTTCAGCGGGAACACGATCGAGTTCCCGTGGCATACTCACGGCGCGCCAGCGATCGACCCATCGATCAAATGGACTGTGTCCCGTCACTAATCGGCGCTCGTATGCGGCGAGTGCTTTGCCAATGTTGGCAATGATCAACTCGACATCCGCTGGCGCAAACGATTGGGGCGGCATTCGACCGAAGATCGCTTCATATGGAATGCGCAGTCGAGCATCGTCGTGCACACGCTGCGCGATCTGCTGGAAATTCGAGCCCATTTCACGCGGATGCGTCAGCGGTCCATGCGCTTGACTCCATAGCGAATCGAAGCGGCCATCCCAGTTGAACCAAGTCTGATGCGCCGCATCAAGGATGGACAGCGTGTTGCGAACACCTTGCGTGAGTCCCATGTTCAGTTTCAATCCGTCGGTGAACGCCCGCTCGGGCTGGTGACAGGTTGCGCATGAAATCGCACCATTGGCGGAAAGCTTCGGATCGAAAAACAGTAGATGTCCCAGCGTTGCAGCGCGCAGATCGTCGCAGAGATGATTCGTCTCATCCACGGGCGGCGGACCAGGAAAACCCATCTCATTCACGCGCTCGATTTGTGCGCGGCCGAAGATCACGCCGGAGCCGGACGGCGCATCGGTCGCCACATCGGCGCTCGAGGGAGTTGGTTGTGCACAGGACGCGAGAACCACGCAACCCGCGACTAGAATTTTTAATACATCAGGATATTCCACTGCGCTCTCTCCACGGTGACCCCGTCATCAATATCGACATCGACTTCCCATCGCCCTGACATATGGAAGAGCATGCCATCGGCGACCGCACCGCCAGGCTCGAGCGATATCGTCGGTGCGACATTCATTCCATGAGCATGCTCGGGCATTTGCGCATCGACGAGAACTGCCATGACGATTTGCTTTGGATCGCGCGTCGATTCAATGTGCAGTTCGAGCGAAAAACGCCGACGAACCACTGGTAATTCGGCGATCCGTGCACCGATGAGCACGCGCCACTTCAAGTTCCACGAGCCATCGTTGCTGATGACTTCTTGCCAGACGGGTTGGGGCGTGCTTTGCATGACCGCGCCCATGCCCGCGCCCGCGCCCACACCCATGCCCACACCCATGCCCACACCTAAGAGCGGCAGTGTGAGCATGCAATGGAGCGTGCATGCTCGCAGGAGGTTTGAAATGTTTGTCATTCTCTTCATGGCTTGGTCGCACTGGGCGCATCAGGCTTCTTTCGAATTCGCAGCACCTCATCGGCCGTCCGTGCGCGGGTGTATGCGCGCCCGAGGCTGAAAGTCATCTGCCACTCACCCGCCGCACTGAATCGCTGCGCTCGATGATTGCCGCTATCGACGAGATAGATTTCTCCATCGGCGCCGACTGTCGCCGCACCCGGCAACCACATCTGCCCGTCGGCAACTCCGCGGCCACCGATACGGCGCACCGATCCATCAGTCCCGTATCGCACGAGCGAGTCGCTCCATGTGTCGAGAATCATCCATTCGTCTTTCGCTGCGATCAACGCACTCGCGAAGATCACATCTTTCAGCCCACGGCAACCAGCCGTGCGCCATGCATTACCTTCAAATCGATATTGACAAAGCATCGCTGGTCGATCAAAGGTCACACCGACGGTGCCGTCGACTGCGCTTGCGATAGCGGTGGCAAGAGCCGTCGTATCCGGCGCTGCGATTGGCAATGTTTGTGCGCTGCGAAGCGAGACATCGAGCGTGACGATGCACGGACCGCTCGACGAAAGTGCGAGGATTTTCCCATCAATCGCACGGGTCAATCCAGTAATGATCGCACCCGCTGGCAAGTCCAGCCGGTCATACGAGCGCGTCTTGACCAGCTTCGCCATGAACGGCTCGAAGATGATCTCCTTGGGCGGTGCGGTCAATTCCCAAAGTGCCAGACGACGATTGATGCCATCGGCGATCAACAATCTCGTGCCGTCGTTGATCGCCAAGAGTGCGTCGACGCGCCCGATCTCGTGCGGCTTCGATCCAGTCGAACCGAGATTTGACACATGCAGCGGCTGCCCTTTGGAAAGATCAAAGACCACAACGGTGCACGATTCTGGATCGTGCAGAAAAAGTCGCATCCCATCGCGGGCGACAGATGAACCGAAGTGACTCTGCACACTTTCAAGTTTCGGCAACACCAGCCGGATGTCGGCTGGCTCGGCGTCAAGCCCCGGCACAAACGCTTGCACTCTGCGTTCAAATGGCTCGCACACGATTGCGAGCGGACCAGTCACATCGCCGCGTTTGATCGCAGCGCCAATCGCAATGGCCACTGGATAGTGAACCGCTCCAGCACCATCGCGCGGGCGGACCGCGTGCTGACCATATGCCAACTGACCTTTGCCAGTTTTGTCCTGCCGTGTCACTCGATGATTGAATTGATCGGCGACAAAGATCCAGTGACCGTCGCTGGCCATTCCACGGGGATGATTGAAGAGACCAGGGAATGGACCGCGCGCTCCCCACGAATGGAGCACCGTCGGCGCAGCGGTATCGCTGGAAATATCGAGCAAGAAAATTCGATTCTGCTCGCTGGCGCTGACGGCCAATCGATCGGCGCCCACAAACGCGATTCCAGAGGGCGCAGCGAGCGATCCATCTGGCAACACGAGTTGCGCAGAAGTGATTCGGCGAATTTCTTCGCCAGCGTGCGAGCAGAGAACGATTTCGTTTGTCCCCTCATCGACGATCGCAATCCGCGCCTTCTCGGCCCCGGCGCTGACGGCGATGTGGGCGGGCGAGCGCAGTGCAACAGCGGTGGCAAAGGGTCCAATCCATGCGCCTGCGGCGGAGAAATGCTCGATGCGTCTGCGGCGTGAATCACTCACCAAGAATGAACCATCGGCCAGTGCGGCAATACCGCTGGGCGATGAGAGTTTTTCATCGCCTGCGGTGCGTGTTCTCCACAGCACCGAGCCATCCGTCGCGGCGAGGCCCACGATCTCTCCCGATGCATCGGCGACGGCGATCGTTCCTGATGACGAGATCGCGCATGCGACGGGTGATTCCAGACCGCCAGTCTGCCAGAGAAACGATCCAGCTAATTCACTCGACGATGGAACTTGCTGCGCGATGAGCGCAGCAACCACGACGACTGGATTGAAGATGACAGCGAACACAAAGTGAAGTCTAGTGCGTTACTCTTGTTTGAATGCTTGCTGTTCACGAACTCTGGCCACTTGGAACGGTTCCATTCATTGCGCTGCTATTGGCGATTGCAATTCTGCCGCTGATTCCCGCGACGGCGCATTGGTGGCATGCCAATCGCAATAAGACCATCGTCGCAGCCGCGTGCGGCATATTGACCCTGGCGTTCATCGCCATCACCGAAAACGCCGCTGCTTCGTGGCATGTTTTTACGCACACCATGCTGGGCGAGTACATCCCATTCATGGTCTTGCTCGGATCGCTCTATGTGGTGGCCGGCGCAATCGCCTTGCGCGGCGACCTTGCCGCAAGTCCGCGCAACAACACACTGATCTTGGCCAGCGGAGCGTTGCTTGCCAGTGTGCTCGGCACGACCGGTGCGAGTGTGCTGTTGATTCGCCTGCTGCTGGACACCAATCGCGACCGAACCCGTGTCGCGCACACCGTGGTCTTCTTCATTTTTCTCGTCGCCAACATTGGAGGATTGCTGCTTCCCATCGGAGATCCACCGCTCTTCTTGGGATACTTGCGCGGCGTTCCGTTTTTCTGGACTCTGCAGATGTGGCCGCAGTGGCTCTTCACCACTGGCCTGCTGCTGGCGATCTATTTCGCCATCGATACTTGGATGATGCGCCATGAAACTCCAGAATCCATTCGCAAAGAGTGCACGACACGCCGGCGCATTCATGTCAAGGGACTTATCAATCTGCTGTGGCTTGGAGGGATTCTCGCATCCGTCATCTTGCTTGTTCCGGGGCGAATTTTTCCTGGCACACAATGGCAGATTCCAGCCTTCGCACGCGAGGGTGCGATGTGCAGCTTTGCGATATTGAGCCTCGTGACCACGCCGCAAGCGCTGCGCACGATCAACAAGTTTTCATGGAGCCCGATTCTGGAAGTCGCAGCGCTGTTCATCGGCATCTTTGTGGCGATGCAAGTGCCGCTGGCGGTGCTCACCGAGCGCGGTGGGGAACTTGGCGTGAATACCCCAGCGCAATTCTTCTGGGTCACCGGCATACTGTCGAGTTTGTTAGATAACGCTCCGACTTATTTAGTCTTCCTCACAATCGCATCGACTTTGCCCGTCGACCCCAATGCGGTGATGATCATGTTGAACGACGGCTCTCAGGTCGGATCTACGCTGCTCGCCGCGATCTCACTCGGTGCTGTCTTCATGGGCGCCAACACATATATCGGCAACGGTCCCAACTTCATGGTCAAGGCAATCGCAGAGCAGAGCGGCGTGCGCATGCCGAGTTTCTTCGGCTATATGGTCTGGTCGACGGTGGTGCTCATCCCCGTATTCATTCTGGCGACGATCCTCTTTGAGCACTGACCGCGCAGCGGTGCGATTTAGGTTTTTGGCGGGGTTTTCGGCGCAGATTTCGGTGGATCGTTCACCGTCGTCCCAGCCTTCGTCGCATCGCCGTCGTCGCGCTTCATCATCGAATAGATCACGCTCTGCACCACCACCGATTCACCAACAAGTCGCCCCACTCGCTCGCCGGCCTCACGCACCGAGTGAATCTTACCTTGGTCGAATTCCTCCTCGAACTCGTTGAGTGAATTCTCGATGCCCAACATCATCGATGCGATCACGGCCCATTCATGCCGTGTGTCGGGCCAATACTTGTTGCTTCGCAAAGCATCGACGGGAACATTGAGCCGCCATCCGCTTGAAGTCTCGACCATCGTCAAGAGTCCGCCAAACGCAGGTTCCTTGTCAATGAGAATCGCAGCGGTCCCATCACCGAGGTCTTCCACTTCCATTCGCTGGCGCTGCTCGGTGATGAATGCAAACGGATCTCCAAGAACACGCTTGGCAAGCGCTCGATAATCCAATCCACTCTTTGCCGCAACTTTGGTGCCGCCGTTGACTTCATCGATCAACTCGGTTGGAAAGCGCTGCTTGACCTTGGTGGAAACTCTCCAGAGTCCCGCGAGCATCTCGCCCATCTTGTCCTTCACATTGCCAATCGCACTCGCCTCGGTGACTCCATCTTCAAAGGTGACATCGCGCGCTTTGATTTCCACCATCTGCGGCAGCATTTCAGGATGCCCCTCTTCGATCATGCGCTGGATCGATTCGAGCGCCTTCTGCGGCGTGCTAGTGTCGTACTGGGGCTTGGAACATCCAAAGAGTGCGACCACCGTCAGCACTGCCGACGAAAAAACCGCTGGCGAATGCCCGATGCGAAAAAGTTTGCGCCATGTGGTGATCACTGCGCTAATCTTACTCTAGTGATGCAGATCGTCGTCAATGGAAAAAACGAGATTCTTCCGGCCCCGTGCACGGTCGCCGAGTTCGTCGAGCGCTTTGGCGCTGGCAACATCCCCTGCGCGGTCGAGGTCAACGAGCGGCTCGTTGCCCATGACCGTCGCGCCACCGTCTCGCTGCAAGCAGGCGATCGCATCGAAATCGTAACGCTGGTTGGTGGCGGCTAAATATGACGACCACGCCCACATCGTGCAGCGCTCCATCGCCGCTTCAAGTTGGATCGTTCACACTTCGTAGTCGATTGATCGTTGGGACGGGCAAGTATCCCGACAACGCAACGATGAGCGCGGCGATCGCAGCATCGGGTGCGGATGTCGTCACCGTTGCAGTTCGCCGCGAACGTTTGATCGACGCACATGGAACATCGTTGCTCGACGCACTGGATCTCTCACGGCTGACCATCTTGCCCAACACTGCGGGGTGTTTTTCAGCGGCCGATGCGGTGCGCGTTGCGCGACTCGGCCGCGACATACTTCAGCAACTCAAGAATCCAGGCGCACGGTGGGTGAAACTCGAAGTGCTCGGCGATAAGAAGACGCTCTTGCCAGATCCCGTCGCCACGCTGGAAGCTTGCCGCGAATTGGTCGCCGACGGATTTGAGGTGCTCTGCTATTCAAGCGATGATCCCATCATGGCGATTCGCCTGCGCGATGCTGGCGCGACAAGTGTCATGCCCGCGGGAAGTCCCATCGGTTCGGGTCGGGGAATTTCCAACCCAAACGCGATCTCGCTCATCTTGGAATTGCTCAAGGATCCATCCGCTGGCGGTGATGCGTCCTATCCCGTTATCGTCGATGCTGGCGTTGGCACACCAAGCGATGTCACCGCTGCGATGGAATTGGGCGCCGATGGAGTGCTGCTGAACACCGCCATCGCGCACGCCAAAGAACCGGTGATGATGGCCAATGCGATGCGCATGGCATGCGACTCTGGATGGCTCGGCGCACGAGCTGGACGCATCGCGATGCGTCGATACGCC
>Ga0335396_10004466_pt1 | contig 15196 bp, 10 predicted proteins | sample FRY02_FD_205743 | JGI IMG/M metagenome (GOLD analysis project Ga0335396, IMG submission 205743) | Freshwater microbial communities from Lake Fryxell liftoff mats and glacier meltwater in Antarctica - FRY-02 (spades assembly) (version 2) | ecosystem: Environmental > Aquatic > Freshwater > Ice >... | reverse complement strand
GTTTTTGATTACAAACTGGCCGCTTAAAATCACACATCTTTATATCGAATGTAAAGCAGCGAAGAGAAATCGTGAGCGGTATTTATTGTTTTTGAAAATTTGTAGAGAGTATTTTCACAACCTGACGGTCCGCGGCTTTGCGAAGGTGGCGATAGTCTTGCACAAATCTCCTTTGGGACACGGAATTCCAAATATAGAAAAAAGTCTCTTTTGAAAACCAAACCGCCAATTTTTTGTAGGTGCCGTTAGCAGTAGTGGTTTCTTGTCGCATTAGAATAGTTTGAATATTTCTTTTTGTTTTGAGCCTATAACTTCCACGCAATTAGCTCCGTCCCTTTGATATAGTTTCTCATCAAAATAAACTGGCTCTGAACCTGAAGAAACTGTTATCATTAAAACTGTATGACCGTGATAAGTTATTGGAGTAATGTCTTTAGTAATTCTTGTTTTTAGAGATGAATCAAGATTTGATGAACTAATTCGACCTGTAATGAAGCTTATATACTGGTCGAGATTCACGCCTTTTATATGTGCTTCTCTTTCAAGTCCAACAACACCAAAGTCGTGATACCTTGGAACATTTGTTAAGTTGTCTAATTTTTCTACTTGAAGAGTGTCCGCTTCTTTGTCAGTCACGCCAATAAATAAAAAACCAACCTTGTCTTTTCCTAAGTTCGCTAAAGCTGAAATATTACAAAGGATTTTATTAAAACTATTCTCATCAAATTCACGACTTTTAGAATTTAGCGTATAAAAACCCTGTTTAAAATCATAAACTGCTGCTTCCATTTTTGATTTCATTAGGTATGCTTGAAAGTCAATAACATAGGAAGTAGTGCTTCTAAATGTTGTATCGGTCTTTTTAAAATAATCTTGAATAAGCCCTTTGCAAATATTTATATTAGTTCTTCTTGCTTCAGAAGTGCTATAATGCGATTCTCGATTCAATTTTGAATGTAGATTATTTAAACTTGATTTGATTTTTTTAAATTCAAAAGGCACTTTATTTTCTTTAATCATTAATTCATATACAGCCATGTATAAAGTGTAAAATGCTTGCTTTACAGGATTACCTCCTGCGTTTGGATTCAAAATTATTTTCAGCCTTGCATCATCAAACTGAAAATCTACCATATTGAATATTTCAGAAAATACTGTTAATATCTCTTTTCTAATATTATCTGCTCCAAAAGAGTTTATTTTTATATCAATGTCACTTGATTTATCTTGCTTACCACTACCATAGTAATTGTCAAAAGCCTCTTTACTTGCAGCAAATGGCTCTGTTCCTAGAACACAAGATAAAATTATATCAGCAATAAATTGTTCATCATCGCTTTCTTTTAAATCTGAAACATTTAAAACTCCATGTTTACACCAAAATGTTTCTTCCGCGTTTACACCATATTGATGTTTCGAAAGTTTTGAATCAATACTTATTTCTGGCATATCTTGGAGTAACAAAATTCCTCTTGAAGCATCTCCTCGGATTTCTGAAGCAATTTCTCTAACAAGTAAAGAAAACTTTGAAACATTACCAGCCTGTCTAACTTCTTGTGTTGAAAGTTTACGTCCTGTAGAATTTATTCTTCTAAAGGTTTCATTTATTTCATCAGAACTACCAGTCTTAAAAATTGTCACAGGAAACGGATATTGAATAAATGCAGAAACTTGTTCCTGTGTCAAAAATTCTACTTCCGTTTTAGGAAAAATAACACCTTTATTTACTTGTGATTGAGCAAATGTAAAGTCGGGAATATTAAAATACTTGTCTGAATTACTTATAAAAACAGGAAAATGATTTTCAATAAATCCAAATATTGCATTTAACCTTTGCATACCATCAATAATTTCATAGTTGTCATTTTGGGAGGCAAGAAGTACTAATGGAATTGGATATTGAAGCAAAATGGATTCTACTAAATCCTTTTTTTCTTGTTGGCTCCAAACAAGTTTTCTTTGGTAACGTCTGTTAACAAAAAGCTTATTGTTTCTGTAAGCTTCATAAGCTTCCATTATTGTCATACCTCTTGGTGATTCTATCATTTTATTATCTTTTTAGTAGTTATTATTTCTGTCGTCCTACCATTACCGCTAACGTCAGTCCGTCTAAGAACTCCCATTCTCGAACAAATATAATCGAATTTAAGAGGATATGAGGGTGGCAATATTAAAAAACAGAGAAATTCGTACGAAAAATTGCATTTGGCGTAGAGAAGCGAGATGCTTTTGCAAGGGCGATTATTCCCAATAAAAAAAGGCAAGTTCTTAGAAGAACTTTTTTAGGATACAAGATTCTAAAATATTTTTGATTCGTCGTAGATTGTAAGCTATGAACATCAATCCTACATCGGCACTGGCCCTTTTCCTACCTTTTTTTGTCATGATGTAATAAGAAACCCCATTGCCGCTTGAGAGTTCCATACGGATGCTCTACGATGGCTTGCCGTCTTTTATAATATTCTTTATTGGACTCGATATTGATTTTATTTTGTTCTATAAATTGTGCATGCTGAATCGTTCTACCTGTTCATAAAACTAATCTACACTGGTACACTATCACCGGAGTGGGTGGTACACTATGGCCGGATTAGACAAATTATAGAAATGTGGCTGCGTGGCCCACCCATCTGGAATCCCAACAAAGAAATTAAAGCTTAAAAAAATCTGCTATAAACGGACTGAAATTGCTATGCTTTGCCTTGAAAAAACTTAATATATAGTACTACTCAAATATAAATTTTAGAATTAAAATTTAGAATAAAACGAACAGAAGCAATTTTCAATACAAAGTCAATAAAATTATTTTCGAGATTGTTTTTTATATGCCCCTCTCCAAAAACGAAATCCCCATAGACTCAAAAACTATCAAAGCTTCCGTGCAACATTCCTGCCTAATGAAGGTAGGGGCATCATTGGTCCCACCGAGGCGGGCAGGCAGATCTTTCATACGCAACGAATCCTTAGCTGTTGTGCGTAGGTTTTACTTTCCGAGTTTGGTTATACTTTCGAAAAGCTCTTCGGTCGTAATAATTTTTTTCCACCCTTTTTTATTCAATCCACTTAGCAATTTTTTGTCACCACTCCACAATTTACCTTTGATATGTTCTGTAAGTGCAACGAATTCTGTGTCATCTATATCAACATCACTTGTCAAGTTTTCCGCAAATTCATAGAATTCTTTGGGGATGAGTTGTATGTTGATAAACCTTATTTTATTCGTAATTAAGATTATGATTCTTTCTAATTCCAAATCTGTGTAATTAGAAATTTCTCTAATTTTTTTCTTGTGCTTTCCTATTTCTAAACTCAACTGTTCAGTGGAATAGAAATTATGTCTGGCCTTTGGCTGCAATATAATTCTACCAATTTTACTGTTAGTATTAAGAATTGCACTAAATGCAATATTAGTGTCGACAACAATTCTCATTTGTCAAGTTGTTGCTTTGTTTTTTTCCAACGTCCTTTCTTAATTACTTTTACTAAATCATCAACTTCTTTTTGAGTTGCATTAGATTTCTTGGTTAGTTCTTTAAATTCAAACAAATCCGTTAAATCTTGTAGGTCGTCTAATTTCATATTTTTGGGAAACCTGAAAATTATTTCGCTGGGTGTTCTTTCAATTATCATAATTCTTTTTTCTTCAAATATACGAATTTCTTAATATTTAAAATTTTCGTCCAAACTTACGCACAACGGCAGTCCGTCTATGAACTCCCATTCTCGAACAAATATAATCGAATTTAAGAGGAGATGAGTTAGGCAATATTAAAAAACAGAAAATTTCGTACGAAAAATTGCATTTGACGTAGAGAAGCAGAATGCTTTTGCAAGGGCAAATATTCCCAATAAAAAAAGGCAAGTTTTTGGAAGAAATTTTTTAGAATATCAGCATCTAAAATGTTTATGATTCGTCGTAGTTTGTAAGCGATGAACATCAATCCTACATCGGCACTGGCCCTTTCTTTACCTTTTTTTTGTCATGATGTAATATGAAACCCCATTGTCGTTTTATAATTCCATAAGGATGCTCTACGATGGCTTGTCGACATTTGTAGGATTCTTTGTTGGACTCGATATTAATTTTATTCTGTTCTATAAATTGTGCATGCTGAATCGTTTTACATGTTCTTAAAACTAATCAACACCGGTACACTTTCACCGGAATGGGTGGTAGACTTTCTCCGGAATGGGTGGTACACTTTCACCGGAACGGGTGGTGCACTTTGGCCGGAATGGGTGGTACACTATGGTCGGATTAGACAAATTATAGAAGTGTGGCTGCTTGGCCCACCCATCTGGAACCCAAACCGAAAAATTAAAGCTTAAAAAAATCTGCTATAATCGAACTGAAATTGCTATGCTTTGCCCTGAAAAATATCAATAAATTGTACTACTCAAATATAAATTTTAGCATTAAAATTTAGAATAAAACGAACAAAGGCAAATTTCAATACAAAATTAATAAAATTATTTTCGAGATTGTTTTTTATACACCCCTCTCCAAAAACGAAATCCCCATAGACTCAAAAACTATCAAAGCTTCCGTGCAACATTCCTGCCTACTGAAGGTAGGGGCTTCATTGTACGTCTTTCAGACGCAACGAATCCTTAGCTGTTATATGGTGTGCTTTTCTTCATGTCTGTCCGTTACCAATGTTTCTGTTGTTAATATTATTGTCGCCCAATAGCAAAATAGCCCCCAAGGTATGTTGGATAAAATTGCTAATACAATAAATATTTTTGCTTTTACCTCGTAGTTGTTGAATGAAAATATGTTGAATGCAAGTCCGCCAAGTGCTCGTAGTCCGCAGTAAATAATTGTCAAGTAGAGTAGAAGAAGAAGTCCACCGACTTTTTTAAATCTTGTTGCTATGAAAATTATAAATCCGATTAGTCCGATGAGAAAAATAAAAAGTCCGAATAATCCGCCAATTGCTTCTGCAAATGGAAGTCCACCCAATTGAGGCATTGTCAAGTGCAAATATGGTGTCAAGTTACCGATGTATTTTCCTAAAGTGTTGTCCGCCCAAATATAAGAACCGATGAAAGGGGTCAATGTTAGAAACAAACAAAGTCCAATTGCTATTTTTCTTTTTGTTACTTCCATTCTTGGCTTATTAATCTTTTGTCTGTCGTTTTAGCATACCGCATAACGGCAGTCCGTCTAAGAACTCCAATTCCCGAACAAATATAATCGAATTTAAGAGGAGATGAGTTAGGCGATATTAAAAAACAGAAAATTTCGTACGAAAAATTGCATTTGACGTAGAGAAGCAGAATGCTTTTGCAAGGGCAAATATTCCCAATAAAAAAAGGCGAATTCTTGGAAGAACTTTTTTAGAATATCAGCATCTAAAATATTTTTGATTCGTCGTAGATTGTAAGCTATGAACATCAATCCTACATCAGCACTGGCCCTTTCCTTACTTTTTTTTGTCATGATATATAGAAGCCCCATTGTCGTTTTATAATTCCATAGGGATGCTCTACGATGGCTTGTCGACATTTGTAAGATTCTTTATTGGACTCGATATTAATTTTATACTGTTCTATTAATTGCGCATGCTGAATCGTTCTACCTTTTCATAAAACTAATCTACACTGGTACACTTTCACCGGAATGGGTGGTACACTATGGTCGGATTAGATAAACTATAGAAGTGTGGCTCCGTGGCCCACCCATCTGGAATCCCAACAAAGAAATTAAAGCTTAAAAAAATCTGCCATAGACGGACTGGAGTTACTATGCATTTCCATGAGTAAACTCAATAAACAGCACTTATCCAAAGTAAAATTTAGTAGCAAATCTTAGAATAAAATCGAGCAAAAGTAATTTTCAATACGAATTCAATAAAATTATTTTCAACAACATTTTTTATACACCTACCTTCTTCAACGAAATCCCCATAAGTATAAAAACTATCAAATGTTCCGTGCAACATACCTGCCTACTGAAGGTAGGGGCTTCATTGTACGTCTTTCAGACGCAACGAATCCTTAGCTGTTATAGGCTGGGCTTCTTTTCATCGTCCGTAAAATTTTGTCTTTAAGTTAAAGCTGTAGTCCGTCAACACACTTTCAAGTTTTTGTCTGTTGTTGCTGCTGTCTGGTGCTTTTCGTTCAAGTTGGCTTGTAAATTCTTTAATTACATTCAATATTTTTTGCTTGTCGCTTTCTAAAACTTCTTCTTTTTCTTTCTGACTTTTTTTCCTTTCTAAACTGTCTTTTGCAATTTTCAAAACATCGTTGTCGTTGTCGAACTGTTTAAAAAGGTCATCAATTAAAAGTTCAGGAATTATTTGTCGAGTTGCAAGGTCAGCCGATAAAAGTCCACGAATACAATAAAACGCTGTCTTGTAAGTGAACTTTTTACCTGTCTCCATTAAGTTTATGTTTCCTTTTGCAAGTGAAATGTAATGATGAAACAACGCCTTAAAGTCAAAGTTTGCAATCACGTCTTGCTGAAAAGTTTTCCAGTCAGGAAGTTCGTTGAAGTAAATAATATTTGCTCTAATCCACTCAAATACAGTCGGATTACTTTTTACTAAAAGTCCAAACATTTTGTCGATGTCGTAGGAAACAAAGTCAAAGTCACCGTCCATAACTTCTATAATGTCACGGTGCTTTTTGAAGTCAAAATATTGTTGTTTTGATTGAAGATGAAAGCCACGAACATCATAGTCACTGTCGGGACTTGCTATGCCCCAAAGTCGGCTTCCACTTTCAATATAGAAAAGTGGTTTTTCATCTATGTCCTTAAAAAGGTTATCAATTTCTTGTCTCATTGTCTATGTTTATACGGTCTGCTAGCCTTGCCTATAACGTCAGTCCGTCTAAGAACTCCCATTCTCGAACAAATATAATCGAATTTAAGAGGATATGAGGGTGGCAATATTAAAAAACAGAGAAATTCATCCGAAAATTGGTGTTCGGGATATGCAAGCGGAATGCTTTTGCAATGGCAAATATTCCCAATAAAAAAAAGCTGAGTTCTTGGAAAAACTTTTTTAGAATATCAGTATCTAAAATGTTTATGATTCGTCGTATCATGTACGCTATGAACATCAATCCTACATGAGCACGGGCCCTTTTCTTACCTTTTTTTGTAATGATGTAATAGAAACCCCATTGTCGTTAGATAATTCCATAGGGATGCTCTACGATGGCTTGTCGTCTTTTATAATATTCTTTGTTGGACTCGATATTAATTTTATTCTGTTCTATAAATTATGTATACTGAATAGTTTTATCTGTTCTTAAAACTAATCTACACTGGTAGACTTTGACTGGAATGGGTGGTACACTATCGCCGGATTAGATAAATTATAGAAGTGAGGCTCCATGGCCCACCCATCTGGAACCCAAACCGAGAAATTAAAGCTTAAAAAAATTTGCTATAAACGGATAGAAATTGCTATGCTTTGCCCTAAAAAAAATCAATAAATAGTACTACTCAAATATAAATTTTAGCATTAAAATTTAGAATAAAACGAACAGAGGCAATTTTCAATACAAAGCCAATAAAATTATTTTCGAGATTGTTTTTTATACACCCCTCTCCAAAAACGAAATCCCCATAAGTATAAAAACTATCAAAGCTTCCGTGCAACATTCCTGCCTACTGAAGGTAGGGGCTTCATTGTACGTCTTTCAGACGCAACGAATCCTTAGCTGTTACAAGCTGGTGTTCTGTCTTTCGTCTTCGTTACTCCCATTTCGTCAAAAGGTTAAATTCTTTGTCAATATACAATTTCAAACATTCTCCTTTGTCTATGCGTGGAAATTTCAATTCAACTGTATAGTCGTGTTTTTTTGTTTTTAATGTCAGCGTTACAGGTTCAACTTCTGGATAGCTATCTCCACTTCTTTCGTTTACATATTTGGGGTAGTAATAAAAAATCTTTGAGTCTAAGCATTCCAATTCTCCAATGTCTTTTTCAAAGTAGTTGCTTTTTAATTTTAGTGATGATAAGTCAACTACTCCGCTTTTGTAGTAGATTTTTACATATGCTCTTTTTTCAAGGTCAGCCTGTTTCAATAAAACCCAATAAGCTGTCGGGATATTTACTAAGACCACAATAATTCCGAGCATTGGTTGTCTAAGAAAGTTTGGATGGTTTTTAAAAGCAAAAATTGTCAGCAGTAGAAGTCCGATAGAAGCGACTGGGATTGAAATAAGTGTCCACAAAAAACCATAGGCTTCAAAACTATGAAGGTCAAATGCGAAAAAAGCTCTTGCTGTCCACCAAGCGAAAAAAATAAAAATTCCTACCGTCAATGGAATGAGTCCACATAGAAGTCCAATTTTGTATATAATTTTATTTTTCACGTTTGTCTGTCGTTTTGTTTGAGTCGTCCGCTACACTTGCAGGTAACTACGTGTTGGTGGCTGGTTTTAATGCTAGAATTAAATATCCTTTTTATCAATTTCCTTTGTCAAATATGAATTTTAGCCAATCCCAGGCAAAGCCTCCAATAACGATAGATAATACTGCCAAAATCACTGATCTAATTCCGACATTCCATCTGGAAAAATAATTCCATGGTTCATTTGAATAATCTGGATGGTAGGCTAATAAAGATAAGCATATTATGACCCCAAAAGCACAAAACACAAATGGTATGAGTATCCAATTTGACTTTCTATTGAGATAATTTTTATAGGATTCATCATTATTTAGTTTAAAACTAAATGTTTTCTTTAAAGGCATTATATTTTCACCTATAAAAGAATATTGATAATTAGAAGTTGGAATTTTGTCTGGAATTTCAAAGTAAATAGAGTTTTCATCAATAGTTGAAACATCTATTTTGTATTCATTCTTATTTATTGTATCAACCAAAATGAGTTTAGAGTTCTTCAGTTCATTCATGTTTAAATTAAAAGCGTCGTACTGAAGTTTTAATTGCATATTTGATGAAGTTAACTCTACAGTCATATATGGGTCATCATAACCTTTAAAATAAACTGTCTTTAATGATAGTAGCTTATAAAACCCAATACAGATTGATCTATGCGGACCATTAAAAGAAAGCACAAATGGCAATAATTTTACAGTGAGGTTTCCCGAAGTAAAAACACTTATGCCACTATTGTCAGTTACTGGGATTGTTGCATTATGAATAATATCTGGATTTAATTTGTGTAGGAGATGTTCTAGATCATAAGGAAGTGGAATATTTGGGAACCAATCCTTATTGATTATTGGAAAAGTATATGTTTCGCTTTTTAATGTCCCATCTTCAGATATTGAAACTGTCCTTACAGTGTCAATATTTTGTCGATGTTCATAATACTTCCCAGAAAAATATATTTTGTCATCTTTAATATTAAAATTTCCTCCAGCGAATCTTAATTCATTAAATAATGGAATTTGAATCAATTTACCCGATTGATCCAAGAGCATTAAATAGGAACGGGATCCCATGTTTGATGATTGCGTTTCCGCAACAATGTACAATTGACCTTTAAAAAAATTTATATCAGAAATATAAAGTCCACTTAAGGATGGATTAGGAACTACTACTGCGTTTGTAAATTCGAAATTTAAAGGGAATGCCATTACGATATAAATTGAATTTAAGAAATATAATATTATGAATAAAATTTTCTTCATTTTCTGATTATTATAAAACTAGCCACTAACGTCAGAGTGTGAATTAACTTCCTTCATCCCCAAATATAGAAAATATATTTATACACATTCGCATTCTCAACCCTTTCATTAATTATTTTTAATGCAGATAAATAATTCTTGATATATGGATTTCATTAAAGGAAATAATCGCGATCAAATGACTTTTTCCAATCTGGAAATGCAAATCGAGCAGGATAATCCAGTTCGCTTTGTCGATGCTTTTGGGGAGCACTTGGATCTTAGTCAACTTGGTTTTGTGGTGAATCAATTAAAAACGGAAGGCCGTCCTGCTTATGAATCGAAATTGTTTTTGAAGATTTATTTGTACGGATATCTCAATGGGATTCGAAGCAGTCGCCGATTGGAGAAGGAGTGCATACGGAACCTGGAACTTCATTGAGCGTGAACAGCAATGAACATGGTACGACTCCCGATTATTTGGTTACTCATTTTATTTATAATACTGCAGAAGATACTTACACGTGTCCGCAAGGTCAAACGCTACACACCACAGGAACTTGGCACAAAAAATCAAGCGGAAAAAGTCCGTATCGCTCACAGCTCACGACTCATAGCCCACAGCTCATAGCTCACAGCTCATAGCTCACAGCTCATAGCCCACAGCTCACAGCTCACAGCTCAAACATACCCATCCCGATGTACACTCTTCACCGCTCTACCACTCGGGTCATTCATGTTTTTGAAACTAGGATCCCAGGCTAGGGCTTCTGGGGTGCTGCAGGCAACTGACTTTACAGATGGAACACAGGCGGCAGCGGTATCGCTCGGGAAATGCTCGGAGAAGATGCTGCGGTAATGGTATTCTTCTTTCGACATCGGAGGATGCACCGGGAAACGGAATTTTGCTTGTGCTAATTCTTCATCGCTTACTTTTTCGTTCGCTACTTTTTTCAAGGTGTCGATCCATCCATACCCTACACCATCACTGAATTGTTCTTTTTGTCGCCAAACAATACTTTCAGGAAGCAAATCTTCAAAAGCTTTTCTCAAAATGTATTTTTCCATCTTTCCATCTTTCGCCATTTTATCTTCCGGATTAAGCGTCATGGCCACATCCATAAATTCCTTATCTAAAAATGGAACACGTCCTTCAACGCCCCAAGCGGCGAGCGATTTATTAGCACGCAAGCAATCGTAGAGATGTAATTTTCCTAACTTGCGTACTGTTTCCTCATGAAACGCTTGTGCGTTGGGTGCTTTGTGAAAATATAAATAACCTCCAAAAATTTCATCGGCTCCTTCGCCCGATAAAACCATTTTTATACCCATCGATTTAATTACACGCGCCAACAAATACATCGGCGTAGAGGCGCGAACGGTAGTCACGTCATAAGTTTCTAAATGATAAATTACATCGCTGATCGCATCCAATCCTTCCTGAATAGTAAAATGAATTTCATGATGTACCGAGCCGATATGCTCTGCTACTTTTTTCGCTGCTGTCAAATCGGGAGATCCTTCTAGTCCTACAGCGAATGAATGCAACTGCGGATACCAGGCCATTTGTGTATCGTTACTCTCGATGCGCTTCGCGGCATACTTTTTTGTTATGGCAGAAATGATCGATGAATCCAATCCCCCGGAAAGCAAAACCCCATAAGGCACATCACTCATCAATTGACGATGCACCGCTTTTTCAAGTGCATCTCTCAATAAAACGGAATTACTTTTATTATTTTTTACGTTCTCAAAATTGTTCCATTCGCGCTGATACCATTTTTGCGGAGTCGTACTATCTGCACTGTGCAAGTAATGTCCCGGTAAAAATTCCTCGATTTTATTACAAACTCCTTCCAATGCTTTCAACTCCGAGGCCACATAAAAATTTCCAAATTTATCCCAGCCCATGTAGAGCGGAATAATGCCCATGTGATCACGTGCAATCAAGTACGTATTGTTTTCTACATCGTACAAAGCGAATGCAAATATTCCATTGAGTTCTTCAATAAATGCCGGACCTTTCTTTTTGTACAAAGCCAAAATCACTTCGCAATCGGAGGCTGTTAAAAAATTATAATCTGGGAAGCCGGCACGCAGCTCCATATGATTATAAATTTCACCATTCACGGCAAGCACTAAATTTTTATCGGCGGTATAAAGTGGTTGTTTGCCGCTGGAAGGATCTACAATCGCCAAACGCTCATGCGCCATAATCACCGAATCGTTGGTGTACATACCCGACCAATCCGGACCGCGATGACGAATTCTCTTCGCCATTTCTAATACTTTCGGGCGCAATTCGCTGCTGTTATTTTTAATGTCAAAGACGGCTACAATTCCACACATGGTTCTTTTGATTTTATCTTAATAACTAATTTGCGAAAGTATGAAATTGCCGCTATATTTTGACGCGTTCCTTTCGATGCTCGATGCTCGATTTTAGAATTTGATGGATAATACAAAATTTATCTGTCTGAACGATGGGTTTTGAGCCACAGATTTATTAAGCCTCGCCCGCGGCGGGATGGTTATGATTTTTATGTTTGTTTAGAATTAAACCATAATTATTAACAATTATATTAGAAGCGCCCTCTGCGTCCGATAGCCATCGAACTCCCCTGCGAACTCTGCGGTTAAAGAAGCTTGCATAAGATTAAATAAACCATTGAATGGCGAAATTAAAGTGTCATTGATGGAATTCCGGCATCCAATAGTATAGAAGCTTCTGGCAAACAAAACCCATTGCTAATAGCTCAGCGATCACAGCACATATCTTACCGCTCACCACTCAAATTACCTCCTCAACAGTTTCACAAAAAACGTAGTCCCAATATTTTCTTGTGTCTCAAACCAAACATGTCCTTCCATGCCTTCTACCATCGCTTTTACCATGGCAAGACCTAATCCTGTACCACTGGATTTAGTAGTAAAGTTTGGAACAAATATTTTACTTAGTAGTTCTTTCGGTATGCCCACACCGTTATCGTGAATGCAAACAGTGACAAAGTCATTTTCACGCTGCACAGATATTTTTATTTCTCCGTCGCGGTTTTCGGGAATGGCTTGTATGGCATTTTTAATCAGGTTGCCAAAAATGCGGATGAGCTGGTCTTTGTCGGCTTGTACAAAAATTTCTTCTTCCGGATTTTCAAAACTGATGCGCGAGCGATCCTCTTCATCGTATAAATCACAAGTATGAATTAATACACTGGTTAATTCAATAACGGTGTATTCTGGTCGTGGAAGTTTTGCAAAATTGCTGAACTCGGTGGCGATGTTGGAAAGAGTATCGATTTGTTCGATCAAAGTGATGCTTATTTTTTTAACCAACTCATCTTTGTTGGGATGATTGTCGTCAATAGCGCGTTGCAAATGTTGGATGCCCAATTTCATCGGTGTGAGTGGATTTTTAATTTCATGTGCCACCTGTTTCGCCATTTCTCGCCATGCACTTTCCCGCTCCGATTTTGCCAATAGTTTCGCGCTATGTTGAATTTGTTCCAACATGCGATTGTACTCATCGATCAATCCGCCAATTTCATCTTTGGTTTTCCATACAATGGGTTCGTTGGTAATGCCCAGTTTGGTGCGACTCAAATTTTCTTGTATGATACGTAAGGGTTGCGTAATTCTATTGGAGATGAAGAAGGCAATTAATATGGAAATACTAAAGAGTAAAACATAAAGATTTATTAATGCTACGAGGAATCCGGAAATATCGCGCTTCAATTCATTGTCTCTGTCGAAATAGGGAATGCTGATGAATCCTAGTTGTTTATTATTGAAATTACTTACCTGTTCGTAGGCTGCAGTGTATTTTAAATGCCCGATGTTTTCACTCTGTATGAACAATGCTTTTTGATTCGTTGTTAATCCGGTGAAGGCTTCGCGACTCATCAATGGAGCAACAATGCCTTGATCATAAATGCTGCGCTGTGATGAAAAATAGAGTCGTCCATCGTGATTGTAAAAATTAAAATCCGTTTTTAGTGTACTCGATAATCTGGTAAATAAATACTGCAAATCATCCGCTAGCATACTTCCTAAAGTTTCCCGATTTCCCATCTCACTTTCAACCAATACACGTAAGTTTTGCAGCTTTTCACGAATGCGTTTTGTTTGCGCCTGTTCATAGTTTTTCATGATGTAGGTAACCGTAGCCGCTCCAATGAGAAGCAAAGTTCCCGCAACAATCATGGTAATGGTTAATTGAATTCTGCTGTTGAAATTGAACTGCAGATGAAATCCTTGTCGTATAAATCGTATAAAAATGCTAAGCACTAAAAAACTAAAACTAAAGAAGGTAAAAAGATAGGAGAATAAAGTGATCCACACCCATAAACCTTGTTTTGGTGAGCTGACGATAATTAAATTCCTTCCGTATTTATAGAAGAGATGTTGTTGCCCATCAAAACTTACAAAGCGCATCCCTTCTAAATTACGGAAATATTGTAGGTAAGGATCTTCTGTTAAATAGTAATTATAATCTCCCGACTGACTCACCAATTTCCCATTCTGATATCGCGCATATGCATATTTGTTGATGTCTCTAGTGTTCCCCACTTTATTGCTTAACAATAATTCAGGAAGGCCCAATTCTTCTTTAGTAGATCTTGCATTCAGTTCAATGATCACAGTGCCAGCAGGTGCATCATTAGCGCCGGGATGTATTATGCCAAGATATAACGCACGTCCATATTCATCTCTGAAATAGGTGAAATACTGACAGGCCGTTAAGCGCCCTTCTGTCAAACTGCGTTTTTTGATTTTATCTAAATTCCAACTCGGATCTCCTGCTCGATTGATCGGGAGATCATTAGCATTATAGTATTTGAAATGCGCTTCGTATCTTCCTAAATAACCATTGAAATATTGTTTCGTTAAATGTTTACTAACGTTTTCGAAAATTTCTGGTGTGTTGATGATAACTTGTGGCGGTAGTGTAAGCAGTCGGATGAGCTCTCTGTCATTGCGAATTTTTAATTCAGCTTGCTGCAATAGAAATTCTGCAACTATGTCCTGATCATTTTCCAATTTTGCCGCCAGCAATTGCCGCTTGTCTTTTTCTCGAATTTCATTGAATGAAAAAATTATTTGTGCTGTGTACACCGAGAAAACTAATATCACCAATACCGTTCTAGAGAAGGAGAATAATCGCATCTCTTCGCTCCGAATGTATCCGATGAATATGATGAGTACATTGGCAAGTAAAAAGGCACTCACACCATAATCATTGAAAATATTGGTATCTTTAAATGCCAATAAAGAGAGAAGAAAAAGTCCTTGCGAGATCAGGAACAGAATCGCGACGGAGGAAAACGTCAATTTGGTTTTTCTTAGGATGAGTACGCTCCCGTCACAAAGCAAATAAAATGTACTTAATAATATGCCAATCACCACCATTCCGATACCTGTGAAAATGGTAAGTTGAAAAATATTATTGATGTCGAAGGAAATTTGTGAATTAATGATTAATCCACTCAAGAGATAATTAATCAACACAGAAAAAATAAATGTAAAATAGAAAACGATGACAATTAGAATTTTTCGTTTCAAATTCGGCCCGGTCATTTTCCCTTGTAACAGCCAGGTAT
>Ga0335396_10004463_pt1 | contig 15198 bp, 13 predicted proteins | sample FRY02_FD_205743 | JGI IMG/M metagenome (GOLD analysis project Ga0335396, IMG submission 205743) | Freshwater microbial communities from Lake Fryxell liftoff mats and glacier meltwater in Antarctica - FRY-02 (spades assembly) (version 2) | ecosystem: Environmental > Aquatic > Freshwater > Ice >... | reverse complement strand
GGCGATGAAAATATGACAGGGAAGTACGTAAAAAACCAGGGTAAGGAATATAAAAAACTACACGAGGATCGTCAGTTAGTGTTCTTCTAAAATACCCCGCTGCTTGCGGCGGGGATCTCTTTTATTGAAATTTTCCCACCAGAGTATCCACAAGCTAGGAAAGATGCGCTACCATTCAAGAAGTTTGCTGCCAGTTACGTTGTGCAATGTAAACAAAATGCGCAATTTTATTCAAACAAGTTTATTGAATCTCTTTTAGGGTTTTATTCCCCGCCCCTTGGGGCGAAGAGTTTTGGACAGATGGTTATTTTGCGAGTACCGCCGGTAAACATGGCGATGAAAATATGACAGGGAAGTACGTAAAAAACCAGGGTAAGGAATATAAAAAACTACACGAGGATCGTCAGTTAGTGTTCTTCTAAAATACCCCGCTGCTTGCGGCGGGGATCTCTTTTATCAAGCTCAAAAACAAGAGCTTGTTGAGCAATTTAACACTAAACTCCTTTTACTTGAAAATGACTTAAATATACTCCAGATTAATATTAAAGATTTTCCTACCATAAAAGTAGGCGGAGAGCATGTAGGTAGTAATGAAACTCCAGCTATGATAGAGCATGCTAATTATGGTGCTAGTGAAGTCCAGCCTACTGGTGAGTATAAACAAATGGACAATGAACAAGATCAAGGATGTTGGAGTAATTGTACTATAATTTAACTTGTGTCTTTTTTGCTTGTTATATTAACCCAGCGTAAGCGGGTGGGGTTTTACGTCTTAATTACTTCGAAAGTTGTTAGGCCGGCGTAATCACCCATTTTGCTTATTTATTAAATACTCTTGAGTATTTAAGCTATACTCATACATCTTACCTGCTCGCTCCTCAGAGTGATGATGCAGAATTTAACTTTACATCATTAAGGATCTTACTGCAAAGCGATATCCCACTCACCCGGGGCTTAAATATCCACAATCCAGCTGCCTTACTAAATCAGCTTATTATACTCTTTTGCGAGTTCTCTTACTCCCCAAATCCATACTAAGCATATTATAGTAAATATAACCATCAGATAGGATGAGATTGATTGATATGTAGCAGTGGGTATTATAATAAAAATTACTGATTGCAGCAACGCGCTCGTTGATTTACCAAGTTTTGTTCCTATAACATCCGCAGCAGCTTTCCCTTTGGTTTTTAACTCATTATCTAAAGGTACATAAGACATTTCCTTAGTAGAATCAAACAAAGTATATTTGCTGGATTTGCTAAGCACATTCTGAACTGCGCCAATAGTTATGGCGATTAATGAAGGATCGGTCAGCATATAGTTTGCCACTATTAGAGCTGCGAGCCAATCAAAATTACTGACGCAGAAAAATAGCATACCGGTTATGAAAACCATAATTGGTGTGATTATTGCCGCAGTATACCAGCCAAGTCGTCTAACGATATTTGATCCTAAAATCACAAATATAATAGTAAATATTCCGGTATAGCTTAAATAATTTCCTACGAAAGCAGCAAATTCTGTAGGTGTTTTGTAAATTTTTGCAGCTGATGCTTTCCACGGCCCTTCTACTAAATTTATAGCTATACCATAACATATAAGCAGAGTAGCGATTAATCTAATATATCTAGAAGCTAAAATCATTTTAAAGCTTTCAATCGTTCCTAATGACTGCTTTTTAGTAGTAAATTGTAATTGTTGAGTTTGCGACTTATCTAATATTCTATGGTTAAGCAACCAAAAAGTCAGTAATGCTACTACCCCTAAAATTAAGACGCAACCAAGTATAATTTGCACTGAAACTGCGCTTTGTGATAATTGTAAATTAAAATTATGGGTAAAATACTGATTTATATAATTTAAATTAGTTAAAAATTGTCCCGATAAATATAATCCTGTTTGACCTAACAACCCAAAAAGAGGATAAAACCTTTTGGATTCTTCTACGGTAGTGACATTATTAACAAACTGCCAGAAAAGTAGCGCAAACATTACGTTTGGCCATAATTCAGCTATTATATAAAATAATGAAAAGCTCCAATTAGATAAAAGCAATATAAACCATTTTAGATTAGGATACGAGCTAACTAGTAGCTGAGCATGCTCATTGCTTAAATGAAAGGTCTCATGGTTTGGGAAAATATAGAAGGCAAATAGCGCGAAGAAACTAAGAAAAATTGACATAATAAGGTAAAAAATATTTTCACCTTTTATATTATTCACCATTTTAACGTATAATATGGTAATTATAAAAGCGCTAGGCATTACTCCCCAAAACTTAAGGAAAGCAATAGTCTCTGTACCAATCATGGTATTAACTATACTATCTTTTAGCGCTCTAATTAAGTTCTGAATAAATAGAATGCAGAACATTAATAACGTTATGAATAAAAACTTGGGCAGCTCAAAACGCTCTAAGGGCCAAATATAATCTATGAATTTATTAAATTTTGAAGGAGAATTAGAATAGTTTGTAAAAGGAAGATGCGAAAAAATTTTAAAAAAAATTGCCATTCAGGCCTAACCTTCTTTCTATTTATTGGTTAGAAATATATATTAAAGTTATAGGAAAATTAGTCAAGGATTAAATCCTTTAATTAGACATAATTATGGTGGGCGGTAGTGGACTCGAACCACCGACCTTTACGATGTCAACGTAATGCTCTAACCAACTGAGCTAACCGCCCTTTTCAGCTACTATATTTATTGCATAATGCGAAGGATTTCAAGGTTTATTTATACTTATTTAATTATTAATGTATGACTAAGCTTTTCTCCACTAAGGTTTATTGTAATTGCAGTTGCAGCTTAATAAGAAAAATTGTATAATCAGCAAAATTTTAAAAAGGCTAAAAAATCGGTCATATAAGCATCTTAGTACCAAGGTGATTATATTTATTTTCAACATTTAGAATTATATTATTAAGTGGGTACAAACTGAAAATATAAGAGAAAAATATGCGAAATTTAAAAAACAAAAGATTTGTTCCTCATTTTGTAGAAACTAATACCCAGTCAAATGATGATTTTGCCCAGTTGCTTGAAGGCATAGGCCATAGCCATGTTAAAGAAGGTATGGTTGTAAAAGGTCAGGTAGTAGGCGTTGGTAAAGGCGTTATTGTAATAGACGTTGGACTAAAAAATGAAGGTAGAGTACCTGTCGAAGAATTTGCTTTATCCAATAACCAACCTATACCTGAAATTGGTGAGATGGTTGAAGTGTATGTTGAGAAAATTGAAGGACGTAACGGTAAAACGATATTAAGTCGTGAAAAAGCAATAAGAGAAGAGTCATGGGGACATTTAGAAATAGCTTGTTCTAAAGGCGTATTTGTTGACGGAGTAATCTTCGGACGTGTAAAAGGTGGATTTACAGTTGATCTCTCAGGAGTGGTAGCATTCTTACCAGGAAGCCAAGTGGACGTGCGACCTATTAAAGATATTTCATCATTAATGGGTATTATGCAACCGTTCCAAATTATAAAAATGGATAAAAAACTTGGAAATATAGTGGTATCAAGAAGAGCTATTCTTGAAGAATCAAGGTCAGAAGCTAGAGATGAAATGTTGTCTAAAATTAAAGAAGGCGTGATATTAGATGGTGTTGTTAAAAATATTACTGATTATGGAGCCTTTATCGATTTAGGTAATGTTGATGGATTATTGCATGTCACGGATGTTTCATGGAGCAGAATTAATCACCCATCAGAAGTATTGGCATTAGGACAAAAAGTTAAAGTTAAAGTTATTAAATTTAACGAAGATAGCAAGAGAATCTCTCTTGGTATGAAACAACTTGACCATAATCCATGGCAAAGCATTAAAGAAGAGTTCCCTGTTGGTAAAGTAATGACCGGTAAGGTAACCAATATCGCTGATTATGGCGTATTTATTGAACTTAAAGACGGTATAGAAGGCCTTGTTCATTCAAGTGAAATTAACTGGTCAAAATCAAATCAACACCCTAAAAAAATACTTAATATTGGACAAGAAGTTCAGTTTGTAATTTTAGAAGTAGATACAGAAAAACATCGTATTTCATTAAGTATTAAGCAATGCCAAAATAATCCATTAGTAAAATTTGCGGAACAGAATCCAATTGGAAGCGTAATTAAAGCGCCTATTAGAAATATCACGGATTTTGGTATGTTTGTGGCGCTTAGTGCTAATATTGATGGTATGATCCATGAAACAGATATAAGTTGGGAAGGAAATGGCGCTGAACTGCTAAAATCTTTCAAGAAGAATGATGAAGTGGAATGTAAAGTTCTCTCAATTGATATTGAAAAAGAGCGTATTGGTCTTGGCATTAAGCAACTAACTGATAATCTTGCTTCAGAAGAAGGAGGAGAATATAAGAAAAATATGACTATTAGTTGTTCTGTGACCTCTATTAAAGAAGATGGGTTAGAAGTTGTGCTAGATGACGGCATAATAGGCGTTATCAAAAAACCAGAGCTTTCTAGTGAAAAAACCGAGCAAAAAACTGAAAGGTTTGCTGTAGGCGACAAGATTGATGCTAAAGTTATAACTATGGATAAATCATCACGTAAACTTACTCTATCAATTAAAGCTTTAGAAATGGAAGAGCGTGCTAAAGCTATTAAAGAACACGGTTCTGCAGATAGCAGCGCAAATTTAGGTGATATATTGGGCGCAGCACTTCAAGGAAAAGAAGGGTAAGTTATATCGTTCAAATCCGCCATTGCGCGCGAACGTATTGAACGAAGCAATCTCACTTGGGGTAGAATTCATGAGATTGCTTCGTCGTGCAAATGAGCTTCCTGCCCCCGCGTGACGGCTACTATCAATGTTCGCTCGTAATAACGTTACACGACCTTGCAATGATAAAAAATTTCTCTTAACTTAAAAATATATAAATTCATTTTGTGGATAGTTTAATAATTAGAGGAGGAAAACCTCTTAAAGGAAATATAAATATTAGCGGAGCTAAAAACGCAGCCTTACCTATTATGGCGGCTGCGCTGCTTACTAATAATCTAACTATTAGCAATGTACCAAAGCTTACTGATATATTTACTATGAAGCGGTTGCTACAAAATCATGGTAGTATTATTAAAGTCACAGAGTTACCAGACCAGTTTAATTTAGAGATAGATTGCAGTAATATTAATGATTTTACTGCGCCGTATGAAATTGTTCGTAAGATGCGAGCTTCTATCTGGGTGCTAGGACCTCTAGTTGCTAGGTTCGGTAATGCTAAAGTATCTCTACCAGGCGGCTGCGCTATAGGAGCTCGTCAAGTTGACTTACATGTTGCGGTACTGGAAGCCATGGGCGCAAAAATCGAAATTGACCATGGCTATATTAAAGCTACAGTTCAGAAAAGACTTAAAGGTGTACATTTTATCTTTAATAGTGTATCAGTCGGTGCAACCATTAACGCTATAATGGCTGCCACTATGGCAGAAGGTGAAACCTTATTATTTAACTGTGCTAGAGAACCTGAGATTATTGACTTATGCCACTGTCTCAATAAAATGGGAGCTGAAATCGAAGGCATAGCTACCAGCTCTATTAAGATTATCGGGAAAACTTCCTTAAATAATACTAATTACCAGATTATGCCTGACCGTATTGAAGCTGGCACTTATATGATAGCAGCTGCTATTACTAAAGGAGATGTCAATATTTGTGGTATTAGTTATGACGTAATTGAGAATCTTGCATTGAAACTCATAGAAGCAGGTATAAATGTTATTCCTAATGAAAATGGCGTGCGAGTAATATATAATGATCAAATAAAGCCAGTTGATATTCATACTAACCCATATCCGGGTTTTGCTACAGATTTGCAAGCTCAGTTTATGAGTCTGATGGCCTTATCAAACGGCTCTTCTGTAATTACTGAAAATATATTTGAAAATCGTTTCATGCATGTACCTGAGTTATGTCGCATGGGAGCTAACATAATTATTAAAGGTAATAGTGCTATTATACGCGGCGTACCTATATTAATTGGGGCTGAGATTATGGCAAGCGATCTCAGAGCTTCAGTATCTCTAATACTTGCAGGTCTTACTGCGGTAGATGAAACAAAAGTCCGGAGGATTTATCATCTAGACCGTGGTTATCAAGAGTTAGAACGAAAACTTACTGATTGCGGCGCAGATATACAGAGAATTACAGGCGAGGTATAATAACGTATTGTTATAGAGTAACCGTTATTGCGAGAAGCTCGTAAGTAGCGACAAAGCAATCTCAAGAGGTTTACTGTATGTATTTAAAAACATTAAATAGATTATAAGGTAAAAATTATGGCTAGAATAACTATAGAAGATTGTACTAAAATAGTACCAGACAGGTTCGAATTAGTAGCGCTTGCCGGTCAACGTGCTAAATATATAAACTCTGGAGGCGAGGTTGTTATGACAACTAACGCGAAAGGTTTGCAAGATAAAATCACTGTACAAGCTTTACGAGACATAGCAGATGGTCAGGTATCGCCCTTAACGCTAAGAGAATTATTAATACGAACCTTACGGAATAAAAGCCGGGTAGACACAATTGATTCAAGCGATGAAGAGAATGAAGCTGCAGAAACTTTTGATTACATCCCTGAGGGGCAAGCTTTTCATGTAACTAATGACTTTTCAGATCTTGATGATTCATCTCTTGAAAATGGAGATTTAGAAGATAATAATATTGATTATAGCTATGATGAAATAGATAAAAATATAATATGATTGCAGGTATAGGAACCGATATAGTCCAAATTCCTCGTATAGAAAAAGTACTAGCAGTGTATGGAGAACGTTTCATTAGCAGAATTTTGTCTGAAAACGAAAAGAAAAAACTAATGACACTAAATAAATCTTCTTATGCTAATTTCTTAGCCAAACGTTTTGCTGCAAAAGAAGCAATTAGCAAAGCTTTTGGTATAGGAATAGGAGCTCAGTTTAGTTTTAAGGATGTTAGTATAACCAATGATGAATTAGGGAAACCTTGCGTCCAAATAACACCTAACTCTCCATTAATCTCTACATTCCTCGATATCCACATTTCTTTATCAGATGATTACCCTATTTCCATCGCTTTTGTAATCATTACTAAGTGATTTGACTTTTTAAAGCTATTAGTCGTGATATTCGAACCATTTTAGGTTTATTCAATTTTAAATATAACATTTTTATTTAAGCTCAAAGCTTGCTTCCACAGAGTGGCGCTTTAACTCGCTATTTTGGCCAGATAGTCCGACGCCTCTACGAAGACATTTGTGCCGCTTGGTTATCTTTACTTAACCTGAAATTTATATTTATCCGTATATTAAACTTAGGCTATATTCAAAGTAAAGTGAGCAAATCATACTTTTTGTGTGCCGAGTAGCGGGGGCGGGTAGTTTCTAGCACGTCACACATCAGATCTCTTTCCTAACTTCATCTAATGTGTTATTTTGTTGTCATCAGAACCTACAAAATACTTACGTAAATTTACTACGCTGCGCTTTTTTAGAACCTAATTCCTAAAAATATCTCCACTATATTTAGTTACAAAAGAGATCTAATTAAAAAAGCTAAATCCCTACGCGCCCTGCAGCCCTTCCCTAGAAATGACCACAAAGCTCTCTCAGAGTGATCGCTGGTCAACGACCTGTAAAGAAATGATGCTAAGAACATATAAGCCGAAATTACTCTATGGCCATGAAATATGCCATCTAATAGGTTAAAAGATAACATTAAATATAATGACCGCTAATGCATAAAAACAAAATAAAGATATTTTATATTTTAAAAACTTTTAGCGTATTTATTTTTCTTACTTATTATATTGCAATTAATTTAAATTACTTCTAATTGACATTTAATCATAAGTTGATTATATATAAAGTAAATTAACTGTAGAATCAGTATAATAAACTAAATTAAGTAATTTTATTTAGTTAAAAAACATTAAGTAATGTAAGAGACAAAAGATGGATTCTTAATTGAGTTAAAGTTCCCTCAAAATGATTGTTAAACATCAGCGCTAGCCACCTTACATATAGAGGCATACATGCTAAGACCATAAATGATATGATAACTGCCTTAAGAAATATATTAGAACGAGAATATAGTAGTCTTAGCCTATGGTATTTTGTAAGTTTCATTGGCGGAATTATTATTTATTTTGCGCTGCCCACCGAGCCTTCGACTTTATATATTAGCGCACTTCTTTTTTTTTCACTACCGCTTCTTACCTTAAGAAAACACGGGATATTATGGCAATTTTCTAGTAGCTTAATTATCGCCTTTAACTTTGGTATGTTAGCCGGCAAATTTAGAGTAATCAGTCTTAACAATATCTTTATTGAAAAATCAGTAATTTCTCAAGTAGAAGGCATAGTTGCATCAATAAAACCTACTACTAAAGGTAGGCAGGTAGTTTTAAGAGAAACTAAAATATATAAGGCTAATGAAAAAATCAATAAAATTAGAATAAGTATTCCAACCAAATACTCTAATAATATTAATACTCATGATCATATTAAGCTACTGGCAAAGCTTTATAGTCCGCAAAATAGCCTGTTACCAGGAGGATATGATTTCGGTTTTCACGCGTATTTATCAGGTATAGGCGCCACGGGTTATGCTATGTCGCCTGTTGTAATTACTGCTTCAAGCGACCTTTATAATAACGGTATAGTTTATAAGATACGGAAAATTATTTATAATCGTTTAATAGATAATTTAGGATCCTTGAAAGGTAATTTTGCTGCAGCTATTTTGCTCGGTGAGACTAAGGCTATCGACCGGCAATTAATGAAAGATATGCGGCAAAGCGGTATATCGCATATACTTTGTGTTTCAGGTTTGCATTTATCGCTAGTTGCAATGATTCTCTTTATCAGTATTCGGTTTTTACTAAACTTATCTAACTTCATAGCTTTTAATTATAATATCAAAATAATTGCCGCAATATGCTCCTTAATAGGCAGTTATGGATATTTAGAACTTAGTGGCCGGCAAATTGCGGCAAGTAGAGCTTTTATAATGACTGCAATCTTTATTATTGCTATCATTATTGAACGGGCATGTTATCCTCTTCGGTCCTTGGCAATTGCTGCTTTTATAATTTTATCGCTAAATCCTGAATATATATTTCACCCCAGTTTTCAGCTATCCTTTGTAGCAGTATTATCGTTAGTAGCTGGTTATGAATTTTATATAAAAAACCAATGGGTACTTGGAGATAGTAAAGGTATTTTTGCTTCAATAAAATTTTATATGGCTTCTAATATATATTCAAGTTTTCTGGCCAGTATTATAACAGCGCCGGTGGTTATAAATCAATTTTATATCTTCTCAACTTATTCTATACCAATGAATCTCATTGCTGTACCCATTATGTCGTTCTTCTTAATGCCGCTAGCAATTTTAGCATTATTGCTAATGCCATTTGGTATAGAGAAATATATTCTTAAAACCATCGGGTTTTTTATTGAAATAATTGCTGATACTGCAAAATTCGCTAATGAAATGCCGGGATCAGTTTGGTATTTTGGTTATATAAGCAAAACAAGTATAGTCATATTCATATTTGGTTTTTTTTGGATTTGCCTTTGGAAAACAAGGTGGCGGTTTTTAGGCCTGCTAACAATGATAATATCTTTTATTTTAATGTTAAGTTCTCCAAAACCTGATTTAATATTTGACGCCAAGTTAAATGCTGTAGGTGTGAAAAATAATGCAGGCATGTTAACAATTTATGCTAATAAGATGCCAGAATTTAACCGTATATATTGGGCAAATTGGTTTGGTCAAGCTGATGCAGAAATATTGCCGTTAACGAAAAATGTTTTTAATACTTTATATGGGCAAAAGATTATTATTAACTCTAATCCCCTGGAATGTAAAGATGCTGAGATATGTATAGACCGAACGTATTTAGAGAACTCAACAGTAATATTAATATTCTGTGATACTTATAAATGTAAGATTAAAACTGATAATAATAAAAGATTTTCTTTAGCTTCTAAATATATTCAATAAAAATAGAGAACTTAAGTTGTACGGAAACTTAATATAGCGAATATTATTAAAGCTATAGTAGAGGTTGCTTTAGTAAATTCTTCTAATAATTTTAATGAAGTAGCAAACGCTACTTCAAATATGCCGGCAACTATTAACTGTACTCATATCATGTATTTTAAAGTATTTGGATAGTTATATCGTCAGTATGATGTTTCTCGTAATTTTCATGGCGTTCTTGTGCTTCAATACAAAGGGTGGCAACTGGGCGAGCTTCTAAGCGTTTTATGCCTATTGGTTCTCCTGTCTCTTCACAATAACCATATTCGTTCTTTTCAATACGTATTAAAGCTTCTTCGATTTTATCCAGTAATTTCCTTTCTCTATCACGTGTTCGTAGCTCAATAGTTGTATCAGTTTCAATCGATGCTCGATCATTAAGATCTGGTTCATTCCAATTTTCTTCTTTAAGATGATTTAAAGTTTCTCGCGATTCTTCTAACAAAGAATTTTTCCACTTAATAAGCTTTTCTTTAAAATACTGTAATTGTAATGGGTTCATATATTCTTCAGTGTCTGTAGGCTTGTATTCTTCAGGTAAAATATTTTTTTGCATATAGTTTTTCAACCAAATAAATTTTTAGATAACCAAATTTAAAACAATATAGCGGATATTTGAAAATTTGTGCAAGCATATTATGAATTTTTTTCGGTTGAAATAAATAGTGAAGAGATAGGGTGTGAATTGTTATAAGCCTCCTCTAAATGCTTTAAGGTAACTTTAGTATAACGTTGAGTAGTAGATAGGCTTTGATGTCCTAATAGTTCTTGAATAGCACGCAAATCTGCGCCATTTTCTAGTAAATGGGTAGCAAAACTATGTCGAAATGCATGAGCAGTTAAATGTTCTGGCAAGCCATAAAAACGCCGTAACCTTATTAAGTCACGATTAAACACAGGAGGTTGCAATTTTTTCCCTTGCGCGCCTCTAAATATAGGAGAATTATCTTCTATCTCATAAGGTAAACATCGTAAATATTGTTCAATTAACTGCCTCGCTATCTGTAACCAAGGCACAACACGCTCTTTACGGCCTTTACCTATAATTTTTATAAAATCCAGATTTTGTAAATGATATTTAGTTATAGATAGAGCTTCAGAGATTCGTAATCCCGAAGCATATATTAGTACCAATAAAGCTTTGTTGCGCAATTCAATCCAAGTTGCTTGCTCAAACTGGTCAATATGGTCAATTGATATAGTGACATCTTCCTGAGATAGCGCTTTAGGAAGTATTTTGCTTTTTCGAGGGTTTTTTATAGAAAAGATTACATGGCATTTAATATTAGTAGTTTTTTCTAGAAATCTATAAAAATTTTTAACGGCCGATAACGCGCGAGCGGTTGAAACAGCAATAAAATTGTCAATTTTCCGTTTAGATAACCAACTACGAATTAATCTTATATCAATTTGTTGCAAATTGTATAAAGTTACAGTTTCAGAATTATAATGACAAACAAATTCTAAAAAATTTTCAAGATCGTTTTTATAAGAAATTAACGTGTTTTCTGCAAGGTTTTTTTGTAGTCTCAAATATTTCAGCCAATTGTTTACTAGTTCAATTACATTTAAATCTTGCATTACCTTTATACTCTCAATATTTCAAGAATCGCTCTCCATATATTTGCTGTATATGATAAGCTTACATGCAATACTAGCTGCAAAGTGTTTACTCTTCTAAACAGCAATTAGTATGCTTTAAAAAGTAAGGATAACCTTGTAATAATAAATCTTCACACTTTGGATGATATAATAAATAATCTCTCATAGTATCATTACCCTTTCCTGAGGCATAAAGAATTGCTTCACCACAAACTTTAGCGAGCTTCTTTTCTTGTCCTCGCCAATCACAGTTCAGAAAGAAATTTATCTCTGATATAGCTTTAAAAAATTCGTGATCGATATAATGTTTAATTTCACTAATTAACTTTTTTGAAGAATAATCTTTTAAAGTATCAGAGGTATCTTGTTGGAATTCTTCATCACTTTTAGCTTCATCGTAAGTATCCCTCGAAGTAGCGTGTGCTAATTTTGACATAACCCTTACCTATTAATAAAACAAAAACCTTAAATAGTAAATTAACCATATTTTAACTGTAATACAAGGAGAAAGATTAAGCTTGTCAAAATATCGACGCTAACCTACTATGGATCACTTTAAACCTAATTAATTTTTATGAAAAATACTTATTACATTACTACGCCGATATATTACGTTAATGATGTACCGCATATAGGTCATGCTTATACTAGTGTAGCGGCTGATGTTATAGCTAGATTTATGCGATTAGCTGGCAAGGATGTAAAGCTGCTGACAGGCACAGATGAGCATGGTCAAAAGGTCGAGAAATCTGCTATTAACAAAAATCTAGATCCACAAACATTTACTGATCAAATGTCCGAGGTATTTCGTAGATTAATGCATACATTAAATATTTCAAATAATGATTTTATTAGAACCACTGAAACTCGTCATAAAGAAGCAGTAGCACACTTATGGCAAAAATTACTTGATAGTGGTAATATTTACCAAGGGTCGTACAACGGTTGGTACTGCGTTCGCGATGAAGCTTTCTATGATGAATCTGAACTAAGCGAGGAAGGCCTCGCTCCCACAGGGGCTCCGGTAGAATGGGTGGAGGAGCCGAGTTATTTTTTTGCTTTATCGAAATGGCAAGATAGTTTATTAAATTTTTATGAGGCTAATCCTAATTTCATTATGCCTGTAGCCCGGCTTAATGAGGTGGTTAGCTTTGTTAAATCTGGCCTTCACGATTTATCGATATCACGTACTAGTTTTAATTGGGGAATCAAAGTACCAGGTGATGAGAAACACGTTATATATGTGTGGCTTGATGCGCTAACTAATTATATTTCGGCGCTCCAGGGACAAGAGGAATTTTGGCCAGCGGACGTACACATAGTAGGCAAAGACATATTACGCTTTCACGCAGTTTATTGGCCAGCTTTTCTGATGGCAGCAGGAATAGAGCTACCTAAATCTATTATGGCGCATGGTTGGTGGACTAACGAAGGACAAAAAATCTCCAAATCGATAGGCAATGTAATAGATCCGTTTAAATTAATAGATGAATTTGGCTTAGATCCTGTAAGATATTTCTTAATGCGAGAAGTTATTTTTGGTTCAGATGGAAATTACTGTCGTGCTAATCTAATTAATCGGGTTAATAGTGAATTATCAAATAAAATTGGTAATTTAATGCAAAGAACTATGGCATTTGTTTATAAAAATAACAGTGCTAAGATGCCTTTGTTAAACCAAGAATCGTTGGATAAGATTTACAATTTACCTTTGCTTAAAATTACCAGTAAGTTTGCTGATGAGCAGCTAGCGGTAATCGAGAAGTTTGAAATAAACTCCGTAATAGAAAATATTATTACTTTAGCAGAAGAGGGTAATATTTACATCGATAAAGAAGCACCTTGGGCACTTAAAAAAACTAATCAAATACAAATGTTAGAAGTATTATATGCCTTGCTGGAAACGCTAAGGTATATTGCTATAATGTTGCAACCTTTTACCCCGTATTCTGCTAGCAAAATGCTCGACCAACTTAATGTGCCTCTTGACCAAAGAATGTTTAAGCATTTAACTAAAGATTTTGCTATTGTAGGAGGCAGTACTATTAGCGAGCCATTGCCAATATTTCCTAGAATTGAAAAAGATATTTAAATGAAGATTCTAGCGGGGCGTAGTAATCAAATATTAGCTAAATATTTAGCGGTAGAACTTAATATTAAATCTATAGAAGCGCAGATTACTACTTTCGATGATGGGGAAATAAACATACAAATTTTCGAAGATCTTCATCGTCTAGAAGTATTAATAGTACAGTCCACCTGCCAGCCTGTTAATGATCGTTTAATAGAATTATTATTATTGATAGATGCTACCCGGCGAGCCGGTGCTAGCCGGATTATCTTAATTATACCATATTTTGGTTATAGTCGCCAGGACCGGCAAACATACGGCAGTCCAGTCGCGGCCCGTTTGATAGCAAGTTGTTTGGAGCACGTAGGAGCGAATCATTTAATTACTATCGATTTGCACTCACCGCAAATAGCTGGTTTTTTTAATATCCCAGTCCAAAATCTTGAATCATTTAGTCTGTTTGCTCCAACGTTTGAGAATTATAGTAATTTTATTATAGTATCTCCTGACCCAGGTAGCACAATAAGAAGCCAAAAGGTGCAAAAGCAATTTAGTAGTGAAATAGCTATTATTAATAAAGTTAGAGATTCACATAATAATTGCCAGTCGATAGAGATATTAGGCAATGTTAAAGGAAAACATTGTATTTTAATTGATGATATAGTTGATAGTGGCGAAACTATTTGTAACGGAGCTAGATTATTGATTAACCAAGGCGCTTTATCGGTGGATGCATTTGTAACCCACCCAGTGCTTTCTTTAAACGCAGCGAACTATATCCAAAATTCCTGTATTAGTAATATTTATGTTACAGATACTATAGAGACTTCTTCTCTACCTGATAAATTTACTGTCATACCAGTTGCTCAGGTAGTTTTAGAAGCTTTAAGGAAGATATTATAGGAGTATAGCAGGTTCATTCTAAGATAATATATAGTAGACCTCTTTCGTAACTTCATCTAGTGGGTTATTTTATTGTCATTAGAACCTACAAAATACTCACGTAACTTTATTACGCTGCGCTGTTATAAAACCTAATTCCTAAAAATATCTCCATCATATTTAGTTACGAAAAAAGTCTAGTAAAATTCTAGTAGAATATTAAATATCTCTCTTTATAATAGTTAAAATATTAAACCTTAAAAAGGCGCTCTATGCTCAAAATTTTACAAAATTTAAAATACCCTCTGATGATGATAGTACTGCTTACGAGTTATATATCTCAGGCAGAGATTAAATACGAAACAAGAAATATTACTCCTCCAAATTTAGATGAAGATCACCTTGGCAAAGAAATAACATGCCATCGGCCGATGCGAAGAGGCGCGCCAAATATGAGCGTAGAACTGATAGGCGACAAAGTTGTAGCTAATAATCCCGTTGTTGAATGAATCAAAAAATTAGATATTATTAAAGAATAGTTATGTAAAATTTGTTAGAATTGACTAAATTCAAATAATAGAAAATAACTGAAGATGGCAAGTAAAGTTAAAT
>Ga0335396_10004454_pt1 | contig 15216 bp, 23 predicted proteins | sample FRY02_FD_205743 | JGI IMG/M metagenome (GOLD analysis project Ga0335396, IMG submission 205743) | Freshwater microbial communities from Lake Fryxell liftoff mats and glacier meltwater in Antarctica - FRY-02 (spades assembly) (version 2) | ecosystem: Environmental > Aquatic > Freshwater > Ice >... | reverse complement strand
ACAAGTGGCTGAACGGTTCGGCATTGCAAAGGCAATGGCCGCTGAAATCATGTACGAAAACGACGAGTGTGGTGTCAGCGAATGGCTGTACGTCAGGATTGAAATCTGCGGACCAATGCGCAGAGGCTGGCCGGATTATGGCCAGCACACCAGAACCATCACCACCGACAACCCGCGATCCGCCGATCAGCGATGGGGCCGTATGCGCCAATGGGTTGCTTCTCAGATAGAAGCCAAGGAGTGAATGATGAGCGAAGAATGCAACCCGATGACCGATGACCTGGTTGAGCGACTGCGAAACAGAAACGGAAACGCCGCAGGCTTCGGCATTGGCCCGGTATGCGACGAAGCCGCCGACGCCCTGGAAGCAAAGGACGCGGAGATAGCGAGGCTGCGGGAGGATGCGGAGCGTTGGCGCGAATACATGGAGCGAGTGCGCCTCGCTGATGAGTGCGAACGCGGGCTGGAGGGCTAGGTATGAACCAACATGCTGCTGTGCACATACTCCGAAACCCCTGGAGTTGGAGCGAAGAAGAAATGCGTCAGGCCAGACTCTGGGCCGCCGACGCCATGCAGGCCCAGGCCGCTGAGATAGCAGCGCTACGGGGCCGGGGAACGACATGACGAAGCCACGACTGCCACCACGATTCCAGATGCTATCTGACCTGCAAAGCGGGACGATGGAGGTTTGCCGTGCCGATGCCGTGCGGGCTTACGGCGAGGCTTGTGCGGCAGCGGAGCGCGAATGGTGGCGGGAGATGGCCGAGCAGTTGATTGCCTGCCATGAAGAGCCGACATGCCCTGCTGTAACGCTGGTCCGCGAACGATTGGAGAAAACAAAATGACAAAGCCTGATGAATTGATTAAGGCTGCTGGCATAGTCAATATTGACGAGCCGATACCCCACTCTTTGCTCCTGTACCTGATTGATCTTGCCAGAAATGACTTGTTGCAGGAACAGGAGGATAAGCGCCAATCGGAGGATTGGGAGGCGTGGATCTACCGCGCATGTGGTAACGGGTGGGAGGTAAAAAAGTTTGTGCGAAACATGAAGGAGCATTTATCTCGATATCCGAGCTTCATGCCAATGCGGGTCGCTGAGATATTTGTTAACGCAGAATCAAAGATGCGACAACACTACGCATACGAACCTATTTCGTCGTTCACAAAGTCGATCCATAAGGCGGCCAGCATGAGGTCTTTGGCGGATTCCCAATCATGACGATGCGCGACGAATTCGAGGCATGGGCAGAAACGCACGCACTCAGCGAAGAAGCGAGAGGGTACGGCATGGTCCAGGGCGCATGGCAGGATGCGTGGGCAGCTGCTACCGAGCGTGCAGCGAAGATCGTGCACGACAACGCGATGCAGTGCGACAGAGTGACACGCGAGATATTGTTGTCGAACGCTGCCGCTATCCGGGGCCAAATAGATTGCCTGCAACTCCCGAAACGATTAACATCGTAGATGTTTGTTGAGGACGTTGCAATCGGAACGGGCGAGACCATATAGCCGGGATGCGGAAATCCCAAAGAGTGTTTTCCCACTCTTCGCACCAGTAGCCCCGGGGATTTACCCTCGGCCAGAGATTCAGTCTCCGGGGCTTCTTTCTTGAGGTACATCAGGCAAACGTCCCGCCAGATGCTTCGTATGCGGTTTCCAGCGCCGTAAATTTCCGCTCTGGCTGGCCTTCCTGGTGGTCTGTGCCGCCTTTTATGCGTAGGGGCGTGCGCCTGCCTTGTCGATAATCAGCGCCTGCTTGCGCGCTGTCGTCGCGTCGGTGTTCGGGATGCTGATGTGCGTCCAGCGGTCGAACTCGCGAATGACTTGGTCGTAGGCAATGCCCGAGGCAATCACGGCCTTCACCACCTGGTCGGGGGTCATGCCTGGCACACGGATGTCGGCAGCGCAGCCGATGCGATGCTGGCTGCTGTCCTTGCTGCCCACCGAGTCGTTGACCTTCTTGGACCTGAAGGCGCTGTTGATCATGACAGGCTTGCCGCCCAACACCACTTTAACCTGCTCCAAGAAGTCAGCCAGCCGAGTCAGGTTGGACAGCTCGCTGTCGTTGGGGCTGTTGTCCCAGCCGTTGCGCTCGGCTGACTCGGATGCTGTGAGTTCTTCCAGCGTGAAATTCTGTGTCAGGTTCATGGCGTGCTCACTTCTTTGAAAGCAGATCGGTCTTGGCCTGCGACCCAGCAGAGCTGCCGAAATAGTAGGCGATGATGCCAGTCCAGGCGGTGCCCAGGCTGCCCAGCATCATGAGGATGGCCGGGTTGCTGCTGTCGATTTGGTTGAAGAACATCATCACCATAATGCTGAAAAAGCCGATGGTCACAGCGCCAGCTAAGAGGGGTGGCATCATCGACCTGGTGGCTGCCTGCATGTCTCTGGCGCTCTTGCGGTCTTCGGTGGCCAGCTTCTCAAAGTTCAAGCCCAGCTCCTGCGCCTGCTTTTGCAACTCAATCTCGGCCAGCTTAACCTGGGCAATCTGCTCGGCCGTCAGCTTGTTGTTGGCAATGAGGTCGCCGACCTTGTCCTCGTCGACCCCGATAGCTTTGGAGATGGCCGCGACTGCCATGCCTGCCAAGGGGCCACCAAGGGCTGTGGCGACCGTAGGGGCGATCTGTTTGAGCCAGTCCATACTTAACCCTTGACCATCCACATGGCTGAAAAGATCACGCTCGTCATGCTGAAGAGCATCACGCCAGCTCTAGTTGCGCAATTGCTTTAGCCTGTGGGTCAGGCACGAGTTTGTCAATCAGCTTGCTGCCGATGCCAAGAAGCGCGGTTAGCGGAAACATACACTACCCTTTCAATTCTAAGACATTATTTCCCATTCAAGCTGCTAGCAAAAAATCCAACAATTGCAGAGCCGAACGAAACTACGGTCATGCCAAACCAAAAGCCGCCCCGGCCTTTATTTGCTAACGCCACCAGCTCTTCAAGCTGGCGCTCAACTTTGTCCATTTTCTTGTCCATGTCTTGGACTTTTTGCCAAAGAACGCCGTATTTCACCAAGTCAATCTCATTGCCATCTGCCATAACTTGAGACTCCAACATTTAGAGCCCCTGGCCTGGTGTGATGTAGACCGTAGCTGCTGCGCTTGACAGGCCGCTAAACCATGTGTCGTTGTTGAAACGCAGGATTTCTACGGCACCAGGCAACAGCACGATGGCTGAGGATGGTGTGCCAGCGACTGGGGCCACAGCTTTGGCAGTAGCATCTGCTGCGGATACCCCGGCACCCAGAAACACGGTTGTCGTGCCTGCATTAACAATGCGGTATTGGCCCACAGCCTGCGGGTCAAACCGGACCAAGACCGGCGCTTGCACGCCTGCCGGGGCTGTGCCATCGGCAGGAACAACAATTGTTTTGCCTTGCGGGTTGAAGGCAATTTGTGAATTGGTAGACATGAAAGTTCCTTAAGAAAGAAGACGCTTGTTTTTGCGCAGAGTGTAAATGTACTTGCCGAGTTGGAACGAAAAATCCCACCCATCGTTGTTTCCACCATCAACGTTATTGTTCGTAGTGTAAGCGTTCCACTTTGCGCCGCCAATGGCGTTAATATCTTGAATGGTTAAGTTGCTGGTGCTAACTGTGCCGCTGGCCTGCGACAACGTAGCCTGTGAACCCGCCAGCGTAGACTGCAAAAACTTTTGATTAGCACCAGCACTAACAAACGCACCCATAGTGCTAGTCACGCCATTTTTTAACTTTAGTGTTCCGTTACTCAATGTAAGTGTCCGCGTGGCGGCAATTGTTAACGCATCTGTAAATTCCCAAGTGGCTGCACCGTTAAAAGTGAAAAGCCCATCAAACACTTTTCCCGCCATTGTTAAAGTGTATACACCGGATGTTGCTAAAAATTGATGACCCCCAAATGAACCAGATGCCAATGTCATAAGGGCTGAATAAATTAAACCACCGTAAAAAACGCGGTTTCCCGTGTTAAGTGTTCCAGCAAAACCCGTAAAGTTAACGTTTTTGTAGGTATTGTTTCCTGAGCCAAGAGTAACAATGTCTGTACCCGACAAAATATTAACGTTAATAGCGTTGGCCTCCAAAACTCCAACGCCAGCAGTAATTGTTCTAGTGCCTGTTGCGCCCGCGTAATTAGAATTTATTGTTGGATTGTTAAGCATAGTAATTGCCGCATTGCCGACATAAATACTAGCAGCGTTTCCATCTAAATTGACAACCTTGTTGTTCCAATCAACAGTTAGAATAGATGAGTTGGCAAACGTCATACTGAAGACAGTGACGTCTTCTCCAATCGTGATTGTCCCCGCCCCTGCATTAGCGTTAAAAAGGGCAACGTCGGCAGCGGTCGGTGCTGATGCGCCAGACGCGCCGCCTGACGTTGCAGACCAGTTTGCCGTAGAAGTGGAATTCCAAGTCCCACTACCACTAACCCAAAATCGGTTAGCCATTTAACTTCACCTCAAAATAATTGCCAGAAATAAAGCAGCGGCATTTAATGACGTTGCCGTTGATTTCAATAATTTCGCAATTGTCCATTGTGTTTCCTTATGGGAAAACTAAAGTAATGCCAGACCCAACAACATTATTGTTTGCATCAATCAATATGTTTGTTGCTGATGCGTTTTTAAACACGGCAGCAGGACTTCCTGCTGCTAAATTAAGACTAAGAAACGCATTGCCCGTAATTACACCGTTAGCCGCGGTCGCAGGTAAATTAACAAGATAACGATAACTATTGGTTGAAAACAAATTGCCCGTAATTGAAAACCCAGTAACATCGGCACCAAAAAGAAAAGCGCTAATGTTAGTTGATGTTGTTGTTGTACCTACATTTTTAAACGTGTTATTGGAAACAATTAATTGTGAACAATAATCTAACTCAAGACATGACGCTCCAATTTGCTCAAACGTATTTCCCACAAGTCGAATAGATTTATCTGTGTTGTCTGAGGATGAAATTCCTATTCTTGCGTCTTTAATAGTGCAATTTGTAATGTTTGCAAAATCAACCGTATCAATCGTTATTGCATAGCTAGTCGCATCAGGTGTGGGTGCGGGTTTGCTAATCTGGCAACCATCAATCAAAACATACTCGGTTGTTCGCAACCGCATAAACTTGTAATGCTTAAACGTACTGTTAATAACTTGAATAGTGTGGCAAAGTTGCGGGTAGAAAAACTCACGGGTGTGAGTGACGTTCTCTGAATACAGATTGATGTTCTTAAAGACGCCTGTATTGAGACCTGTAATGCCAAAGACCAAGCCCGTGCTGTGATCGTTTGCATCTACTTCAAAACCATCGACTAGCACAGAGGCTTGATAGTCAAAACCATTCCAAACTGGCGATCCGTTAACACCAGAACTAATGCAATCGGCGGAGAAACCACCTTCGCCAGTCATAAAACAGTCGGCTACGGTAAAATCAAAGCCTTCGTCTTGTGATATGTTTTGTGCGTAGGTGTAACCGTAGTCACCAACAAATAAGTTGTAATTAAGTGTTGTGCAATCAGCGTAACAGTTATCAACTACAACTCTGCCAGAGGCGGAAAATGTAAATCCTCTCAATGGTTTACTAAAACCAGACTTTTGATAAATCTTGCAATTACGAATAGTAATGTTATGAGCGTGCCATGTTTGCGTGGGCAACGCTGGAAATAGGTTTGATGACCAATGCGCTGTAATTGCAAAGTTAGTTGTACCAGTTGCCACCACTCCTTCTATTACGGTGTCTTCAACATACCCACTCATATAAATAGCTTTGACGTTTTGTGCGCCGCTAATATTAATTTCAATGCTTCCAGTTGCAAAACAAAACTGTGTAATGCTTGGTGAAGCGGCATTTGATGCGTTACCAAACTCAATACATGAGTTCTTGCTGCCATCAGTACCGAGAGAAGTGGCAGAAGCGTTAATGACAAAATCGCCTCGAATACCGCTGTTAATTGCCTCTTCGAAATAAAAACCACGCCCGTTTTCACCAGAGCAGTCCATCTCAAAGATGGTTCCGTTTGCAACTTCCACGGTTGTATTGCTACCAAAAATGACTTCACCCACAATTTTGTATGTGCCAGACGGTACAACTATCTGGCCTCCAGCATCTGCGGCTAGTTGAAACGAAGCCGTATCATTTGCCACTCCATCGCCAACGGCACCAAAATCTTTGACGCTGACGGTCTCACGCAGCTTCCCCTGCACCGTAGTCGGCACTGCTCCAATGCCTGCGGGGTCATAAATAACATCACTTGCATTGATGTCACCGATAACCACATCGCTATAACGCTCAGTAGCAGCAGGCGCAGAATAAACCACACCGCCGTTTTTATTCATGACCCTGATGCTGTAGTCGCTGTCAACGTATACCCGCGCAGGCGTTCCGTTGTTGGCCGGGTAGCCGCCAAGCGTGCGGATGGGCTGCACTGCCGCAATGGTTAGTGCCGCGTCCCAATAGACGTTGATCGGATTGACTTGCGGGTCAAGGTTTACCGTGCCAAGCCAGACATAACCGGCTTCAAGCGGCTGCCCATCAATGTCGGTAAAAATTGGGAATGGGCTGGATACTGATAGCGCGGTCATTTTTTTGTTTCCTTTAATTTACTCGCCAAGAGCCTTGCGGACTTTGTCGCGGGTTTTTGCATTCTTGATACTTTTGGCCATCATATTGAAACTTGTCAAGATGGGTGCAGGCACTCCAACCGTGCCGCTGATGGCGATGTCCATCATGCCTGCAAGCACGCTGGCGGTGTTGCTTGTGTTGACCGCTCCTGGTGGTGACGTAAGGACGTCCTTGGCCACATCATTGATGGTGCGTAGTTGCTCCGCCCCTTTCTTACCAAAGACAAAGTCAAGTTTGCCAGACTTGTCCAGTTGTGTAACAACTCTATCAAGTTGGCTAGGCGACAAGATAGAGTTGCCAAGCTCGTCACGACCAACACCCTTGGTGGCCTCATCGCGCAAGAATTTGATCGTGCCGCCTTGAAGTTCCTTCCAAGCTTGTTGGCCATTCTGGCCTTCGGTCTGAAGCAGTCGACGCACTTGGCGCACGGTGTCAAGCGATGTAGATGGGTCAATGACTGAGCGGCGCAAAACATCTTCCATGGCAATAGACCGATCATTCGACCCACGCTTCTGGCCTAGAAGGTTTTTCACCAGCCCAATGTTTTCGTAATCACGGCCAAACCGCGCACGTGCTGAGCGAGCTTGCTTGTACATGTTGCCGCCAAGTCCCTCAGTCGAAGCATCAATGAGGCCACGCATCTGAGAAGCCTGCATGATGTTGGTCGGCTCAGCGTTGGTGGCACCACTAATCGAACGTCTGAACAACTCGGCCGTCTTCAAAGTCACAGGCTGCGCAACCAAGGTTCCATCAGGAGCCTCAGTGACCACGCCAAGCTGCAGGGCCTTGGCACGAGTTGCCTTGAGGACGTTGGCCACCTCAGCTTCAGGTGCGTTGTCAACCAAATGCTGCACCACGGTGTCAAGCTTGACAGGGGCTTCCATCTCGCCAGCCTTCTCAGCCTCTTTGTACAAGGTGCGGATGCGGGTCTTGTCACGGGCAGCTCGGTCGCGCAGCGCCTTATCCACGGTCAAACCAATGGAGCGAAGGTCTGGAGCCTCGGCGCCAGTCATGTCAACAAACGCCTCGAGATTTTGCTGAAGCTGCGCGTTCTGCGTAGCAAAGCGTTCGCGGATCGGTGCCCCAACTTCAGGTAGCTTGGCGGTCTCACGCTCAAATCGTTGCTGTTCAAATTGCCTGGTCTTCTGGCCTTCAGTCAGTTTGATGGGAACAGGCAATTCATCGGCCTTGGCTTGGCGCAATGTGGCCATGTCAACACCAGCAGAACCGCCAGATGCCTGAGTGCCAGGAGTAGGCCGCCTGGCCGTTGCACCAGGCATCATTTCGCGGATTGGCTCAGTGACTTTGGCTACGGCTTGGACAGCACGCTTTGTGACTTGGGCAACAGGTGCAGCCACGCGCCCTGCCGCAACTGCAACTGCTGGCATCACAGCTTTTGTACTGGCCGCCACGGCGCCAATAGGACCAATGACTGGGATGACAGGAGGGACGCCCTGAAGTACTTCGCCAACGGCCTGTACTTGCTCTTGCCCAGACTGCGTGCGAGGCGCGTAAGTCAATGCCTGGGCTCCCTGCATGGCTGACTTCTCGACCAAGTTGGCTGCTTCGCGAGAACCAAAATTGCCAGACAAGATCTGCTCTGCAAGACCTTTCAAGGCGCCACCAATAAGTCCTGCCGTGCCGCCTATGGCCCCAGTACCAATGGTCAGTGCAGCCTCGCCAGTACCAACGATCTTCTCGCCAATAGATGGTTCGACGTACTCTTGGGTTGTTCCAGAAACAATCGCACCAGGGATTTGATTTGTGGTATCTTGGCGCGCCTCTAAAGCAGCAGGCCCACCACCGGCACGAATTGACGCAACCCGCGCTTTTAAGTCGGCTGAGTCTGGCGCAACATCATCTGGGATGTTGTTGATTGTTATGCCATCTTTTGTCGTGATGGAATATGCCATATTAGTAATCCACCGTAACGTTGCGGTTCGAGCCTGTGCCAGGTGCAGTCATACCACCTGGGCGACCTCCACTTTTTTCAGACTGATTTAGCCATTGCCCTATTGTTTGTCCAGGAACAGACAAAAACCTAGCTTGCTCGGTAATGTACTTGGAGAGTTTGACTTGAGCATCTTTTTTGCGAGTCAGCCAGTCTCTTAATTGGGCTTCATTCAAATTTAGCGGCAACGCCGTTTCAAGCGCAAGCGACAACTCACCCTCAGACAATGCGCCAAAGGTGACTGAGCCAATAATGTCAAGTCCAAGATTTCGCTGAATGTTTTGCAGCTCAATGGTTGAGGCTTTCCAGTTTGGAAACTTGCTGGCAATAACGCCAGTTGTTGCACCTGCGTCAATCGCGGCAATTGCAGAGTCTAGGTTTGAGATGTTGGTGGCAATCTTTCCTAGCGTTACAAATGCTTTTTGTGCCTCAACTTGTCCAATTTCTCCAGCTTTTCGACTGCCTGATCTTAATGCCTGAATGTCTGCCCCAAATACCTCAGACCCGCGCACAGCATCAACCCTAGCCTGTCCTGTTAGTTCTACGCCGTCAGGACCAATCACTCGGGTGTTGCCCTTGCTGGTGACGATGACCACAGTGCCGTCCGGCTTAATGCTGCTGGACTGCACACGGTCTTCGCTTACCTGGTTGATTTCACGAGTCACCTTTTTGAGGTTTGCTTGTGCAATTCGGTCTGCATACTTGGCATCGACCTGCGCTTTTTGTGACTGAGCCGTTGCCAGTTGAGCATCCGCAGCTGCTCTTTCTGGCGCATTGGTGGCTGTGGCCTGTGCTGTGGTGGCATCTGCCACGGCTTTGTCAGCAGCAGCAATTTTCTGACGCAACTCTGCTGGGGCTTGATCTGCTGCCCTGCCCTCACCACCCAATGCGATTGCGCTGGTGATTACTTTGTCGCCACCAGGCATTTGTGAAATGGTGAAGCCAAAATAGTCCTCTGTGGCCTTTGGGTTCTCTTTGGCCACATCGCGCCACGTCTCCAAGAACTTTGCACCGGCTTCGTCACCAGAGTTGCGCTTGCCTTCAATCTGTTGATCGAGCAGGCTGATAGCGATCTCTGGCTTGCCTGATTTGAACGCTGAGAATACTTGGCCAGATTGTGTCAATGCTGTCTGTTGACGCTCGCCTGACAACATGCCGAAACTTTCGCGCACAGACTTGGCCTGCGTCTCTGGCAGCATCATGGACAGGTTTGCATAGTCGGCAGCAGTTGCACCTGGCTGGCGCAGCTTGTTGAATCCCTCTTGGATCAACTTCTGGTTGGCCAGTTGCTGCTGTTGCTGCTCTTGCTTGAATCGTGCCTCTTGGACGCTCGCGCCAGTTTGGAAAGCGCTCAAGAATGATTGTGTTGGGTCAGCGATTTGAACGCCGTAGTCAATGGGTGCTGGCATCAGAATTTACCTCCTAAGCCCCTAAATAAACCGAGGCCGCCGGAGATAGCTGCGGGGATTGCACCAAATGCTCTGCCCTGTGCAATCTCAGCGCCAGCTTGTGCGGCACCTTGTTGGCCGAGTAATTCGGCCACGTTTACGCCTGTTTGAAGTCCAGCCGTTCCAACGCCAGCAGCAGATTGCTGACCAAGTGCTGTCATGCCACCAAGACGACCATATTGCTGATCGATCAGGCTGGACAAAAGCTGAGGACGGAATTGGGCCAGTGCGCCTTGGATGTTTCCACCGCGCAAGCCACCAGTGGCCGATGCACGTTGCAGCAATGCGTTTTCGCCTTGCTCGGACAGTGCTTTAAATGTTTCTCCACCACTGATGCGAGCAATGGCCGCACGCTCTGCCTCTGGCCCTTTGAGGCCAAGGAAGGATTGCTGTGCTTCGAGTGCGCCTGGGCCAGCCTCTGTGTAAGGCTGGAGCAATTTTTGCACTGCATCAAACTGCCTGCGCTGTTCATCAATGCCTGCCTGTGATGCACCAGCTTGAATTCCTGCCGCATCGGTTGCTGCATCGGCCTGGGCCATGCCAGAAATAAGGGTTGCGCCGCCGACGGCAATGCCTGCCAGCGCTGCGCCAGATAGTCCAAAAGTCATGTTTTGCCCTCCAAGTGCGGGTATTGGGCCGCCTCAATAGCCGGTGCAGGTGCCGGGACGGTGTACATGTCCCAGATGGCCTGCGGGTCTGTCTCGTTTGTCGGATTGGCGTGAAAGGTCGTCACCTCAACATCAGTCATGGCCACGCCAGCACGTTTTGTGTTGGCCTGGGTGATGCTCATGAAGCCAGGACCGATCTGGGCAGTGCCATCGTCAGTGGTGACGATCAAGTTGCCTTTGCGAACCAGGAAAAACGATTCGTCTTTATGCACCGCACCAGTTAGGACAGTGCCTGCCGGGATGTGCATCGTGCGAGCGTAGAGGCCGTTGCAGAAGGTGTGCTCGACTGGCATGTCAACCTGGGGCAACTTGAGCAGTTCATCCTCCAGGCGGTAGATAGGCAAATGCTCAGCAGGCACGATGGCTTGCTGGACAAGTTCCTGAACCGCAACATCGCTCATCGAAGCCTCCATGATGGGACTGTGAGCTGCTGGCGGCTCGATAGGCTCAGCAGATTTATTTTCGCACAATTTCGCATATCGTCAATCTTCCTCTTCCCGGTCTTCCCAGGCCTGGCAGACGCGCATGTCGTTGCAGATGAAGTTGAGTTTCTCGCAGTGGCCACGAAAGCCTGCGCCCTTGTCGTAGGTGGCAAGGGGGATGCGCTCGATGCGAACTTGTGCCATCAGGCTGTTGTCGTAGTAGCCGCAGTTGGAGCAGTGCTTGCGCTTGGCTTCCTTCTCGTCGCATTGCATGGCCTCGGCCAGCCCTACGTAGAACTCCTTATTTGCGCCTGGCTCATTGGTGGGCACCTCGGGACCGTAGTTCCAATCCTCCACCGCGATGGCGTAGTTCTTCTTGTTCTCTGCGTTGGTCAGCAGCGGCTCTTCGTAGGGGATGCCGCCGAATCCAGCAAGCATCATTTTCGGCATTTTTGCGTAGTCCATGCGGTGCTCCTTATGTAATCTCGCGGCCAGACACGCGCAGCGTCAATGCTGTGGCGTTGCTGGCAATGGTGCTGATGAATGCACCGGCATCCAGCTCTTGGCCAACTAGCTCGGGGCACAAGTAGGTCTCGCCTGGCACCACGGTGCGGTCGTCGATGATCAGGTTGGAGTTGCTTGCGCTGCCGCCAGTTTGCACCAGGTTGACGCTAAACGTGCGGTTCACCGTGTCGGTGTTGGTGACAGTGGCCTTGTCGATCAGCGCCTTGACAGCGCTTGCCGTGTACTGGGTTGTCTGGCTGGCTTCCATTTGCTTGGGAGGCACCAGGGTTTTTACGATGACGGTCATTGAACACCTCCGATGTTGTTGTTGACTGTGAGAACTATGGACGGAATGCTGGGTACAGGTGCAACAGCAGGAAAGGCGGTAACCTCTATGCTTAGATCGTCGACCGAGAACATCATCTCAACATAGTCGTTGGCCTTGAGGTCAAAAAAGTAATTCAGCGACGAGAAAATTTCAGCGTTGTTGCCTTGAATCCTGATCTGGCTTGCGCTGTCAGGCACATCCACGCCGTTGAGCCGGAACCAAAAAAAGAACTCACCTATTCCTCCTAATGATTTATCCAGTTGGAACGAGGTGTCAAAGTTGTAGATGCCTTCGCTGTCCACAATGATGCGCGAGGTGGGCGAGCCAATGAACACGCCATTGCTCAAGCCGGTGGTGTTGAACGTGATCGCATTGGCTGTGTTGATGACCAGTGCTGCCTGCGTGGTGGTGTCGTAGAACGAGCCATACCGCGCACGCTTGAATTCTCTAGTTGGCGGTGTCATTTGCAGCCCTTCAACGGCAGCAGTCAGCCTGTCCACCAGCGCCAGCGCTTGATTTGCTTTGTTTTCAGCCAGGGCAGCATTGATGGCTGATTCTTGCGCCAGCGCAGCAATCATGCCCAGCGCCTGCACAGCAGTTGCCTGGGCAGTGCCTGCAGCGATGTTGATTTCCAGCACCACATCAGGCGCAATGGCATCGACCGTTGCAAACAGCAGCTCAAACTGTTTGATCTGCTGTTGGTCGGTCAGGAACTGCGCGAGCTGGTCGCGGGTCAGGTTGAGCCTGCGGGAGACGGGTGCGGTGGCCATCAGAATGCCAGTGGCTCTATTTGAGCTTCAAGCCGAATGAATGAAACGTGCGCATCGCTATCACCACGGAAGCGCTGGATGCGCCAGTTGCGCATGTGGCCTTGCTGGAACCACGCCAGACGCTTGTTGCTGCCTGTGGTGCCAACGCTGATGCTGCGGTCTTGGCTCCAGGCTTTGCCGTCTAAGCTGTAGCTGGTGCTGATCGCTGGGTTGGTGCCGAGTTCCACGCTGCCGGTTAAGCTGACTAACTCTAACTCATTGAAGATCGCGCCGTTGCTTTCGTTATAGACGATGAGCGTGCCGAATTCCCATCGCACCTGTTGCCCCCAGTGGTGGCCAGTGTCTTGCACGAAGTATCCAATGGAGCTGGATTGAGGGTCGCCCACCAGCCATTTGTCATAGGCCCAGACCATGTTGCGTGCGCGATACTGTGCAAAACCTACCACGGTGGTGACTAGGGTAAACCATACCTGCTCGCCAAGTGCCGCGGATGCTGATGCATCGTAGACCACGGTGCGATCTGGCAGATGAACATAGAGGTGCTGGTGATTCTTGTCATTGCGTGCTTCGAGCTTTACCGTAGCCAGTTGCACCTCGGTGTATTGCAGGAGCAGATTGTCGACCTCCTGCGTGCTCACCTTCTGGGTGGTTGCGGCTGCGCCAACGTAGATGCCTGGTGCCTCATTGCGGCCACTACCCAAGAACGCAATGGATTGGACAAAGACACAGCATCCTTGCGTGCCAATAACGCCCTTTTGGATTTGAGCGCCCTCGATGCGTGCGAAGGGGAACAGCTCGCCGCCCACGTTGTCAAACACCTCGATGGTGTTTCGGTTGAGTGCGTAGACTTCGTTTCTGAGCTTGAGCAAAGCAACAACGGGGTCTGGGTCTGCCTCTGAACTGCCGTATTTAAGTGGGTTGACATCCAGCGGGTTGCTCAACTCGGTGACGACCAGGCTTGTGCCATCGGTGGTCATGAAGTAGCCATCTACCCACACCACATCCAGCACCACGCCAAGGTCTGGGTCTGTCACTTGCGTGAGTGCGCCGTTCCAGTAGTAGAGGCGACCGCCCGATGCGATGGCCAAACGGTCGAAGCTGTAGTCAAACGTCACCAGTTCAGCAGTTGGCCCACCAACATCGCCCAGAGTCGTCACTGTTCCATTGCTGGCCACAGTCACCAGCTTTGTGCCCATGACCCGATAACAGATGCCATCCCAGTTGATGCCGCCGCGGTCAGTCCCTGGTCCTGTGCCGTTGGCTACGATGCCATCTCCTGGACGCAGGAACCCATTGCTGATTCCAGACTTCTTTGGCACCGGCACCATGTTGACAGGGTAACTGGTGCGCAGTTCTGGCGTGCTGTCAGCATAGATGCCGTTGAGGATTGGAATTTGCATGGCTTGCTACTTAAGCAATCCGATACCAGGAGTTGGTGGCTTGATAAAAGCGCACGCGAAAGAAGTCCTCAGCGGCCAGCGTGGTCGGATCACCGTAGGCAGCAGTTGCGCCGTTGAGCGCCAGCGTGAAAGCCGTGATCTGCTGGGTGGTGGTGATCAGCACCTCGGTGCCATCAGGCACGCCGGTGTTCAGTGGCAGCGTAACCGTTCCGGTGGCCAGCGTGCCTGCGGGCTGGATGACCATCCATTGCTGTTCGCTGACTGGCGTTGGCACTGTGATGTTGAATCCTGCGCCTGGTGTGTACAGGTTTGTGGCCACGGTCGGGGCTGCGAATACGGTTTGAAAATAGGCCAGCAGTTGGCTGACCGAGACCTTTCGAGCATCGCCATTGTTTGGCACGTAGATCGGGAGCTGATCTCCACCAGAGACTTGGCTGATGCCTGCGAGTTGATTGATGGTTGGCATTTTGTTAATTCCTCAGTTGTATTCAATTGGGCCATCTTGACCGGCAAGGACTGGATCGACTGGCCTGCGCAGAAATGGATTGTCGTACATTCGCCATGGCTTGTTGCCTGCGCCGGATGGCATCGTGCCTGGCATCTGCTGCTCCATTGGCATGGCCGCACGCGACAGGAGCGTGTTGTAGGAATCTTTGGCCGTGGTCTTGGTGTCGGGCATGACCTGCTTGCCATAACTGGGAGCCAACTTAATTGCCAGATTGGTGTAGATGGCCTCGTTGGAGCTGTCCGGCACGTTGGTCTGCTCATCCAGATCGCTGTCTTGGGGGCTGGATGGCAGCGGGTAGCCCAAGCGAATGCCCAAGGCGTTCCAGGCTGCGATCATGGTGTCGAGCCTGCGCAGTGCGGATTGCAGTTGCTCAGGGGTCAAGTCAAAGACGTAGGAGGCAAGGCCAATTTCCTCGAAGGCCTGTGTGACGAATTGGCGCTTTGTCCATCCCATGTCATTCTCCTGTAGTCGGTTCGGTCAGTCTGTCTTGGATCAATTGTCCCAGTTTTTTGTCTCTTGTCCTACCGTCAAAACGGATGCTCAACTCATTGGCCTTGGCCTCTAGCTCTGCGCGGGTTGGTGCTGCGTCATCAATGACTGGTTCAGGCACCGCCTTGA